>Ga0209617_10000120_pt1 | contig 29833 bp, 30 predicted proteins | sample LakEriepJuly2011_2_FD_187459 | JGI IMG/M metagenome (GOLD analysis project Ga0209617, IMG submission 187459) | Freshwater microbial communities from dead zone in Lake Erie, Canada - CCB epilimnion July 2011 (SPAdes) (version 2) | ecosystem: Environmental > Aquatic > Freshwater > Lentic >...
GATCTGTTCACGGACTAATGACTTCTCCCGTGCGGAGGATGATTGAAAAGAAGGCAAAATTTTTGGCCGTGAACTGCCAAACCAACAGCAACAACCACGGGTTCAACATCATCAATCGCCGCTACCGGCGGGCGGATTCCTTTTCCCTCGATCAAATGGAAATCACTCTGGCCGTCGGCCGGAGGCAATTTGATTTTGCCGAGGCCCTCGGGAGCCTCCGCCGTTCTCTGAAAAGCCGCTATGCATGGCTCACGCGAGGCGGAAGGGAAACCATCGGACTAACCCCACGGGAAACCTGCTACTGCGCCCCGCTTGAGCGCAATATTGTTGATACGGTGGGAGCTGGCGACGCGTTTTGCGCCTTGGCGACTCTTGCTGCAGCGGATGGACTACCAATCGAAGCGGCTACTTTTCTCGGGCAACTTGCGGGAGCCCAGGCGGTGCGAGTTCCGGGCAACGCCGAGCCCGTGAAAAAAAGTGATCTTTTGAAGAGTGGGATCAGTCTGCTGACATTCTAACCAAGGAGAAAAAATGAAAATACTACTGACTGGCGGATGCGGTTATGTTGGAACCCCGTTGGCCCAACGATTGATCGAGCTGGGCCATGAACTGACGGTGGTGGATGTGCAGTGGTTCGGCAATTATCTTAAGCCGGCCAAGGGCCTGAAGGTCATCCACGCCGACATTCGGGAAGTCGAAAGCATTCCGTTCGACGGAATAGATTCGGTTTTGCATCTCGCCAATGTGGCGAACGATCCCTGTGCCGATCTAAATTCCAAGCTCAACTGGGAGGTCAACACCCTCGCCACCATGTTTTTGGTCGAAAAGGCCATCCGGCACGGAGTGAAGCAGTTTGTGTATGCGAGTTCAGGGAGTGTGTATGGCGTGAAAGAGGAGCCGGAAGTGACCGAGGAGCTGTCCCTTGTCCCCATTTCGGATTACAACAAAACGAAAATGGTCAGTGAGAGGGTCCTATTGAGTTATTCGGACAAAATCCGCACCACCATCATCCGCCCGGCTACCATTTGTGGCTACTCTCCACGCATGCGGTTGGATTTGTCCGTCAACATGCTCACGATGCAAGCGCTGACGAAGGGCAAGATCACGGTCTTCGGAGGAAATCAGACGCGCCCGAACATCCATCTCCAGGACATGATCCGGGTCTACGAGCATTTTCTTGCCAAGCCGGAATTGACCGGAATCTACAATGCTGGATTTGATAACATATCCATTCTGGAAATTGCCCAAATGGCCAAAGCTCGGATTCCGGCGGAGATCATTGTGACCGAGTCGAATGACCCCCGGTCCTACAGGCTTTCCTCGAAAAAACTTCTCGCAACAGGGTTTAGCCCGAAGTTCGGGGTGAAGGACGGAATCCAAGAGGTGATGGAGGCCTATAAGGCCGGAAAGCTCAAGGATCAGGAAGACTGGTACAACATTCGCACGATGAAGGGCCTCGCCGCTGCCGGGAAATTGTGAAGACCCGCGCCGCCATTCTTCATCAGACTGGGGCCGACCTCGTCGTCGATGAGGTGGAAATCCCTAGCTTGGGATACGGGCAGGCGCTTGTCCGAATTCTGACAACGCGGATTTGCGGTTCGCAGATCGGGGAGATTGATGCGGCGAAAGGCCCCGACCGGTATTTGCCACATCTCATCGGGCATGAGGCCACAGTGGAGATTTTGGAATTGGGATCGGGCATCAAACATTTGAAGACAGGGGACCGAGCCGTGGCGCATTGGCGGCCCGGAGAGGGAGTGGATGCGGGGGGAAGCCGGTATCGCTGGAAGGGAGCGGACTGCAATGCTGGGCCAATCACCACGTTTCAGGAAATTGCTGTCATTTCCGCGAACCGGCTTACACGGGTCCCCCACGACACGGATCCAGAGTTGGGAGCCCTGCTGGCCGACACACTGACGACGGGCTTTGGGGTTATTCATCATGAGGCCCGGGTCAAAATTGGGGAAGCCGTGGTGATCATCGGTTGCGGCGGGATCGGCTCGGGGGCGGTGCTGGGAGCCATTTTGGCAGGAGCCCATCCGGTCATTGCCGTGGATCTGCACGACTCCAAGCTGGCGTTGGCAAAGAAGTTAGGAGCGACTGAAACCTTTTCAGCTCGGGATCCCGCCTGGTCGGAAAAAGTCCGGGCTTTTCTCGGTCATCCGGCGGATGTGGTGATTGATGGAACCGGGCAACCGGCTGTCCTCGAACAAGCCTACGAGCTATGCGGGCCGAAGGGGCGGTGTATTGGAATCGGGGTGATGCGACACGATCGGAAGCTTTCGATCAACACATTGCCGCTTCATCTGGGAAGGGTACTGACCGGATCGGAGGGAGGGTCCAGCCAACCCCACCGAGAAATTCCCAAGTATTTGCGAATTCTTGCGGACCGGAAAATTTCCACGAAAGATTGGGTCACCCACCGGTGCACGTTGGCGGAGATCAATCAGGGCATCCGGTGGATGCGCTCTGGGGAGCCGATTCACGTCATGGTCCGACCGGTATGAGTACCGACTTGGCGGCCACGGCTAGGGAGTTGCGGTACCGCATTATCCAGATGTCCCATGCTGCCGAGGCACCGCATCTGGCCTCGGCCCTTTCGTGTGTTGATCTTTTGACGGCATACTTTTTTGGAAAAAACTCGCCGGATCCTGCGAAGGCCAAGGACCCAGGTCGCGACCGCTTTATTTTGAGCAAAGGCCACGCGGCGATCGGTTTGTATGCGACCCTCGCAAAACGCGGATATTTTCCTTTGGAATGGCTCGAACGATTTGCCCAGGAGGGAGCCGAGCTGGCAGAGCAGCCTGCCCCCGGTTGTGCACCGGGAGTGGAGTTGGCCACCGGATCACTTGGGCACGGGCTACCCGTCGGAATCGGGCTAGCCCTGGGGGTGCGGCTACAAAAAAAATCCGCCAAGGTCGTGGTTTTGATGAGCGATGGGGAGTGTCAGGAGGGCTCCGTTTGGGAAGCGGCCATGTTTGCTCCAGCCCAACGGCTTTCCCATTTGACGGTTTGGGTCGACTACAACAAGTGGCAAGCCACGGGGCGGAGTCCTGAAGTCATGGCCATGGATCCTTTGGTCGACAAGTGGAAGGCGTTTGGCTGGAGGGCCCGGGAGATTGATGGTCACGATATTCAGGCGGTGGCCCAAGCCATGACCGAGTCCCAGGATCCGGAGGGTCGGCCCACTGCTTGGGTGGCTCATACAGTCAAAGGAAAAGGGGTCTCATTCATGGAGAATGATAACAACTGGCACTACCGGATTCCCACAGCGGAGGAAGTTGCCAAGGCCGGAAAAGAATTGGGAGTTCTGGAATGAAGGGGAATATCCAACCCAAGATTTCCGTTGTGGTGCCAATCCATAATGAGAAGGCCAACCTCAGAATTTTGGATCGGGAAATCCACCATGCCCTACGGGGAAAAAGCTTCAGCTATGAAGTGATTTATGTGGATGATGGAAGCACGGATGGCAGCACCGAAGTGGTTCGGGATTTGGTGGGACACAACCCCCGAAAAAATCAGGCGATCTATTTGTCGCGCAACTTCGGTCAGACCGCCGCTCTAAAAGCTGGCATCAAAAAATCCCGCGGCGAAATCCTGGTGCCACTGGATGCCGACATGCAAAATTTGCCTGCGGATATTCCGCGGTTGGTGTCTCGGTTGGAAAAGGGTGAATTCGACCTGGTCTCCGGATGGAGGCGACTGCGGCAGGATCAAGTACTGACGAGGAACATTCCCAGCTGGGTTGCCAACCGGCTTATCAATTTTCTTTTCGGAATTGAAATCAAGGATTTCGGATGCTCCCTTAAAGCGTACCGCTCTGCCTATCTTAAAAAACTCGACTTATACGGCGAAATGCATCGTTACATTCCCATCCTGGTCCATTTTCAAGGCGGACGAATCACCAACGAAGAAGTCGGGCATCGCAAACGAGGTTCCGGAAAAACCAAGTACGGCTTGGGGCGGATTCCCAAAGTGGTTCTGGATCTTTTGTTACTCAAATTCCTTTTGGATGCATCGCACAAGCCTTTGCACTGGTTCGGGGGCTTGGGATTCTTGTCGTTTATCCTCTCGTTAGGAAGCGGCGCCTTGGCGGTTTATCTGCGGCTTGCCAAAGAGGTCTCCTTTATTTTGACTCCGCTGCCCTTGTTGACGGTTTTCTCTTTCATCACCGGCCTGATCTTTCTGAGCCTCGGCCTCTTGTCTGAAATTATGGTGCGGATTTATTACGGCAAAAACGGGGAAGATTACTTTCAAGAGAGAATCCCGCATGGACGATGAGGCTCTGATCTTTGAGTCCCAAATCCAAGAAACCCATTGGTGGTTCACGGGTCGACGTTTTTTATTTGGGAAAATCATTCGCCGTCTAGGGCTCGATCCTGAATCCAGAATTCTGGATCTCGGTTGCGGTTCCGGCACGAACCTAAGCATGCTGCGCTCCATGAGTTTTCAAAATATCAAGGGGCTGGATATCAGCCCGGCGGCTGTGGAGCTATGTCGCCAGCGTGGTTTTGTAAATGTGGAACTGGGAAATATCTGTGAGACCGGCCTGCCTTCCGGTCATTTTGACCTGGTTCTGGCTACGGACGTGCTTGAGCACGTGGAGGACGATCGGGCGGCTTTGCGCGAAATCCGCCGGTTGTTGAAAAGGGGACGGTCCGCTTTTTTGGCCGTTCCTTCGTTTCCGGCACTTTGGGGGCTGCAGGATCAGGTTTCGTTTCACCGCCGCAGATATCGTCGGGGAGAGCTCGTCAAAAAAGTGACCGAGTCCGGTCTGAAGCCAGGCCGGCATCGGTATTTTAATTTTATTCTTTGCCCGCCGATCTGGCTGGCGCGCCTCTTTTTAAAAAAACATGGGTGCGGTCTCAAGAGTGAAAATCAGGTAAACACTCCTTTGCTAAACGGAATCCTCTCGAGCCTATTTACAGCTGATATTCATCTGACGGAGGGGATCCGGGTTCCTTTCGGCGTTTCCGAGTACTGCTTGGTTGAGTCTGAGGTGTAATATGCTTAGGCATCATCTAGAGTATCTTCGGTGTCCGGCAACAGGGAAAAAACTGACTCTTTCTAGCCAACATCTGGTTGGGGGCGGCCGAAGGTACCGCATAAGCCAAATGGGAGTTCCGGCTCTTTTGGCCCGCAAGCCAAAGCGTGCCGACCGGATACAAAAAGATCACTACAACAAAAAACTGGCGAAGGATTACCTCAAAAATCTGGAGTATGCCCATACCAGGGAATATTTTCGCTACCTGGACAATGAATTAAAAAAAACCGTAGGCCAGCAGTCGCTCGGTATCGTGCTCGATCTCTGCTGCGGGCATGGCGAAGTACAAAAACTGTTTGAAAAAAAAATCAAACTAGGTTTTGGGGTGGATATCTCCGAAGACATGCTTTCTTTTGCCCAAAAATTACATCGAAACAAAAATTTCGCTTATCTGCAGGCATCCGGGCTCGAACTTCCTTTCCCGGATAAGGTTTTCGACCACGTTTTCTGCCTGGGTGGAATCCACCATGTCCCCAACCAGCGCGTACTTTTCCGAGAAATCAAGCGGGTCTTGAAAAAGGGTGGCCGGCTGATCTTTCGGGAGCCGGCCGATGACTTTTTTCTGTGGAGGGGATTGAGAAAAATCATCTACACTCTTTCTCCTAAACTGGATCAAAAAACCGAAAGACCAGTTCGCCGGTTGGCCATTGAAAAAGAAATGTCGAAATGCGGGCTGCAAATGACATCATGGAAAACCAAAGGCTTTATGGGGTGCGCACTTTTCATGAACAGTGATGTACTGGTGTTCAATCGAATCCTCCGGTTTATGCCGGGAATCCGTGGATTTGTCCGCAGATTCGCCGCATGGGATGAGACAATATCTCGCCACAAACTGTTTGCTGAGCGGGGCATCCAGGCTTTGGGTGTGGCCAGAAAACTCTCATGAAAAAATATCTTCTACCCCTATTGCGTACAATCAATCTGGGCCTGTTGGTATGGATGGCCTTTGCGTTGGAATGCGATTACGAAATGCACGTAGATGCTCACTGGTTCCAGGGTAACGTGGCCTGTCAGCAAAAGTGGAATACCAATAGCCTGACTCTAAAAGGGAACCCTTTATATAACTTTGGGATTCAAACTCCGTTTATTGCAAACCTCTCGCCTGCTTTCTTGATATCGAAATATATTGAATCAGATAAAAAAGTTGTTTTTCAAATCTTGGCCGAAGCTTTTATTATCTACTTTCTATTAAGGGCACTATTTCGGAATGCAGGCATAAATTTGATCATATCCGAAGTGCTCTCATTTATTTCATCAGTCATTATTTGGATTCCATCCATAACAAGCAATGCTCTAACGGCACAAATTACACTTGGACTCTATTGGCAAGAAATTGCAATTCACAATCTGGCAGCCCTTTATCTTATAAAAAAAATAGATGAATCGAGGAAAACAAAGGATTCTATTTTTTGGTGTGGCTTGCTCGGCTCTCTGGTCTTTTACTCCGTGGCTACTTTCCCTGCATTCAGCGCATATTTCTTTTTATGTAATGCGCTTGGAGTTGCATTCGTAATACTAACCTGTGAAAGAAAGACCAAAATTAAACTTTCGTTGATCTATTTATCATTAGCAATTTTATTTGTGATAATAAAAGTGCCTTCTTTTCTGCATTATTTAGTTTCTTATACACGTGAAGGCGTCTTCGACTTTTATTCAAATGGAAGTCGCGCGTGGTGGTTGCACGATCTCCCCAAACAACTGCCATACTTGTCAATTTTTACACGTCCAGACCTAGGCAATCCTTTCGCAAAGTCCATTGGCTTAATTTGCTTAAGTACATGCGTTTATCATGTGGCTAAAAAAGGAAAACTAAGAACCGAATGTGCTTACTTGCTGGGTGCTTGGTTGACGGGATTTGCATACACAATCAAGTGGCTGTTTTGGGGGGGGACTTTTGCGACTTGCTACTACTTTGAACTAGTAAGTTCTCCACTAATAGTTTTCATTGCAATAATAGCAATGTACAATGCCCTCAATATTCTTGTCTGTAATAACAAGTCTGCAATCAGCATGTATGCTCCAATCATTATTTCATTATTCGTGTATATCTATAGCGCAAGAGTCATATGGTTAACCTCAAAAAGAGAGCATTTCTCAAAGTGGCCGCCATCAGAAAGTGAGTGGAGTACAAGCATCAAAAGAATCTCGGGAATAAAAGAAAATGGGAAATATTTGGGAAAATGCCTGGTTTTGTTGGACACAAATAATAAAGACAGCTCTTCATTTGGGGCGTTCTATGACATATGTGCAAATAAAATCCGAACAAAGATTGGCAGCGATCTTTTAATTGATCTAATGCAGGACAATGTTCCCCTTTTAAATGAGTACGGACAATTTATAAGTCCCCCTTTTCTAAGTTTGCTTTGCATGGCATTTTACGATTCAAAAGACCCCATTGCGAGAGCGGCAAGATGCCCGAGGGTATATAATGCTGCGATGGCAAGGCTTTTAGGGGTTTCATCAGTTGTCACTGACTCTCCGATACCGGAAGAGTTAGTTATGCATGAAAAAATGGGCGATCATGATTTGTTCTTATACAAAGTAAATCAGGCCAATATGGGGACTTACAGCCCTACCAAAACTCAAACTTACGATTCTCTAGAAGAAATATATGGTAAGATAAAAAACAGCGGGATTGATTTTGGAAAAACTGTTTTCACTGAAGAAAACATCTTGCAACCCTTGGTGCCTGCGAATGTCCAGTCGGTAATTTATGAAAGAGGGCCCGTGCTAAAAATAAAAGCTCAGTCAAACGGATGTTCGCTCATTGTTCTTCCTTTTGATTTTAGTTATTGCCTTAGGTTCTCTGGGTCTGGCCATGCAAAAGTGATCCCGGTCAACCTAAGTTGCACAGGACTCCTAATTCATGGAGATATCAATGGATATATCGATTACCAATATTCCATTTTTAAAAATCTAAAGAACCGAAAGAAAGATTATGACAGATGCTTCAGGCTTGGTATCAGAGAATATGCTCCGGGTCATCTATTTTACGATCAGCCATGAGAAACTATTTTGCCAAACGAATCACGGAGTGGGCTCAAAAGGACGATAGGATCGTCCTTTTGAGCGGGGATATCGGGAATCGTCTCTTCGACAAATTCAAGGAGAGTTGTCCGGGTCGATTTTACAATTGCGGGGTGGCCGAGGCCAACATGGTTGGGGTGGCGGCGGGAATGGCCATGCAGGGTTTTCGTCCGGTTTGCTATACCATTGCCCCTTTTCTGACTTATCGGGCGATGGAGCAGATCCGGGTCGATCTCGGGTATCACCATGTTCCGGTGGTTTTGGTTGGGACGGGGGGCGGTCTTTCGTACGCCTCCCTCGGGGGAACCCACCACTCCTGTGAGGAATTGGGAATGTTGCGTCTGATTCCGGGAATGAATGTGGCCGCACCCGGCGATGCCTTGGAACTGGAAATGGTTTTGGGTCATTCCCTCGCGTCTTCTTCACCGACCTACATCCGCATCGGGAAAAAAGGGGAGCCTCAAATCCATCCATCCCCCCTGCAGGCTGCCCCCGGGCAACCTCTGCGCCTTCTGAGCGGGAAGGATGTTGCCTTTGTGGCTTGTGGAACGATTTTGCCCGAGGTTGTCTCGGCGGCTGAACTGCTGGGAAAAGAGGGGGTCTCGGCATCGGTGTTCTCTCAGCCTTATCTGAAGCCTTTTGCCGACCAAGAGTGGAACAAAATCTTTCAGGAGCATCGGCTGGTGGTCAGCGTCGAAGAACACAGCCGGTTAGGCGGGCTGGGAGCGGCCTTGGCGGAGTGGAAAGCGGACAAACCGAAGACTTCCCCCTTGGTGCGACTGGGAAGCGCGGATGAGTTCTTGCACCGGACAACGGATCAGGAAGGGGCGAGAAAATATTTCCACCTGGATGCAAATGGACTGACTAAAAAAACACGGGCGGCATGGGGCGGGATCGGCCCAGCCTAATCTTGGGGCAGAATCGAGCTTCGTGAAAAAGCCCTTCAAGATGCGCGGGAGAATTGCGGGGCATCTGAACTGGATGACCCGACATCTGCGTCGCTGGCTGAGGAAAAATATACGGAATCTTGCATGGCACTGCTTGGGCGATTTCCGGCAAAATAAGGAAGATGCCGTTTTGTTTCGGAAACTGCTGAGGTATGAGGCAGTTTTTCAAAGCGACGTGATATGTCCTGGGAACTTAAGCCAGTGGCAGTACAACAAATTGAGTCGCGGGTACGAGGACGAACCCCATTGGAAAAAAGCCATACAATCTCTACTTCCCTACACCATGGTCACCTACGATGGATTAATGAGTCTGGTGGAAATCACACGCCACGTGCACAAAGAAAATGTTCCAGGGGATCTGGTTGAGGCGGGGACATGGCGGGGTGGTGCCGCTGGATTAATGGCCTTAGCTGCCTTATCTGTTCCCGGACCTGTTCGGAAGATGCATCTTTTCGACAGCTTTGAGGGAATTCCAGAACCCGACCGGAATCACGATCCCATCGACTGGATTGTAAATGACATGAAGTTCCCAGAGGCGGAGGCGTTGGGGAGACTTCGCGGGATCAAAGCGCTGGAGGCTCCAAGGGAGGATCTAGAAAAAGTTCTTTTTGAAATCTGCTCTTATCCACGAGAGAAGGTCGCCATTTATCAGGGCTGGTTTCAGGAGACCGTTCCCCAAGCGGCACGGAATATCGACGCCATTTCCATTCTTCGACTGGATGGCGATCTTTACGCCTCGACAAGGGTTTGTCTGGAGCATCTGTACCCGAAGCTGGTCTCCGGTGGCTTTCTAATTATTGATGACTGGTGCTTGGACGGAGCCAGGCAGGCCGTCATGGAATATCTTGAAAAGCAGAAAATATGTCCCTTTCGTTGCTTGGCTGACGCGACAGTTCGTTACTTCATAAAGACCTAATTATGGCTTACCTGGACTTTATTTCCCTGATCCACAAGTCGACCCCGAGGGATTATCTGGCCCGGGTCAATGACCCGGAATTCCCCAAAGCCCAAGCGGCCCGGTTGGCCAAACAGTGGGACAAGGATTATTGGGATGGAGACCGTCGAACCGGGTACGGAGGGATGAAGTATGACGGGCGATGGCGCAAGGTGGCTGATGCCATGGCAGCGCACTACCAGTTAAAAGCCGGACACAAGGTGTTGGATGTTGGCTGTGGGAAGGGTTTTTTGATGTACGACCTCATGGAATCGGTTCCGGGGCTGGAAGTGACCGGTTTGGATATTTCCGAACATGCAAAAAAGAACGCCAAGCCCGAGGTTCAGGGCCTGATTCACCAAGGACATGCCAAAAAACTTCCTTTTCAGGACCGTGAGTTTGACCTCGTGATCTCGATCAACACGCTCCACAACCTCGAGTGTTTCGATCTGGATGCCGCTCTCCGGGAAATCGAGAGGGTTGGAAGAAAAAACAAATACCTCTGTGTCGAGTCCTGGAGGAACGAGGAGGAGAAGGCGAATCTGCTCTATTGGCAGTTTACCTGTGAAAGCTTTTACACCCCCCAAGGGTGGGAGTGGTGGTTCAAACAGACGGGCTATTCGGGGGATCATAGCTTCATTTATTTTGAATGACCTCCCCCGGCGGCAGAACCATCGGCCTGGATTTTGACAACACGATCGTTTCCTACGAGAAGGTTTACCGTCGTTTGGTGGAGAAACACGGGGCAGAAATCGTGCCGGGCCAGTCCTCCAAAAACATGCTCAGGGACCATTTTCACCGAAAGGGGGAAGCGGATGTTTTTACTCGGATCCAAGGAGAGGTCTACGGACCCGGTCTTGCCGGTGCAGAGGCCTATCCGGGATTCTCGGCATGTCTGGAGCAGTTGACGGCAGACGGATGGAAGGTTGTGGTCATTAGTCACCGCACAAAAAATCCGTTAGCCGGCCCGGCACACGACCTCCATCAGGCCGGCCGACAATTCTTGGAAGCCTCCGGTTGGCTGGGGGAAAAGATTCGGGAAGCTTATTTCGAGGAAACCAAGGAGGCCAAATTGATGAGAATCGCCCGTTGTGGGTGCAACTTCTTTGTGGATGACCTGCCGGAGATTCTGACTCACCCCGCGTTTCCCACGGATTGCCAACCCCTTTTGTTTGATCCTTCGGGCATTCCTGAAAAAGGCAATCCTCATAAGCGGGTTCGACATTGGAAAGAATTGCCAGCCCTTTTGAAGAGGGGAGTTCAATGAAGGGCAAGGAGGAACTTCAGCCCTCCGAGCAGGTATTGTCCCGTCTTTTGACGGAATCTCCCAAAGAAATCCGATCCGTTTCTGGAGGCGCCAACAACCGGGTTTGGGAGGTGAAGACGCTTCAAGGGAAATATCTCCTCAAACAGTATTTCCGTTCCCCCGAGGATTCGCGGGATCGCTTTGCGTCCGAAAAAGCTTTTTACACGCACGCCCAAAATAAGGTGAAGGGGAAAGTTCCCCAAGTGCAGGCCTGGGATCCGGAAGGGGAGGCGGGACTCTTTTTCTGGGTGGAAGGCCAAAAACTGACGGAACCGGAAGTGACGGGGGCACGGGTTCAGGAGGCTTTGGAGTTTTTTGCTGCGTTGAATCGGCTTCCACTCCCGACCCTATCGGATCTTCCCTCCGCGGCTGAAGCGGCTTGGACGGTGTGTGAGCATTTGAATCTGGTGAACCGAAGAATCGCGCGGCTTCAACAAATCTCCGGTGAAGATTCTGAAGCAGAGGAGGCGCGCCATCTTGTTCGCGAGAAGGTGATTCCCGCTTGGGAGAGGATCTTCAAAAAGGCCAGTCAGGAGTGGCCTGAAAAAGGCCGGGGAGCCGATCGGGCGACGGCCTGCGTTTCTCCTTCCGATTTTGGGTTTCATAATTCCCTTTTGGGAGAGGACGGGCAACTCCGGTTTTTTGACTTTGAATATGCCGGGTGGGACGATCCTGCAAAAATGGCGGCCGACTTCTTTTGCCAACCGCGGATTCCCGCGCCCGCATCAGAGTTTCCGCGGGTCGCGGCTTTATTGGCGGAACTGTTTCCCCACGATACAGAAGTGGCGGAGCGTGCAACCAGCTTGTGGCCCGTGTATCGGATGAAATGGATTTGCATCATGCTGAATGAATTTCTTCCTGCCGGAAAAACCCGGAGGGGATTTTCGCTGGGAGAGGAAGCACAAGTCGAACTGCGCAGGCAACGTCTTCTGGCCGTCCGTGATTCCCTTGCAAAACTTAATTCGATCCAATGAGAGACTTGCCGCGAAAACCACGGGTGCTGGTAGTGGGGGGGGGAACCCTGGCCCAGGCCTTAGAGAAATCGTTTTCACAAAGCGGAATCTCGACTTTCCGCGCCGGACGGAATCCAGGCCCCTGGCATTTGGATTTGTCCCGTGATCCGGGCTGTTGGAACACACCGGGCGACTTGGACTGGGTTTTTGTCTGTGCGGGAATGACTTCCCGTGTGGAATGTGAAAAACAGCCCCACCTTTCCCGGTGGATCAATGTGGGGGGGGGCGTGCAACTGGCGCGGCACTTTTTATCGCGGGGGGCGAAGGTGGTCTTTTTTGGGACCGATCTTTCCCCTAAGGCGGGGGAGTATGCGAAACAAAAAGAGGAGTTGAGAAGGCAGTTAGCCCAACTGCCCGGAACCGTTTGGATCCGGTTGGGAAAAGTAGTGCATCCCCGCCTGCCGGTTCTGGAAAACTGGAAAGAAGCGTTGGCTCAGGGAACCCCGATCGAAGCCTTTGATTCCGTCCGGATTTTCCCCGTTTCTCCCGAGGCCATAGCAGAAGGGTGTCTACATTTGGTCGCCTCGCGACAGCGACCGGCAACGGAGCTAGTCTGGCAGACTCCCAAGAGCATGGCCTATGTCGAAATCGCCAGGAAATGGGGAAATTTCCTTGGATATCCGGCTTCGCGAATCCGCATTCTGGAGAAAAATAGTCCACTGGAGGCGTGGACCCCATATCCCGTCTTTCCCTCAAAAGAGTACGAAGCCATCTTGGGGGGTGTGGATAGGAACGCATGGTGGAACATATGAAAAAAACAAAATGCCATAACTGCGGCGGAGCCTTGCGGGAGTTTCCTCTTTTTCGGAAATTGGCCCGCGTGACTTCCGATTGCCGGCCCTGGCCTTCCGGGGGAAGAATGGGAGTCTGCTCGGCTTGCGATCTGGTCCAAGCGATCCTTTCGCCATCTTGGGGAAGGGAGTGCCGAAAAATCTATTCGACGTATCATATCTACCGGCAATCGGGCGGTGCCGAGCAGGCCGTGTTCAGGGGGGGGCAGGGAACGCCGCGGTCGCAAAAGATCGTGGACTGGCTCAAGCGGCAGGCACGGTTGCCGATGCGAGGGGAGGTGCTGGATGTCGGGTGTGGGAACGGAGGTTTTTTACGGGCTTTGCGGGGTGAGTTTTCCCGATGGGAGCTTTCCGGGACCGAGTTTGATCGGCGGAATGAAAAAGCCCTGAAGAAAATCCGTGGCTTCCGCAAGCTCTATGACAGCCAGAGCACTCCTCCGGCAGCAAGTTTCGACCTAATTTCTCTCGTGCACGTGCTGGAGCACATGGCGGCACCTTCGGAATATTTGGCGGGTCTACGTCCCTTGGCCCGTCCGGGGGCACGGTTGCTGATTCAGGTTCCTGATGCAGAAAGGAACCCCTTCATTATGCCGGTGGCGGATCACGCGTCCCACTTCAGCCGGAAATCCCTGAGGCAGGTGGCGGAGAGGGCAGGAATTCGGGTGAAGTCTGTTCGGCACGACGTGGTGGCGCGTGAACTGACCCTTCTGGGAGAATGGAGCGGAAAACAAAAGGCGAGGGGACACAGGTCCGGGAAACGCGGGGGAAGAAAATGGGCCGAGAAAAATCTTAGCTTATTGAAACGGATGTCAGACAAGGCACAACGGGCAGCCAAAAAGGAAAAGCTGGTGGTATTTGGCTCTTCCTTGGGGGCAGCGTGGATTCATGGGATCACCCGAGGTTGGGTCGAAACTTTTTTGGATGAGGATCGGGCGAGGCATGGCCGGAAACACCTCGGAGTTCCGATCGTTCGGCCAGGGATGGGACAAGGGCGTGGGGTGCTCGTTCCTTTGGCCGGAAAAACCCGGTGGTCCGTGGAAAAAATGCTGAGGTCCAAAAAGTGGAAAATTACGAATGGGGACGGCCCAAGGTGAAACTTACACAACATACTAATAGAAAACACTTTAATCAGCAAAGGAAAAACGCAACGGACGTTAAATTTGATTTAATAAAAGGGAAATCAAGATAAGCTGAGAGCTTTATTTTCCATAAAAATCAATCAGAAGAAAATTAGATGAGACAAAGAGTTAAAGAAATTCAGTGCTGTAGAATTAGTGGAAGCAGGAATCTTGTTTCTGTTTTAAACCTTGGAGTTCAGAAGCTCACCGGCGTATTTCCTTCTACAATGACGGAGGAACTTACCGAGGGTCCTCTTGAGCTTGTGTGGTGCCCCGAGAGTGGACTGGTTCAGATGAAACATTCCTATGATCTCGATGAAATGTACGGAATGAATTATGGCTATCGATCCGGACTTAACAAATCGATGGTGGATCATCTGACTCAAAAAGTTCAATACCTACAAAGGTTAAGATCCCTATCTAGCGGAGATGTTGTAGTAGATATTGGGAGTAACGACGCTACGACTTTAAAAGCCTACACGGTTCCTGGAATCACCCGAATTGGAATTGATCCAACAGGGAAGAAATTCAAAGAGTATTACACGGACGGCATTAAGTTAGTTCCGGACTTTTTTTCATCATCCGCATATCAATCGGTAGCCGAAGGGAAAAAAGCGAAAATTGTGACATCCATCTCTATGTTTTATGATCTGGAAGAGCCCGCAAAATTTGTCCGAGATATCGCTGAAGTCTTAGCTCCAGAAGGAATATGGCATTTCGAACAAAGTTATCTTCCCTCCATGCTTCGAACAACGTCGTATGACACGGTTTGTCATGAGCATATTGAGTATTATTCACTTCGGCCGGTGGTAAAGTTGCTCAAAGCCTGCGGAATGAAAGTGTTGGATGTGCAAATGAATTCTATAAACGGAGGAAGTTTTGCCGTATCCGCATGTCATGCAGACGCACCTTTACATATCAACCACGCAGTCATCAATTGGCTTTTAGAGCAAGAGGAACGAATGGGATTAGATACGATCAAGCCATTCCAGGAGTTTGCAGAAAGAGTTTTTGAGCATCGAAACAGCCTGCTTAGTTTAATTCGGGCTCTGAATGCATCGGGGAAAAAAGTGTTTGGCTATGGAGCCTCAACAAAAGGCAATGTACTGCTTCAATTTTGCGGATTAGGATCAAAAGATCTCCCCTTTGTAGCTGAAGTTAACCGAGATAAATTTGGAAAATTCACCCCCGGCACGAATATTCCTATTATTTCAGAAGCAGAGGCGAAGGCAAAGAATCCTGACTATTTTCTGGTAATGCCATGGCACTTTAAAAACAATATTTTACAAAGAGAGCAGGACTATCTGCAAAAAGGAGGAAAAATGATCTTTCCTCTTCCCGAAATCGAGATTATTGGCGGATAAGATATCTCTCAATCAAGGAAACAACCGTGTGGATCAATAAAAAGCTTTATAGTAAGGTTGTTAAATCCCTCCCAATTGCATGTGTAGACATTTTAATTAAAAATAATGATAACGAACTACTTCTTGTTAAACGCCAAAACAACCCCAGAAAAAACTGCTGGTGGCTTCCCGGCGGGCGCGTCAAGCATGGTGAAAAAAGAGAAGCAGCGGCGAAGAGAAAAGCAAATGAGGAATGCGGTTTAAAGATCAATAAGTTGATCAATTTAGGAACGTTTGAGATTTTTTTTAAGAACCATAACGCTCATTCAATTACTACAGTTTACTCCGCAAAAACAATTGGGAAAAAACATGTACGACTTGACAGACAAGGCATAAGATACTGTTGGGTTTCAAACACAGCGAGAGAATTAAAAAAATCACCCAAATTCGTGCAAATGATTGGGAAGATAGAAAGGAGTCGTCGTGGATAATAATTATTGGGAGCGGAATATAAATAATTGGAGCAAGCTTTATTTGAAGATATCTCATGGGCATGAGGAATTGGAGTGTTCTTCTTGGCTCAAAGCTATCTACCACTCACTTATTACACCTATTGAATCATTGTTAATGAAAAAGCGTTATGCAAAGACATTATCATTTATTAATACACATGTAAAAAAGGGCGACACTGTTGCAGACTTGGGGTGTGGAACAGGGATATTTGTTGTCGAACTTTTAAATCGTGGAGCAAAAGTCCTTGCAATCGATTATACGGAGGCTGCATTAAAATTAACAAAAGAGCTTGTTATGATTAAATGTCCGGACAAACAATCGGCTGTTACATATTTAAAGCTGGATTTACGAAATGAATGCATTCCGCATTGTGATGCTGCATTTGCAATGGGTGTTGCGCCATATATCGCTGAGATAGAATCATTCATATCAAATGTAATGTCTGGGGCTACAATTCTTTATCTTCAGCTAGTAGATCCTAGAAACATTTTTAACCGATTACGCGCCGCGCTTCCCTGGCTTAATGTCAGAAAACTAAACTTCCACGACAAGAACAATCTCAGCAAGTATTATAGTCAAAAAAGACTTCATTTGCAAAAACGTGAAAACTTTGCGACTGGCTATATAGATCTTATCACTAAAGTATAGTATAAAGCTTAATTAACTTGAAAAGTATACCTTGGGCCAAGCCTACCCTCTTTGGAGATGAAGAAGCTTATCTAAAGCAAGCACTTGAATCCACTTGGCTTTCTGGAGGGCCTTTTGTCGAAGAACTTGAAGCAACAGCAAGAGCTTTTTCCGGTTTTCCTTATTGCTTGGCCGTAAGCAATGGAACGGCCGCTATTCATCTTGCGTATCTTGCTCTTGGTCTGAAAGCAGGTGACGAGGTTATTGTTCCAGGGTTTTGTTATCTCGCAGCAGCCAATATCGCATTGCTCATGGGCCTTTCCCCGGTTTTTGTTGATGTCGACCCGAGCACATACTGTGTTACTGCAGAGAAAATTCGGGGAGCCATCACAAAAAAAACCAAGCTAATTGTAGTAGTTCACACTTACGGAAATGTATGTCCTATGGATGAAATCATGGTCTTGGCAAAGAGCTGTGAGATTCCAGTTCTAGAAGATGCAGCTGAGTCTTTAGGATCACAGTACAAAGGACGACAATCCGGAACCATTGCTGACATAGGAACATATAGTTTTCATGCAACGAAAACAGTTACGACAGGAGAGGGGGGGATGGTATTAACAGGGCGAAAAGTTCTTGCCGACCAGGCTATGCTATACCGAACCCACGGCGTCCTGGGAAAAAGATATTGGCATGAAGTACCGGGGCATAACTTCAGGCTAACAAATCTGCAAGCGGCTCTTGGATGTGCTCAATTCAAAAAAATTGATCATATATTTGCAGAGCGCCGTCGGGTTCATGCTTCTTATCGTAGACTTTTCGATGGGGAGAAGGGCATTACTCTTCAAAGATTTGATCCAGATGTTGAGCCTGTCTTATGGGCACTTGCTGCGGAACTGGATCAAAAATACTTCCCTCAAGGGCGAGATCGGCTGATGGAGCAACTTGCCGAGCAAGGTATTGAGACACGAAATGGATTTTACTCCGCCAATCAGTTAAAGATATATAGTAACGTCAAATCCATCCCTATTTCTGATCGACTAGCAAAAAACGTCATAAGTCTTCCAACATTTCCGACGTTAAAAGATGAACAAATCGACTTCATAGCAAAAGCGATAATTGCTCTGAAAAAGAAATGAACTTCAATCCTAATATTGTGGCAAAATATCTAGGAGAAACTCCAATCCCACTTGCTCTGGAGAGGGCTTTGGAAGGTGAAATATATAAAACACTGCCGTTCATAAGGCCAATCTTAGACCTCGGATGTGGCGAAGGCCTATTCGCAAAAATCGTATTTGCCGAAAAGATTGACACTGGAATCGATCCTAATCCGAAAGAACTAAAGCGAGCAGAAGATTTGGGGGGATATCATGAGCTGATCTGTTGCTGGGGAGAATCGATTCCCCGGCCGGATCAATCTTATGCAACAATATTTTCTAATAGCGTAATGGAACACATACCCGACATTCACCCTGTTTTTCGCGAAGTGTATAGGCTTCTTAAGTCCGACGGGGCATTTTATATGACGGTTCCTTCCGACTTATTCGAACAATACACTATCGGGTTTCAACTTCTGAACTTCATTGGACTCAACGGTTGCGCAAAAAACTACAAAGCATTATTTAATCGTTTTTGGTGCCATTATCACGCGTACTCTTTATCTGATTGGGCAAAGCAGGCAGAAAAAAACGGCTTTATTGTCAAAGAGATATTTTCTTATGACGGGAAAAAACTTTGCTTGATTAATGACCTTCTCGCTCCGTTTTCGATCGTGTCTTTTTGTCTGAAAAAAATCACAAATCGGTGGAGTTTGCTTCCCAGAATAAGATATTTGGCCCTTTCCCCTTTGGCCATGCTTCTCAAGCCTTGGCTTGGGAAAAACCAGCGCCTAAAAGAAGGTGGGCTTGTTTTCATGAAACTAACGAAGTCATGAAGGTTTCTGTTGTTTTGCCGACTTATAATGAGGCGGCCAACATACTTCCTTTGATCGAGGCTATTCTGAAGGATGCGTCCGATGACCGAGACGTAGAAATCATTGTTGTGGATGATAATAGCCCGGATGGCACCCATCGAATTGTTCAGACCCGGTATGCGAATCAAAAAAGCGTTCGGTGTTTGCTCAGAACGAAAAACAGGGGATTTGCCAACTCAATACGGGAAGGGATTGACAATGCTTCCGGCGAAGTAGTGGTTGTGATGGATAGTGACTTTACGCACGAGCCAAAGGAAATTCCAAAAATGCTCCATATGGAAAAGATCTTTGATCTCGTTACTGGATCAAGGTTCTGTGCGGGTGGGAACATGCAAGATAAGGCGCACTATCTTGCAAGCTTCTGTTTTAATTTGTTTTTAAGAATTATCTTAAAGACACAGATTCAAGATAACTTAGGTGGCTTTTTTTGCATACAGAAAGAAAAGCTCAAAGATCTTCCGTTAGAGAAAATATTCTATGGTTATGGGGATTATTTCTTCAGACTTTTATTTTATGCAGAACAGAAGGGGTATACACTTGTTGAACTTCCATGCCTATACATGAAAAGAAAAAAAGGGGCTAGCAAGTCAAAGTTTATCAACATGATATTTTCGTATAGTTGGATTGCTTTAAAAACCAGGTTTGGATCGTGATCGACCTGAATCTTCCAGCTGGTGGTATTATAGTGCTTCCTCTGCTGGTGGGCCTTTTATCTTATGGGCTAGTTATCTTAAATAGGGGGCTTTTTCTCGATGGCTGGTTTCTTGAAGGATGGTCGAAAAAGGAGACTTGGCACATCCTGAAGCGCTTTACAGGTGAGGTTGGGATGCCCTTTATTTATTTTTTGCACAAATTCATTTCTTCAGTACGTGCTGGCAAAACTGCATATAATTTCATTAATATATTTTCCTTAATTGGGTCCGCTTACGCTGCCTCCTACCTCTGCCTTCAATCCGGCTATCTAAACCTTGAGGAGAGCATGGTGATTGCAGCATTAATGCTTGCCTACCCTGGCCAGCAGATGGCTTGCGAAAAATCTGTAACACAATACTTTTTGTGTGCACTATTATTTTATTTGGGTGCAGTATTGAACATACAAAGCGAATTAAGTATCGGAACAGAAAGTGCATTGCTGTGGATTGCGAGCCTCACACTTTTATTTCTATCTTTTAATATGAATTCACTTTTGGTTTACTATCTGGGCTTTTTAATATACAAAATTATTTTTGTCGCAAAAGGAGGAGAGATCAATCTAAGTTTTCTTTTTTTAATGAAAAACAGCATTCTTGTCATTATACCTCCTTTATTTTGGTTCTTAAAAGGCTGGCTGACGCCAAAGTCTGGGTATTATTTGGAATATAATTCTATTAGCTTTCAACCCAAACGATTAATTCAAGGGCTTAAAAGTCTTATTTCTGAAGGCACGCTTGGGTGCTACGACGAAGCAGTTCGGTATTTTTTAAAGAATTTAATCTGGGTGGTTTTAATATTATTAAGCATATGGGCGAGCCAGTCCTTTGTTCCCGTGACTCCATTAGTCGATTCAACTGCAGTTCAGGTGCTGATCTTTTCGGTGTTCTTGATTCTCCTGGCAGCGTGTCCATATATTTTGGTGGGACAGCCTTTTGGAACTTTTGGCTGGGCAACAAAAAACAACGTACTGCTTGCGTTACCTTGCGCTCTATTTATTTATTCGGGTGCATCGATAGTCTTTAAGCCAGAGGTAAAGGGTTACTTCCTTTTAGCCGTTATTTTTGTGGGAGCCATTTATCTGATCCATGTGTATGCAAGCTGGATTGCGCTTTGGGCAAAAAACCTCTCTGCCATAAAGCAAGCCTCGGAAGAAAAGCTATTTAAAAGTGCGGCCATTGTTGAGGTTTGCGACTCCTATCCGACGGAACTTTGCAATCGCTCAAAGCCGGAGCATTGGGACATCTCCCTTACTTATATGTTTGCACATCAGACAAAGGCGGTCCGCCATTTTGGAATTGCGGGAGATGAAAATAGCAAAATGACTTCATATTCTCGTGAAGAAATTAAAAACAAGATTATACAAACAACAGTGCCATATGTCCTTGAGGATATCGACACAAGCGGGAATCAGATACGGCTGAAAATTAAAAAAGGGAATCATTCCTGGGGAGACACAAAAACCGCGTTCAAATATCTATTTTATTCACTGTTTGCTCCGAAAAAACTCAGTACCTTTTTGGCTAAATTGGTAAAAATCGAAATTGAGCCACTGAAAGATAACAAAACAAAACTCTAAGTAGTTAGGCTCTATTTTTATACATAAATGATATACGACTTCCGAATTCTTCCATTTGCACTTGGAGATATTATTATTTCAATGGTACATGGTGCTGTTGAGTTAAAGGGTAAAATATCGAAATTCCCATTTTATTATTTTAGAAATGATTTAGTAAAGACTCACCCCATTCAACCATTCATTAATCAACGCAATGCCAAAAAACAATTAGGAGACTTAAGTGAAGCATTGCTTTTTAATCCTCTTCAACTGCCAGTAAAAAAAATAAACAAAAAACAAGAAAGCGCTGGTTGTGAGACAGCGCAAGACCTAGAGATTCTTAACTTTTACAAGGAATACCTTCAAACAAGTAAAGTAAAAAAGTATCATAGTTATTTCAATGCGCAGATAGCCTCGCATAGATCTCTGAATAAGTTAACTCAGGAAAGTAAGCCGATACCAAAACTCCAGGCTCCAAGGCATATTGCTCAGGAAACAAAAAAGATAATTAAAAAATATACAGGCAGAAACAAGTGGATTTGCGTCCACCTGCGTTTTCGAGGTCTAAATCCGGGAGAAGATCTTGCCGATATAAAAAGAAATGCAGATCCTGGATTTTGGTACGCACTTATATCTGAAATAGCTCATAAATATAAAAACGACCACGCAGTTCTTTTGCTTGGACCTGCGGAAAGCTATCCTTCAAGCTTTTATGAAATTCCAAATCTACATGCCGTTTCAGGAATGGGTGGCACGTTAAAAAACAGTCTCTCAGCAATCTTATCTGCAACTGCTTTTATTGGAAGCTCATCTGGCTTTGCTAATTGCGCGACATTTTCTAATACACCATATTTAATCTTCGACGTCAGCGGAAACGGATACGAAAACTATTGTATTGAATATGACTCACCCCGTCTTCCATTTGCCAAAAAACAGCAACATTTGTCATCACAATCAGATTGTGAGGAATTAGTTAACGAAAAACTTAGTGACCTTCTACCACGTTTAAATAAAATAAGACAACCCTTCAATGATAATTACGCAATACAAAAAGCCAAATCAAAATACAAAATAATAAAAGCGTTTTCGCATAGTATCTTAAAGCGGTTAAATAAAGTAAGCGACAAACCGGACAAAAGTCTTTTCTCAGAAATCCGCTTATTAGAAAAAGTTGTCCCAGAGCTAAAAGAAGATGCGATTTTAAAATGGGTAAAAAGTAAATCTCTTTTTGGTCTTCATGAAGACCAAACAAGGACTGAAGAATACTTTGCAAAAATTAAAGAGCTAAAAAGCACAGCAGGTGATGAAAAGATTAAACAAATTTTGCAGAACCCAATGATCCGAATAGCGAACGCAATAACGTTATATCATATAAACTGGGCATCTTTCGATCGGGATCTTGATGCTAGAGCAATACGCAATCTTCTTGCCCGATTACACTCCATAGGGGTCAAAACAGTGAGCCGAGAAAACTTTAAGATTTTATTCCGTTTCTGGAAATGTTGGTATAGGTTGTTTTATAAGCCATTTACAAGGTTTCGTTTTTAATCTTTGAAGATAAACTAGATCTTTTGCTTACAAATCGAGAATCTAGAAGAATGGAAATATATATATCAATGGTTGTTTGGGGGAAAACATTCCGAGATCTATTTTGCGATTGGGTGCTTCCTACTCAACTATCTCCCAACAACCTTCTGCAGTTACAAGACTTCTTTTCAACTTCTTATCACATTTATACCACCGCTGAAGATGTTGCATTTATGGAGAAACATTCTTCTGTCATTTCTTTAAAAGCAAAAATGCCCGTTGTTTTTCACAAAATTGAAGAAGGAGTTGAGTGCGAAACCGAGAGAGGGGTTAGAAAATACGGTCGATATTCTAAATACATTAAAGAAGCTGTAGTTTACGCAAATTCTAAAGATGCCTCGATACTAAATCTATGTCCGGATGCTATTTTCAGTGATTCCACCTTCGAAACTCTGATTAACCTTATCAACCGTGGGAAGCGGCTGGTTTGCATGCCTGGCATACGCATTAAAAAAGAAGAAGCACTCAAACTCCTTTGTGGTATTAAAAGCAGTAAAAAAGTAATCCGTGAATCTACAATAATAGAGGCCGCTTTAAAGATTCTACATCACACTACAGAGTTCTTGCTTTGGGGTAATCAGAACTTTAGCTGGGAGTGGCCCTCTCATATTATTCATCGTCTTGAGGCTGGCCTTCTCATTTATCCATTTCATACGCACCCCCTTTATTTGAATTCAATAAACAAAAAGATAGTTCCAGTCAGCACTTTAGACGATGATTATATTAATTCCTCTTTTCACGAACCAGAAGAAACTGCATATTTGACGGATTCAAATGAGGGTTTTTGTTTCGAATTAAGTGAAGATAGCAAAACTATAAAAAAAGATCATATTGTGCCACCAGATCCTGTTCAGCACGTTGCAAACTGGACAAACCGACATTGCAATCAAAGACATCTTATTAATTTCAATTCGCCTTATCTGTTGCATAGTAAAGAGATTAGTGATCAGGACAAAGATGTTATTCGAACTGCCAAGGATCTTGCTGAAAATATTATGAAACGCCGAAGTTTTAAAAAGAAAGGTTTATTCGGTTTCTTCAAATAAATCATATGAAAAAAACACTTGGAACAAAGATGAAGGAGTCCCAGTACCAGTTTCTATTGAAACTTCGCGAAAAAGAAGGACTAAGGCAGTTAGGTTTAATGACTAGCCAGCTTTATAGAGATGATCCGAAGCATCTCGTCTTTCAGCTATCTCGGTACAAATTCGCCGCAAAAATGCTTAGTGGGCAAAAAAATGTTCTTGAGGTGGGGTGCGGAGACGGATTTTCAACAAAGTTAATCCAACAGGAAGTATCTCATGTGACGGGCATCGATTTCGATCCAGTTTTTATTGAAGCTGCAAAAACTTTGCATAGGACAGCGAAGGGAATGGAGTTTTTTGTTTGGGACATTTGCAAAGATGGTCCAAGAAGAGAAAAGTATAATGGAATCTTCTCATGTGACGTGATTGAGCATATACCTAAAAAACAGGAAAACCGTTTTCTTAGGAATATTGTTTTATCTCTTGCCCCAGAAGGGGTCTTTTTATGTGGGACTCCATCTCTTGCGTCCCAAGCATACGCTTCTCCGCCGAGCCGCAAGGGGCACGTCAATTGTAAGGATGCTCTTGCACTGAAAAAACTCATGCTTCGGCATTTCCGAAATGTCTTTATATTTTCAATGAATGACGAGGTAGTGCACACAGGCTTTTACTCCATGGCTCACTATCTTTTTGCCCTTTGCTGTGGACCCAAAAAATAGATTGAGCGCATGATATCGGCTAATACTTCGAATCAATACTTTAGACCTTGAAAGTTATCCAGGGTGAAGATTACTTTTTTTGCCCCCGTGCGGAACGATTGGGCTCATGCAGAGCGCTTGCTTGCTTCGATAAGGAGAACTTTCCGCTGGATGCCTTGGGAAATGATCTTTGTGGATGATGCCAGTAAACCAGAACAGATATTAATTGCAAAAAAGCTTAAGAAGGAATTCGGTTTCCGCGTCGCTTTTAATCCAAAGCATCAAGGCATCGTGTCCTGTCTAAATCAACTCGTGAAAGAATTGCCGCCAGGAATTGCAATTCCAGTTTCTGCCGACATGGAGCTCTGTAATAGTTTCTTTCCATTGGTGCTTCAATATGCGTTCGTATTAAAGAAAGCTGATTTTGTATTCGCTAAGTGTCGGCATAATCATGTTGTTAATCACAAATGCGCTGGAGTTACGGGTTGGGCCACTCAGAAAGGAATTCAGAACGCTTCAAACTCAAAAGAAGAATTCGTAACGGGGAAAACACGACCCTCTGGCTATGCGGTCGCGCTTCGCTCCTGTTTTGTTAAACAGTATGGCTATGATCAAGCTCTTGGGCCACTATGCGATTTCTATCTCAACAACTTAATGATTCTTAAGCACAAAGCGTTTTATTATGGGAAAGTAGTCAGCATTACGCTCCAACGAAAAGCTTCGTATTCAGGCTCATTCAATCAAGCGGATTCATTGGCACTGGTTGAAAAAACAGTTGCTAAATTTGAATCTGACGGAGTCATTTTCACTGATGCACAGAAAAGCAGGTATCGCGAATATGAAAGAAGCCAGTGGCCACATTGAGGGCACGGAGTGGAGCTCCCTCAGGTGCTGGTGGGCTGAAGCGGTTTGTAAACCACCTGCGCTGTAGGATCATCGTAGAGGCAAGAAGAGCAGGAAGTAAGCTCAATATCCCAATTCGTGGGCCTGTTGGGCTTGATCGAGATTCCAGCAAGATTTTGAAGGAGGTGGATCGGGAGCGGGAGGTTCACTGTTCCCCTGCTCCCCAGTTTGCCTTCGGAACGCATCCACTATTTACGAGAACATCGATAATGTTCCAGAAAACATGGGTCAGGAAACTTGAGAAGTGCTTCGTTTTTGGCCCGACCGTAGGGGTGGTGAGTTCAGATAACTTCTTGATTCCAGAAGTTTCAATCGAATGGTCATGCCCGCCAGAACTGCACTGGACCTTTAGAAAACTTAAATTGCCAACTCCAATTCCACTGTCCGGACGCTCTCTGATTCTGGCCAGTACGGGGGGCGATTCCTACTTCCACTGGATGACCGATGTTCTGCCAAGAGTTCGATTGGTCAAAGAAGCCGGCTATGAAATGGATTTCTTTGACCACTTTATTATCAACAAGGTAGAAGCGAGTTATCAGAGAGAAACGTTAGATTATTTGAAAATACCCTCGAAAAAGATCCGGGAGATTGCAGCAAAACCGAATGGGTATTTTTGCGAACAAGCAGTTCTACCGAGTTTACCCTCATTTCCTGGTGCGGTTCCCCCTGAAACCATTCAGTATGTAAGATCCATCATCCCTGAAACGACTCTTAATAAAGCTGGAAAACTTTATATCGGGCGGGGCAAATCGAAGCGCCGAAAAATACCTGAAGAAGGTCGAATTATAGATTGGTTAAAAACGCAAGGCTTCGAGATTATAGATTGCGGAGAGATGAGCGTAAAAGATCAAGCAGCTGCCTTTGCCCATGCTGAGCTGATCGTTGCTCCACACGGAGGGGCGTTAACGAATCTAATCTTTTGTCGCCCAGGAACAAAAGTGGTTGAATTATTAAGCTCGAACTACCCAAATCCATGCTATAGAAATTTATGTGGGGTCGCGAAGCTTCCTTATATTGGGATCATCGGTAATAGCCAAAAATCTGAAACTACAAGCGACTTAAGCGACTCATCTGGAGCCATCGAGACTAGGCTTGAGGATATTAAAAAAGCCTTGGATCAACTTTTGGCGTGTTAGCCAGAGGATTGCGAATTTCAAACTATATGAAGCAAAGTGAAACCAGTGTGATTAAAGCACCCGTTGCGATCTTTATCTATAAACGTCCAGATTTAGTTAAAGGCTTGATCCATGCGATAAGCGCATATCAACCTGGCAAGCTATACATTGTGGCAGATGGACCCAAGGCGGAGGGTGGGCAGCCCGAGTCCCAGTTATGCGCAGAAGCCCGCCGTGTGGCTGAAGTTGGCGTGAACTGGCCGTGTGAGGTGAAAAGAGTGTATGCCATTAGCAATATGGGTTTGAGAGTTCGCTTGGAAAGTGGTTTGGATGAGGTCTTCATTAATGAAACTGAGGCTATTCTTCTTGAAGAGGATTGCCATCCCATGCCGGATTTTTTTCCTTTTTGTCAGGAAATGCTCACCCGTTATCGTGAAAACCCCAGGATTGCGGGAATTGCGGGAAATTGTTTTCTACCCATTCAAGCTCCTATCTCCTCCAGTTATTTTTACTCCCGGTTTTTGCACATTTGGGGCTGGGCGACTTGGCGTAGGGTATGGAAAGAGTATGATCGTTCCAAGTGGGAGTGGCCGACAGAGGGAATCAGAAGGTATTTCCCCAAGAGCCGTCCTGATGAAATCCGTTACTGGAACCTTGTCTACTCGCGAGTGGCATCCGGGCAAATTGATACTTGGGACTACCGGTGGACTTCCCATCTTTGGTCCCGGGGTCTCTTGGCCATCGTTCCCTCGCAAAATCTCATCTGGAATCGGGGATTCGGCGCCTCCGCCACTAACACACGGGACGAAGACATGGATGCTGGAATTGAAAGAGAGTTGCCCTTGCCACCCCCTTATACAGGATCAGGCCCGATCCAAGCCGGCGAGGAGCTGGACCGAATGGTTTTTGAGAACCATTTTTTACGGACAGAAGGAAAAAAGAGCTTGTGGGGGAAGCTGATGGCTAGATTGCGCAAAACCCCATTCCGGTTAGGCAGACAATGATCAGGTTGATTCCTGCCAATTTGATGCAGCCCGTGACTGCTCCCAGTCCGCTGACCGGTTCCCCAAGTGTTCCAGTCCACGGCATTCCTTGTGAGGACTTGATCCAGGTTTACGCCCAGCACTTGCAGGTAAATATCCGGCCTTATCTAGGGGATCTGCAGGAAATCCAACTTCGCCGGTGTCCCGAAAGTGGCTTCCGTTTTTATTTTCCCCAGAAGATGGTGGGCGACGATGGCTTCTACCGCGCACTGGCTGTTCACAGCTGGTATTACCAGGAAGAAAAGTGGGAGTTTGCGGAGGCCCTTCGCTTTTTGCCTTCCCGGGGAAAGATTCTGGAAGTGGGGCCCGGGAAGGGGGGGTTTATGCGAACTTGTCTTACGGTTCGCCCAGCACTCAAGGTTACGGGGCTGGAGTTGAACCAGGAGGCTGTCGAAGCCGCCAAAAACCTAGGGCTTGATGTCAGGCAGGAAACCTTGGAGCAACACGCAAAGGCACAAGGGAAAAGCTATGATGCGGTATGCGCTTTCCAGGTTTTGGAGCATATTCCGGAACCATTATCATTCCTCCGCGACTGCTTGCGGGTGTTGAAGCCCGGAGGCCTTCTGATGGTGGCGGTGCCTGACAGCACGGAACGTCAACCGCCTTCTCCCTTGGCCGTGCCGGAAGATCCCCTCAATATGCCTCCACACCATCAAGGTCTTTGGGATGTACCTTCATTAGTGTTTCTCTCAAGAATCCTTCCGCTGCGCTTGTGTCACTTAGGGTGGGAAAAAGTGGAGAAAGAGGGGCAGATCGACAATTACTCAAGATATGTTCGCACTGGCCTAAAGAGCCACTTTGGCGGAATTCTTGGCCGATTGCTGCACACGCTAGGCCGCCCTTATTTGCGCGTATGTCTTCGATCCTTGGCTCCTTTTCTGCCCGGTCACTCCCTTTTTGCTGTCTTTCAGTTCGTGGAAGACGACAAGGGATGAACCTATGAGAATTCTGTTTCTGCAGGACCATTTCGAAGTTGGAGGAGCCGCTCGAGCGGCAGGCCGTTGCCGTACCTTGGCCAAAACTTTGGGACACACCACGGTGGTGGCGTGCGGGGACGGCACGGTTTCATCGGAAGTTTTTTGTCTCCAGGGGAAAATGCCCCGCGGAGTTGGAAGAATATTGCAACTTAGCCTCCCGCGGCGGTTGCGATACCAATGGATGCAAGCAAGGGTTGCCGCGGCATGGAGAAAATGCATCGACCGTTTCCGCCCAGATTGCATCTGGGTTCATAACCTCCACGGTGCCTTTAAGTGGGGCTGGAGCTTTGATCTTCTGGCGCCGCGGCGACTCCGGATCCCCACAATATGGACTTTGCATGACATGGCGCTTTTGGGGAACGGGGAGTCCTATTGGCCAGAATTTGAATGGCCGGCCCGTGCTGCGAACGGTCCGTTCCGGACAATCTTTGCGGATATTCCTAGTAGCCATTTGATACTGACTGCCCCATCTGCCTGGATGGCTAATTTGGCTTCCCGCTGCACCGGAAGGTTATGCCAAGTACTTTCCAATCCCATCGACTTGAAGACCTTCAACCCCGGAGATCGGAAGACGGCTAAGGAAAAACTCGGCCTGCCACTGAACACCCCTGTTTTCTTGGCAGGCGCAGAGAGGGTGGATGATCCCCGCAAGGGATTGAATTTATTAGAGGGGCTGCGAGAAGCCTTCCGGCAGGCCGGCATTACACTAGCTATTTTCGGCCGGAACGGCCGTCCACAACCTGGTCAATACTATCTGGGAATATTGCGGGATGAAAACGCCGTTGCGGAAGCCTATCGAGCCGCCGATCTCTACCTGCATCTAGCTCATCAAGAAAATGCGCCCTGTCAGATTCAGGAAGCGTTGGCTTGCGGAACTCCGACCCTGGCTTTCTCTGTGGGGGGTATCCCCGAAATGATCCGAGACAGGGAGACGGGATTTCTGGTCCCTTGGCAGGAGCGGGCCAATCTCGGCGGATTTTTAAAGGAAAGAATTTTGCCCTGTTTGGACGATTTGCCCACGATGAGGGAATCGTGCCGTGGTGCCGCAGTAGGCAGGTTTTCTGATGAAATTCTTGGCCAAAAAATGCAGGAGGTTCTAGGCCTTTTGCACGCCTAGGGAAGCGAATTTTTATTCCCCTGGGAGCTTGTTCCTTTTCGTAAGCCGCCACTTCGTAAGCCCAAAAAACCAGCGTCGCTGAGCCACAGGTCTTTGAGGTTGTCGAAAAATCCGATCAAAGAAAGAGAGTAATGTGTTCATGTCGTATGCCGAATTAGGAAAATTCTCATAGAAGGGTGAGGCTTGAATGTATTTGGCGTAGAGTTCCGGGGTGTCGTCAACATGAAGGACGTACTCAGCAAGTTCATGGTCGGAGGAGAAATCGTCCCGGCAGATAAAGCTTTCCGGGTTGAAAAAATCCTTCACCCGAGGATCACCCCAGTAGATTGGAATGGTGTTCACATGGAGAGGATCGACCAGTTTTTCCGTGCACCAACCTGCTCGGCGGGTGTTTTCGAAGGCGAGATTGAAGCGATATCCGGCGAGCCAATCAACCTTCACCTGGTAGCGGTCACCAGGCGGCAGCCTGTACCCAGTGTTGTTCAGGG
>Ga0209617_10000121_pt1 | contig 29776 bp, 29 predicted proteins | sample LakEriepJuly2011_2_FD_187459 | JGI IMG/M metagenome (GOLD analysis project Ga0209617, IMG submission 187459) | Freshwater microbial communities from dead zone in Lake Erie, Canada - CCB epilimnion July 2011 (SPAdes) (version 2) | ecosystem: Environmental > Aquatic > Freshwater > Lentic >...
AAACAGGGCGAATAGCCCTTAGCAAAGCCGTGGTTTTGCGTTTCCCTAAATACAGAACGACCTGCGACGCCGTTTAGGCGTCAATTGATAACGATATAGCCGCACATTATATTTTTTACAAATAAACGCATCGTGACGGTACATGGCGTGATAGTTATGAGTCATAATTGGCGCTTACTGTGTATGGTCACAATTGTTTTGTATCTTTTTCTTTATATTTTGTGAGCATATATGGTCTCGTCTTTCCGACGCGTCTTATCTTCCTTATGGTCTCATGGTCACATTTGTTTTATATCTTTTTCTTTATATTTTGTCAGCATATATGGTCTCGTCTTTCCGACGCGTCTTATCTTCCTTATGGTCTCATGGTCACGTACAGCATAAACAATAAGCCGTCAAAATTGTGAAGATAATATTGACAGCTAATTAGCTAACAATATTATCAGACGTCAAATTCCGTTGCAAAACGGCACACGAATTAGCACACCAACCTGACGACGAATATAATGTGCGGCTATATCGTTATCAATTGACGCCTAAACGGCGTCGCAGGTCGTTCTGTATTTAGGGAAACAGGGCGAATAGCCCTTAGCAAAGCCGTGGTTTTGCGTTTCCCTAAATACACCTTTTATCGTGTTCTATTTTTTTCCTATTTTTTGTTTATATTCTTCAGTCTCTTTATATTTATCATAACCTAAGGCTTCATCCCTCTTTTTGATTATCTTATATTTCATCAAGAGAGAAACTACTTGCCATGGTTTAATGTTATTTTTTTCAGATATTTCCATTATGTCTTTATTTGAATAATATTCATTTAATATTTTACTATCTAATTCTTTTGAAAAAACAATTTCTGTTGATTTTTTAATTATTTTTTGTTTTTTCATTATTTCCTCATTCAACTCTACATCTATTTTTTCGTTTTCAATCGTATTTGATTTATAATTGAATAATTTCAATTGAATACCTTTAATATCAAAAGCTGAATTTGCATTTTTATTTCTTAAAATTATACAGGATGAAGGAACCTTTGACTTTATATATTGTTTAAATTTTTCTCCTGATACATTCATTTCATTTATAATCAATTTGTTTTCTTGTTTAAATCTACTCCATAAATCTGTTGAAGCTACCATAGTTTCAGCATTTGTAAGTTCTATACTCTGTTCCCACCAATCATCAAAGAGAGAAATGTTTGAGGTTACTATTTCATTTGTTTCATTTTCTAATAAACCTCGTAAATCATCATCCATTACCTGAATTAAATTTCGTGTTGTGTTCATTGACGTATTTATCTCTCTTATTGTTTTTCTTACGGTTTTTATTTTGTCTATTAGTTTAAAATTTTTCTCTTTTAATTCAGGTATATCATTTTCATCTTGGTCTACGTGTTCAATCATCTTGTATAGTTCTTTACACGTAAACCAAACTATTCTTAAAATCTTTTTTGGATCTTCAAAGCTGGACAAATTATTTATATAAACTAAACATTGTCTTGTATTTATCCATTCATACATTATTGGAGATTTATCAAATTTATCAATTGATGTATTGAGAGAAACTAACCAACCAAAATGAATATGTTCATTCTTTAATAAATCTTTCTTAATTTTCTCTCTTTGATCAACCGGCACCTTCTTTTTATAATTTTTAGCATCTGCTAAAACATCAAATTCCTCAAAATGTAAATGAAAATCTCCTTCACCACCTTGTGTATGTTTATCAATAATATTAAAACCCTTAAAATCTATAAATGTTTCGGCATATTCACTAAAAGTCTTCTCTCCTTCAGAACCTTTATGAGAGGTGCTTTTATTTGTTAACTTTATTACACTATCTTTCAAGTTCTCAATTGCTTCTCTGTTCAGTTTATTTTGGTTCTCCTTCTCTTGAATTATTATGTCACATTTTTCTCTCATTTTATCCACTTCACTTTTTACAAAATCCGCATTTTCTGACTCATAAGTCTTTATTTGTTCTTTCAATCCTTGAATCACCATTTCTAATTTTTCATTTTGTTTTTTCATTTGTTCAACTTGTGTATCATATATTTTTGAAATTTTTTCTCCCATTCTTGTCGCCATTTCACGTTCAACCAATATATCCAATTCTAATTTGTTGATTTCTTCTTTATTTTCATCCCTTATTTTTTGATAAATCTCTTTTTGAGAAAACCCAATTGCCGTTTTTCTACCTTCTTCCAAACATTGACTGCCTATTTTTAACATTATATAATTCTCTTCAGGAGAGAAAGTTGAAATTATTTCAGGTATAGAACTCTCTTCAGGTATAGTTATATTTATTGTTTTGAGTGACATGTATACATAAATATAAATTGTTATTTTTATGTATTTTATATTATTCTTTATTATTAACATTATTCTTTATTATAACATGAACAAAATACTAAGTTGTAAAATTTCTACTATTGGTTTTGGATTTACAAACCAAATATTTTGTTTAATAACAAATATTATTCAGGCATATAATGAAAAAAAAAATGTACTCGTAGTTGATAAATTTTTAAACGATTTTTCAAGACATGATTATACGCATATATCTGAAGTTCTTGATATGAATAAAATAAATATTTATTTAAACAACAAATATAATATTATTCTTCTTGATAAATATAAATTAAATTTAAAAATAAATTTAGTCAAATATGGAAATGAAACCACATTTGTTGACATAACTGATTTTATAATAAGTAACTGTTATAAAAATAATTATTTATTCATAAGTAAAGATATTAATTTAAATAAAATAAAAGGAGACCCTCTACCAAATCATTTTAAAAAAATATATATTTATTATTCTATAAATGATTATAATTTAACTGAGGAATTGCAAGAAAACTGTACCACATTAGAAAACAATTTTATCATTGATTTGTCAATTAATAGTAACGACGAGTGTAATATAAATTTTGGTTGGATAAATACTTTTGACAAAGTTATATTTGAAGATTTATTGAAACATATTTACTATAATAAACATTTTATTGATTGTAAAAATAAATTCATAAAAAATATTAATTTAAAAAATAAAATAAATGTTTTTCATTTAAGGTTAGAAGATGATGCAATTAATCATTGGTCTAGTATGAATAATATGACAAATAAAGAATTTAAAAACTACGTTGAAAATAAATATATTGACATTATAAAAAAAAATATTGCAATAGATGAATTAAACATAATATTAACTAGTTCTTCATCTAATCAAGTAATAGAATTTTTAAAAAATAATAATTACAAATACAAACTAACAAAAAAATTTTTTTGTGAAAGAGAAAAAAATGCAATAGTTGATTTATTAATATCAAAAATTTGTAATAATATATTTATTGGTAATTTTAATTTAGAAAAATTAAATGGCTCAACGTATAGTTACTATATAACACAATACCTGAATAGTGGTGTTAAAAAAATCTTAATTGACCTGGATAGAATAAAAGACTGTGAAATAACCATATAAATAATATAGTTGGCGTTACTTTAATTCTTCCATTATCAAATTTTGAATTGATAATATTTTATTATTCCACCATGTTATTAAGTTGTCTTGTATTTTTTGTAATTCTTCAACATCATTGAGTAAATTATTACATTTTATTACAACTTTTTCCCATGTTTCATCATAAATAAATGGAGGTATATCATTATTATAATCAAATGTATTACTTATTTCATGACTTGAGCCAACAATTACTGGTATAGCACCCGCTACAATTGCTTCATAAACTCTGAAACAGTCTAAATTAAAACCACCTCTACCATTTATTACGAAAATAGAATTACTATAAATGTTAAAAGATTTCTCAGGAGAACATGGTAAATTATCAATATCCCAATTATTATTTACAGGTATAAAATTTGTATTTATCATTTTATTTTCAAATACGTTTATCATATGTTGTCTATCTGATTTTATACTACCAATAAATGAACAATTAATAGTGCGTTCACACATTTTCTTTCTTTGAATATCTAATGATTTTTTATTGTTTAAGAAATATTTGCAGTAACCCAATGGAAGCTGATGATTATTTTTAGAATAAACATAATGGACATGATTATATTGTCTAAATAATATTTTTGTATAGTTTTCTAAAATTGTAATATGTTTTTCGTCACCAACTTCATCAGATAAATAAAAAATTATCAGAGGTTTTATATATTTTACTACGGTTATTATATCATCAAAATTTATAACTCTATTGATAACCAATATATTATTTTCTACAATATCGCTTCTTTCTAATAATAAATTAAATGTTTCAATATAAAATAATTCTATTTCTTTTTCAATATTAAATAATAAATCATTAACAATAAAATCAAATTCCCACATGGAATTATTTAAATACAATAATTTTAACATTATAAATAAATTATAACCTTTACTTTTATGTTATTTTAACTAGAAACATGTTTATATTGAAAATAAATCTTTATCTATACTAGTTTCCTTTACTACATTTTTAATGATTTTATTTTCATTAATAATATCATCGTTTTTACCTCCATATGCTTCTATTACTAATTTGTTGTACATGTCACTTTTTGAAGATAATGGATTTTCACTATCAGGATATTTTTTCCTGTAAACTGGTAATAATTTTGAGTTATTGAATGCTAATTTTTTAATTGCTTTACGTAACTTTGCGTTATTTTCTTCGTCCTTTTCCCATTTTCCATCTTCTTTTACATACATAACCTCTCTTTTTGTGTCACTACAATGAACCGGTCTTTTTGTCACATCCATAGCATTTAAGTTTTTGATTAAAATATTTGAAATTCCATTTACAAATCCCAATTTTCCAACGCTTTCTAAATCAGATAATTGTAAATCAATTGAATTAATGAAATCCGTCAAGTTCATTGCATCTTTACAAGTTTCATTTAAAAATATCTGTAAATTAAAGGTTTTGTTGTGACTATTTGTTTGGGTTGTATTATAGGAATTATTCATATTATTATTCGGTTGTATTTGCTTGCATACTTCCATGACTATATTTTTAATATTTTCGGTATTGTTTTCTAGAACAAACTTTAAAAAATTAGCATCTAAGCCAGGAACAGATGGTTCCTTTTTTTCAGTTTCTAATAAGTATTCATTACATGTTTGTTTATGTTTCCATAAACTAGAGTGATGCATATATTTTTTATTACAAACGTCACATTCATATTTTTTTTCTATTATTTCTACTTCTAAATTTGGAACTTTTTGGAACTTTTTTGTAGTATTTGTAGTATTTTGTAATCTTTTGTGTTTCTCCGTCTCGTTGTGTCTTTGATATTGACTAAAACGTGACGTATTGAAGTCACAACATAAACAATGGAACTTTTTCAGCCCTTTTGGAACTAAAATTGTAGTCATTTGTAGTATAAATAGACTACAGAAAAAGTTCCTAAATTCTTATCGCAAAAAATATTTTAAAAATTATGCTAACAAATTGAAAATTATTTTTTTGGTCATCAGACGTTAAATTAAAATTATGGTCACAAACTTTATTTTTCTCCAAGACTTTTTTGGATTTTTCAAAAATGGACAAAAATAAATGTCCAAAATTGAAAATCCCAAACACTTTTGGGAAAAATAAATCAATGTTTTATATAATAAATTGTAATTTTAACTTAAAGAACCATAATATATTTAATAAAAAACCTACTTAAAGCGCCCATCTGATGGTTTCCTTCGTTTAAAATATAAAAAGTGTGTAAAAACAATCTATATTTTTATATAAAAATATAGATAATATATATGATTTTAGGAAATAGAATTCCTTATGAATATTTTGCAACAAGTGGGAAAGGAGAATCTGAAGCTGGTTCCAAAGGGTTGAAATACGAAACTGGGTCATATGACGCAGCTTTAACTGACGCAGGCATTGAAAATTGTAACGTAATTGAATATACTAGTGTTATACCAACAAGCGCAAAACTAATTCCAAAAGAAGAAGGATTGAAACGAATCCGTTGGGGAGAAGTAATGGAGTGTATAAAAGCTCAATCAAATGGTGATAAAGGAAGCTTTATAAGTGCAGCAGTAATGACTACGGATGTTTATGACAATAAAAATAAATATCTTGGAGGTTTTGCACTTGAATATTCGGGAAGCGGAACAAAGGAAGACGCTCTTAAAAGTTTAGCGACTTCATTAAAAGGGCTTATTGAACGTCGTGGATATGGATTAATAGACAATAAAGTAGAAATTTTCAAAGATAATAAAACATCCAAAGGTTATATATTGCATCCTGGTAAAATTTTCATTTATGATTCATTACATGTTAAAAAAGAACATGGTAGTGTGTTTGCTGCATTATGCTGGGTATCTCATAAATTCTCGTCATCAAAAAATAACAAAACTAGAAAAAATAAATAGATTCAGTTGAAATATTAACAAAATCTTAATTATCATATAACATATTTAAAGTCCAACCACATAATTTATACAAATGTTATTTTATATTTATTACAAAAAAACATTTGATGACGTGTTATTCAAATTGTGGTTGAATCATTACAATATATTAAATTTACCGTATAATATTTATGTTGAAAAAGAGGATATTGAGTTTTTTACTTCTAATTATCCTTATACAAAAAATATAATCAATTATATTCCTGATAACATCACTTTGTTGACTGAAATGGATTTTTTAATGTCTTATAGTGTCAATAAAGATGATACTATGGTTCTCTCTTATAACATAAATGAAAAGGAATTACAACTTGAAAATAATACTATTGGGCGATTATTTTATGTTCCTATTGAATCCAAAATACTATATACTACTTTTGAAATACCTGATTTTATTATCTATAAACATGAAAATCATAGTAATTTTACAATGGATGGTATTAAAGTTAAACCAAATTCTGAAAAAGATAATATATATGCTATTAGCAATTCTATTGTATCTTTAAATATGAATATATCAAAAGTAGCATATAAAGATGAATATTATGAAACAAATATAATTGTGAATCATTGTTCTATCAACAATAAAGAAGAAATTTTTTTTACCAACATATACAATAATATTTTGAGAAATGTTTTTGTCAATAAAGAAAAACAATATGCTATCATATGTCATGCAAAATGTGCATGTACTACTATTACTGATATATTTTGTTTAGTAAATAAGATAAAGTTTAATAAAAAACAAAATCATCATTTGTCGCTTAGTTGGCTTTATAATAAATACAGATACAACGTTTATTTACAAAATATTGATGTGATTTCATTTGTTAGAAATCCTTATGAGAGATTTATTTCTTCTTATATTGATAAACATGTTTTTAAAAATGAAGACACCTATTTAAGTTTTGAAGGATACAATAAATTTATAAAAAACAATGATAACACAATTTTAAATCTCTGCAAATTTATATTGTCGGGTGAATTTATTACAAAACATTATACCATAATTAGTGAATATAACGATAGCGTTCCGTATTATAAATTGTTGACCAAAAAATATGTAAAAATTGAAGACGGTTTGAATAAGCATTTATATGAATTTTTAAAAAAATATCATTTTGAAGTAGACCTTGAATCTGTAGATATTTTAAACTATTGCACAAATAATAATTTTTTTAAAAAGGAACAAAAAAAAACAATTAACACTGACCTAGAACTTATTAAACAATTGAAAAATTTCACGCCCGAAAAATGGTTAGATTATTTATCAAAATACAATTTAAATTATCATGATGTAATTGAAAATGACGAAGAGTTAAAAAATCTCTTGTATAAAATATACGAAAAAGATTTTTTGAAATTAAATTATTGATGCATACATTTATGAACGTATTTTTCGCGTTTTATTCCCGATAGTTCTTTTTTTTAAGTTTGATATTCTAACTTTCAATCCCTTTGCGATAAATTTTTTGATATCTTCTCTCTCGTTGTAAAGTCTATCAACAATTGGTTTGAAGAAAAAACGAAATTGTTGCTTCATTTTTCTAATTTCGTCAACACATACCCATCGTATTTCTTCTTTTTCAAATATTTTGGTTTTTTTGATTACTTCAGGCTCTAGCCTTTTTTGCAGAAATCGTTGATTATTGTTATAATAAAAAGGCAATAGTGGATCATAAGTCATAGGAAAAATATGTATTCTATAAATAGACCCATGCGGTGTTTTATTATCAATATTATAGGTTCCATTTCTCTCTAGCATCTTTTTTAAATCTTCATCTGAGCCTAAAAACCCAGTTAGTTCTTCGCCACCTTCTCTTATTGCAGTTTCCATATATGTCTCTTTGTTATCTGTGCCGCCGCCAAAATCTGAGAACCCTGGTGCGGTGTCTTCATATTTATTCTCTTTACCAAATAAAAAATACAATTTATTTTTATATATTGTTGTAGGCAATATACCCGCTCCCATTTATATAAAATAAAAATATTATTATTTTATATGAACAAAACTAAAAAACAAATTGCAAAAACTAAAATCAAACAAAGGAAAACCAAGAACACCTTGAAAATGAGAAATAGAGTGAAACCATCTATTTTACACAATAAAACACCATCTAATATTGTCAAAATAAGCAAAGAGATTGATGATTTTTTTGAAAAAGGTAAAGGCGTCGTCAAATCCTATTCACCAACTATCAATCAAGAACTAATCACTTTAAAGAGTATTCCTAGAAATCCTATTTACGACTGTAATAATAAAGAAGCGTTTGATTTGAACGGACCATTGAAAATAGGAATACCAGGGCATATTTATGGCAAAAATTGTTTTTTGTATAATACATCTGAAGCTAAAAAATATCTTTTAAGGAATTTAGCAGCTGATAAACATATAAATCCTAATAATATTGTCCCACCCGTTCAATCACAATCAAATTGTTGGTTTAATGCAATGTTCGTAACTTTTTTTGTTAGTGACAAAGGGCGCAAGTTTTTCCACTTTTTTAGACAACTTATGATTGAAGGCAAACAAAATGGTGGGAAAGCGATCCCTGGAAAACTTAGAGATGCTTTTGCGCTGTTGAATTTTGGAATAGACGCTTGTTTAACAGGAAATAAATACGCGTATGAATTGAATACTAATAGTATTATCCATCAACTTTATACTAGTATTCCAAATAATTATAAATCTAAAAATCCTCTTATTGTAGACATTGATGAAGCAGGTAATCCTATTATTTACTATATGAGCATTATAAATTATCTAAACAATAATTCAATACAAACTCTTTTTTTGAGAGAAGTATTTAGTAATTGGAAAGATGTTGTCACATTACAAATGAATAAAATGACACATTTACCACACATTATCATTATGGAAATATTTGAAAAAGACGCACAATCTTTCAATAAAAAACCATTGACATTTACAATTAATAACGCAAGATATAAATTGGATAGTAGTGTTGTGAGAGACATCTCAAAACAACATTTTTGTGCTACTATTACTTGTGAAAACAAAGAATATGGATATGATGGTATGAGTTTCTCTCGTTTAACTTCTTTAGAATGGAAAAATAAGTTGAATTCTAGTAATTTTACTTGGAGATTTGAAGGCAGTACAAATCATGATGGTAGTCCTTTGGAATGGAATTATACCAAATGTTATCAGCTTTTATTGTATTATAGAGTCAACTAATGATGTGTTACAGTATATTGAACTGAATTTGATTCTAATGTTATTCCATTAAAACTATTAGCAGTTACGTTTTTTGCATTTAAATGCAGCGTATTTTTGACAACAATATTATAAACGCCCGGAAATATAAAATTATGCAATTCAAAATAAATAGTATTAGAATTTATATACTTTACATCTATATTTTGTATATTACCAAAATACACTCTAGTTAAACCATTTGGTAAAAAATTCTCACCGTATATGTAGATTTGTATATAAAAATTAAATTGGGATGAATAATTTGACAAACTACTTATATATGGTTTTAAATTCGGAATATTTTTTGTAGTTTTTCTACAAGAAGTATTTTGAATAATATTCATAGGAAGTGAGGTCATATAATTTATATTTTATTATAATATTAAGATATAAATTTTTACACTACCTCTTATATAGGCCCATAATCGTCATTTTTTGCGGTTTTTTTACCTTCCACATTAGTTTGAGCCATTTTATATGCTACATAACCCAATGCGACACCTATAAGAGAACCAAATATTACTTGAAGAATTGTATGATGGTTGTCTATTACTCTTTGTGTTAAAGTAATTAAGGTTATAAATAAATATAAAATTGCTATTTTAATGTCATGCAATGATAAATAAATAAATATTGTTGATAATAATACTGATTGTGAGTGTCCTGAAGGCATACCAAAAATATCATATGGAATACCCCGTTTATAAATGTATCGTTCTTTATTTTTCATCATTAAATGAAATGTTTTTGAGTCAATAGATGGTCTTGGTTGTTGAATAATACCTTTTAAAACCAAATTCAAAAACAAACTTATTATAAAAAATAAAATATAATAAAACAATAAATTATGCTTGTTTCTTAACAGAAAAATGGTGATAAATAATAATATCATAGGACCATTTTGACCTATTTTTTGAAATAATGTAAACATTTAATATTATTTATATAGTATATATTTATTAAAAAATACTAATATTGATACAAACAGTCACAAATTAAAGTAACAGCCCAATCCAATCCATTCAAATCCAAAACGTTTCCCTTATCATTCAATAACTTGACAGCCATTCTTTCAATATTAACCGGACCAAAATAAGTTCTAATATTGTCTTGTAAAGAACCACTAAATTCAACCAATACGCTACCCGTAGATATGTTAGATGTTTTAACTGGAATTATAGCCAATATATCCGGACTAGTAGGCGCTTTATATCTAAAATTAGTGATATTTTGATTTTTATTAATTTCATTTATTGTATATATTTGTGCCTGAGTTAATGTTCTTGGTGCACTGGGTAAAACCAATTGGGTTTTACTATAGTTTGCTGTATATTTACCTGCAATTAGTAAACCATTATCAGTAATAGCACCTTGATTATCTAATAATGAATTTGTATTGGCGTCTGAAACCAATTGCGATAAATTTGTTATATTTGCATTTATACATGTAGTAGGTAAATCCGGGGAATAATAATTTGGTACTTTTAAATTTGATGAATATTCTGTTATAGAAACTAGACTATTATTTACATGATTCTGATTGTAATCATCAATTACTAATATTAAATATTTTGTACCGATTAAGTCTAAAACAGAAGATGCAGTATTGCCGCTTGGATCAACAATTTCATACGGAACCCTGTATCCCATTAACCAACCTAAACTTTGATTTAAATAATTGGTATTATTTACACAGTTTACATAACATTGTAATGTTGCCGTAAAATCAAAAAAAGTTATAATTGTTGATGACGATACAACAAAATTATACGGCTGTTTATTTATTTTTGCACCATATAAATTCAAAGTAATTTTTCCAGTATTTGCATTGTAATAAACTGCGTTATTTATATAAAGGTTGTCAATATAAATTGTTTGAAAATCAGTAAATCCTGCATTTGCAAAAGCGTTGTTTAAAGCTGTTACAAATTGGGTTGAATTATAATTTCCTGATGGCATTGTAATCGCAACATTATCACTACCATTTGTTATCCAAAAACATGTATTGTTATATATAGGATCAATTAAGTACCATGAAAAAGGTATTTGATATGAATATAATCTCATTGATAATACATTTTTAAGTGTATCAGATAAATCTAATGTATAATTTGTAGACGCGCTGTTTATACCGCTAAATTGCCTGAATTGACTGTCTAAATTTACCAATCGTGTAATAGTATTTTTCAAATTGGGATTTAAAGAATCTTGTTTAACCGGAACACTGTATGTATCATTAACACCCAATTGTTGACGCGTCATAGGTACGTGGTCATTACCAAAAACGCCTATTTTTTGTTTTCTATCAGTTATTTTATCGGTTTGATTTTGGTCACTTTGAGTCAAATACTCATTTTTATATCTATTCTGAACTTCTTTTTCTCCACTTGGATAAATAGCGTCATCACTAGTATCATTATTGTCTTGTTTATCGTAGAGATCTTGAGAATACTGTAATAATTGACTTTGAACACCTTGAAAAAAAGTTGATAAAGTTGGATTCGTATTTTTGAACTTATCAACAAAAGGTGAAGTTGCATCCATAATACTTGTTGGGTCCAAATCATTTAAATTAACTATCGCCATTAATTCGCTCATTGTATAATTAGAAACATTTGTATCAATAGATGTCATATAAATATGTAATATGTAATATGTAATAATATTATAAGTAAATATGTTTTTATAATATTATTTATGTAAAATAATCAATAAATATATTTTTTAATAATCTTACAATATTTAAATTTTCACAAATAGAATGCTTTAATAATTTATCTGATACTGTTGTGAAACCTGACCCACGTTTTAAATGTGTCTTTTCTTTGAATAAAATATGGTCAAAAATTCTTACTAAATGTTCATTTAACATTAAGAGCTGTTCTCTATTCAAATGATAATTACTTTTATAAACATAACGGTTATAATTTCCTTCTTGATAAATTTTGTAATATTTATCAAAACAAGGTCTGTTTTTTATTAAGCCTATCCCTTCTATTTTATTTTTGGAATTATTCATTTCTAAAACAAAGACATTTGCATCTATACAAATGTGTTGTGTAAACTCTAATGGAGTTCCATAAATACATTTGATATTATGTTTTATTCGGTAATTTAAATTTTCCTCCCAGGTTACATCATTAAATCGCGTTGAAACCAAATGAATCATTTGGATACTTAATTTTATTAATTGTTGTTATAATATAAAACATAATAACAAGAGTATACGTTTTCAATTTTTATTTTTATTATCTTTATTGTAATAAAAAACAAATAAGATAATGGAAAATATAGAATGTTGTATTTGTGGTCCAGTTAAAAATTGTGGACCTTATTTAGATAAAGTATTAGATAATATAGAAAAAATCGGTTCCCTTTTTAAGAATTATAAAATAGTAATATTTTATGATGTATCAAACGATGATTCGCTTAGTAAATTAATTAATTATCAGAAAAAAAATAATAAACTTGAACTATTTGTAAATAAAAAAGTAAAATCAGCATTTAGAACTCATAATATAGCGTATGCACGTAATCATTGTTTGAATTATATCAAAAAATATCAATCCATATTCCCATATTTTATTATGATGGATTTTGATGAAGTAAATTGTAAAAATATTAACATTGATATTTTACCCAAATATTTTGCGAGAGACGACTGGGATGCATTATCTTTTAATACAAATCCAAAATATTATGATATATGGGCGTTGTCTATAAAACCATATTATTTCAGTTATAACCATTTTGAGCAAAATGAATATAATAATTATCATGTAATTCAAGATTATATTATGAAAAAATTACAAGAATTACCACAAGGTGAATTATTAAAATGTATTTCGTCTTTTAATGGATTTTCTATATACAGAACTGAAAAATTCATAAATAGTTATTACGATGGTAGATTAAGATTTGATATTATGCCCGCAATATATATAATAAAACATGCAGCGGTAGCCAGGTCAAATATAATGTTATATGATTATGGTCACGTAAAAGGTAAATATGAGGATTGCGAGCATAGATCTTTTCACGCAATAGCTATAACCAAATCAGACGCAAAAATAAGAATTTCACCTGAAATTTTATTTTGTTAGTTGATAACCAAATTAAATCTCGCTAGATTTTTACCTTTATTTTCTATAATTTTTTGTTTAATCAAATTTTTATTTTGAATTTTTTGTAAGTTGGCGATTTCAATTTTTATGTTATTTGTTATTTTATTGACATATTTACTCAAACTTCCATGATAATAATTAATTTTATTATAAATTAAATAGTCGTGCTTTTTATAAAAATACTCCAAAACCTCACCCCATAAAGGTAAATCACCCCATCTATAAATATAAATATTATTTGACTTATCAATGTAATTCATGTATATTTTAAGAAAATTATTTTTGTGTAATTTTAATAAATTTAATGCAAATATATTCGTGTATGGTCCTCCAGGCTCTTTTGATTTTTTATTAAAACCATTTTTTTTTAAAAAATCCAAAGTAAATTTATTCAACCCGTGTGTAACATGTTCATCATCTTTATCTACCGCTCCTGCGATTAAAAATTTAGATGGTAATATATTGAATATTTCGTCTATATTAAAATCTATGATACAATCTTCATCAATTCTTAAAATATAATCATAGTCGTTACAAAAATGTACAAAATCAATAAACCAAAAATGACACATATGTCTATAACCATAGTGCCAAATATCGCGTATTGTTGTTTTATAAAAAGCGAAAACCTCGTTTTCTTTTAAAAATGCTTTTTCATTTATAGTAACAAATTTTATATTCAATTCAGGCGTTTCTCTTTTAATGAGTTCTTGATGTAAATCACTAATATTTCCTTCATTGAAAATTACTATATCCATAGTTTTGTCATTCAAATTTTTACTTATTGATTTATTACGTTGTATTAATGAATAATATTTTTCATACTCTTTATAGCCTCTTGTTAATACTACAACTGCATTTTTATTTACATTCTTTTCAATATTATCAATGAAAATACTTATTGGTTTCAAGTTATTAACATATTCATCAAATTTAGTTAATTTTATAACTTCATTTGTAGTAAAAGAATAAGTTAATTCATTTTCTTTATCAGATAAATAATTATCCAAATAAAGCATTTTAACATTCGGAAACGCTTTCAACAATTTTAAGGGGGCCACTGTTTGATTTTCTCTATAATTACAAGTAACTAATATAAATTTGACTTTTAAATTTGGATTTATACTTTTAACAATATCAAAAAATTGTGCTATTTCATTTTCTTCAATATTTCTTATGTTTCTACAAAAACGCACAAAATAAATTGCATCATTGTTTTTGATATCATCCAATAATCGCTGCCTTCTTCTATTATATTTTTCCATTAATTCATTGATATTTTCTTGATGATGTAGTGATATCATATGATGAAAATTTTTAAACCTGACCGATTGTTCACCTTCATTTTTTATGCATTCAAATTCTTTTCCTAATAAAACTTCATTTATGCTTTTCATAGAAACTAATAAAAAATCAAAAAAATCGGTTTGTTTACTGTCGTTATATATAAATTTTTTAATTGCAACTGAAATGGAACACGCTGTTCCAGTTTCATTGTGACTTAATGAAATAACTTTCATAAAATATTTATTTTGTAAATAACAAATATTTTAATTTATGTGTTATTACGATTTTATGTTATAGGTTGAAATTTATATAAATCATTATAATATAATGAAGTGTTGTATATGCGGAACTGTTAGAAATTGTGGTCAATATTTAGATAAGATATTTCAAAATATGGAACAAATTGGTAGTTTATTTGAAGATTATGTAATAATTTTATATTATGATGAATCTTTTGACGATACATTAGAAAAAATGAAAAACTATCAAAAACAAAACAACAAATTATATTTTTATGTAAATAAATCTCCTTTATTAGAATACAGAACATATCGTTTGGCGCTAGGGCGAAATTATTGTATAAATACTATCAGAGAAAATTTTAGAGATTATCAATATTTTATAATGATGGATTGTGATGATATATGTGGACGTGATATTAAAGTAAAACTACTAAATGATTATTTACATAGAAATGATTGGGATGCATTATCATTTAATCATCCAACAGGTTATTATGATTCATGGGCACTTGCAAAAAGACCATATATTCTAAGTTGTCATCATTTTAGATACCCTGAACAAGGAGAAAGATTCATCTCTAATATTATAAAACAAACTCCACCCGAGAAACTAATTACATGTTTATCCGCGTTTAACGGTTTTTCAATTTATAGAACAGAAAAATTTATAAATTGTTATTACGATGGTAGATTTCGCATTGATTATATTCCAAAAAATTTAATAAAAGAAAATATTAAACATTCGGGTAACATAATAAATGGATTAAAAGAAGATTGTGAGCATAGACATTTTCACATACAAGCGGTATTAGAAAATAATGCTAGAATCAGGATTTCTCCTCGTTGTTTATTTACCTGACAAATTATTTATAAATTTGTCTTGCATTCCACAAATCACAATAATAAGCATTTTTTTTATACTTTGTATGGTCATTTAAATATCCATTGTAACTTTTAAAAACATAATATCCATTATATAAAATAAATCTATTATCAAGTGAATAATAATATTCATGAGTCAAATCAAAGTTATTTTTTTCATGATTTGTAAAATATGTTGATAATAAAATAGGTCCTGTAGGGTCTTGCGCACTGTTACCATAATATTTATTTTTAACGTTCAAAACCACTTGATTAATGGCTTTTAATAATGTTTCGTTTCCAGGTTTACAAACCATTAATGCATTGTAAATACCATTTTTATCAGCATCCAAAACCCAATGTTCTTTTTCAGTAAGTGTAATTAATTTAAAATTGTTGTGAGGAACATATTTAATATCCAAATATATGCCTCCATTTTTGTACAAAACACAATAGCGCCATAAGTCTGCTTTATAAGCACCGGGAATCAGATTGTCAAAAGCATTCAATATTTCGTGATTAAAATTATTTTTAATAAATTCTCTGCAATCATTGTCATCAAATAATTGATAATTAAACGCAGGATTATTCGTTTTTAATTTTCTTACAGCGTTAAACATATTTGTTGGTAAGCTTTTCGTATGCCACGTTTGATATAAATTTAATGGTATTATAGTTTGATAGTAATTTTTCATTGGATATGGAATTTTTAATTTTTTGTTTATTAAAATTATTTTCTCTCTATCTGAGTTAGTTAGTAGTTGCATACTTTGTTTTATATAATAATACATAACAAAATAATTATTAAATTAAACACTATAATTTTTATTTGTAAAAAGATTCATTATATTGACTATAGTGTTTTTTATTATAAAAACGATACATATTTTTATAACCTTCTCCAAGAATATTTACATTGAAATATTTCTCATAATCAATGGACCTGTGTAAAATTTTGTTATTATTTTTTTTAATAAAATTATTAATTGCTTTCGTAAAAGCATCCGGACCAGTAATATGTAGAATCTTTTGTTTGGTGTTCAAATTATAATTTTCTAATCGCGGAACGTAATTATTTTCTATATATTCAACCATTGTATTTATCATTTCTAATAAATATGGGTGATTTGGTGAAAACATAAGTAGCCATTGCTCATATGTCGGTGAAAAAAATCTATAAGGTTCTTTATCATTTCGCGGTATATCTAATATACATGTATCATTTTCGTTTATTAATTTAAAAATTGGATAATTAATGACTGATTTAATATCCAAGTAAATACCGCCAATTCTATAAAGAATGCAATATCTAAAAAAATCCGCTTTCATTGCACCATATACATTATTTATTTTTTTATATGCATTATAAATTCTTTCACTAAATCTAGATTTGATAAAATTATCACAATCATTATCATCATAAAATATAAATTTACAATAAGAGCACGCTCTTTTGTTACTTAAAACTATTGCTGCTATATCAGGAGGTAATTTTTTATCAATAAAAGTTTGGTGTATGATATTTGGTATTTTATAGCGATGAACATTTGAATCGGTTTGAATGAAAGGTTCGGCGATACTACTTATTTCTTGGTTTAAACTACTCATATTATATTTATATATAAATACTTTATTTTTAACAATATTAATTTTCATCTACGAATTGTTTTTTTATTTTTTGGATTACTGCATCTTAAATAAATCTTTTTTGTGTTATTATTATTACTACCTATGAGAGATTTATCACTATCTTTTTCATAAAAAATGATAAATAATGTATTTAAATCCTGAAACATATTAATGGTCTTTTCAAAATAAATAGTATCAATATTTTTTAAAGTAGTAAAAAAGTCTTCATTGTAATAATCAAAATTTTTTGTTTTTAAAAATGGGGTTATTTCTTCTGGGTTTAGTGTTATATTGTATTTGATTACGGATAACAAAGAATATTTGTTAGTGTTCAACATTGAGTTTTTTTTTATTATTCCGATTATTTCTTCTCTTGAAATAATATTTGGTGTTTGCATTAAAAAAACTTCTTCACTTACTTTTTCAATATTATTATCTTTATTGATGTAAAAAATGTTAATATTCACAGTAAAAATGTTATCTTTATAAAAGTCAATATAAGGTTCATCGTTTTTCTCAAAATCATTTATCCAAGAATCATCTAATATATTTTGTTCTTTCGTACTCGTCGTTTCAAAATTCATTTAAATTATTATTTTATTATTATAATACAATTATATTTTTGATTAATTTTTTAAACTTACAATTCAATAATTATCATTATCAGAATCATTATTGTAATTATGTAAATTGTAAGTATTGTTTTGATAATATTTTTCCATATCTTGTTGTATCTGGTCGTCTAGATTGTCAAAGTAGTCGTAATCATAATTCTGATACAAAAACATTTTTTCATATTCGTCTATTCCCCATTTACTAATGTGGTTATATTTTCTACCTTGATGTAAATCTACTAATCTTTGAAATACGACACATGGTTCTTCATTTTCTTCTAGACCACTTTTTTCATTAGCTATAGAACTAGTAGTATTTTTACCATAAATCCATACTGTTTTTTTAGATATTTTATCGTATTTAATGCAAACACATCCTGGTGGTACATCATCGTCGGTAGTAATTTTTTCACTACGTATTTGTTTTTTTTGTGTTTTCATTGCTTCAATAAATGTTATTGATTGGTTTTTTTCGTTATTATTAGATTCGGTTTTTGTTATAGTTGTAGTTTTTTGTAATAACGGAAATGCTGTTAAATTATCCAATGATTTTATAAATTCAGCTTCTTTTTGTTTTTTACTTCTTTCTTCATTTACATGTTTACTAACAAAACGGTTTGTGTTAAAATTATTTTTAATTGAGTTAGTAGTATTACTAGCGTTGCAAGTGTTACTAGTAATAGTATTAGTAGTATTTTTTAAAATATTAAATCTGCTAGTTGAAGACATTTTAAAATTTGTTTTATGGATTTTATATCAATATAAATATTATTAATTTGTATTTCTTATTTCAATTTTTTTATAAAAAATAAAAAAACCATATTTTTGTGGATTTTTTATAATCTTTTAATATTTTTGTAATTTACACATGTTATTCTAAATATCATCTACATTAATTTCTTCCTCTTCGTCAAATGCAATACTTACTTTTACATTACCATTGCCTTGATTTTGCGCCAATTCTTCTTCTACTAATTTCATATAGTCATCTGTTCTTTCATCAATAAATAATACATCATCATCTGTTATTTTTTTTCCATTATCATTATTGAACAAATTCCAATTTTCATTTACAGTATTTTTTAATCTATCCACGTCAATAGGTGAATATACTTCTAATAAATCGCAATTTTGCATTTTTTTTTCGTCTTTTTCTGATTCCCATTCGCGTAATCCAATTAATAACCAACTATTATTTCCGATTAAATTATCTCTTTTACCACGTCCTCTAAATTTGCCTCTTATATGACATAATCTTGTTTTACCATCTATACACAGAACATGACACATACCATTTCCTAACATTTTTATAACCTGTGCATAAAGTTCGCACTCGTCATTAGCTAATCTAATATTAGAAGATTGCTTAGGAGCGTTTGCAAACTTTCTTGCTTGACCTTTTGTTTTACTTCCACCAGTAGTATTTTTTACCATGATTGATTGTTATTTATATGCGTTTAATAAAAATCCTTATTTTATAATCAATTTTATTTTTTGTAATAAAAATAATATTAGCAATATTCATAAAATGCCTGCCGAATTTATTTTTTATAGATTAAAAAAACCTGAAACAACAATTTTGTATGAATCACCAGACAAAACATATATTATTTTTAAAAATATTCATGATATTTATAATTCAGATGATTTAAAAAACGCAACAATAATAGGACAATCAACTGCAATAATTAATAAAATTATAAATGAAACAGATATTGTTACTTCTGCTACTATTTTTAGAAAATTTAATGAGTATGCTGGCGTACCATACGGAGATGATAATATTTTAGTAGAATCGTCTACACAATATAATAAATTTGATAAAGATGGCAAGGTTATTAAGGACGGTAATTATATAAATTGTCTTGCTTCAGAACAAAGTACAGGAGAATATGCTAATCAAGTAGGTTACGTAGAACGTGTTGTAGACAGCAAAAAAGGAGTTGATAAGTTCAAAGTTTATTTCCCTCAACCAATTTTAACATACACCAATGCGTTCAACAGTCTACCACAACCATCCACTGCACCACTTCCTGCTTAAATATAACTCTACCGTTGTGCGTTTTTCACTCTTTTACAAATTTCGTAATAATTGTGTTCTTTAGTAAATATACAAAATAATAATAATTTTTTATCTATTATTATTATATAATGACTGCTTGGAACGATTTCGTTAAAAAAATTTATCACGAAGGCCATAATAAAGATAGTAACTACAGTTTTAAACAAGCTTTAAAAGATGCAAGTGCTCGTAAAAGTGAAATGGGTAAAACTGGTAGTGTTGCCAAAACCGAAACTGCAATGGGAGTAAAAACCAAATCATCTAGAAAAAGTAGAAAAAGTAGAAAATCCTCAAAAAAAACTAAAAAATCAAAGACTCAACGTCGTCGCAAATAAAGAATTTTATTACTTTAATACTAAAACATTTCGGCATTTTTCAATAAAAAAAGATACAATTCTTCTTGTTGCTCAATAGTTACATGGGAAAAACAGAAAAAATTAGCTAGACTGTCAAAATCTTTAGTATTTTGAAAAGAATCACGATATTTATCATAATTCTCTCTGCATATGCTAATACTAATATTATTATTATTATTATTAAAACTACTGTAGCTACTACAATCAATATTCATATTTGTAAACAAAAATTTGAAATATCTATGTACCACAGATGATTTATCTTGAATATGAAAGATTTTCATCATATAGTAAGTAATATTCAAAAATAAACTATTCAGACTGAATGTTTCCCAAAGTGTTTTATTTGTATTTTCCAATAATAAAAGCAAATATAGTTTCCAATTTAAATTTTTTGCGTCAATATTAAAATAGTTGACATTTTCTTCTATTTTACTTTTAATAATTGCCTTCCATTTTATTTTGTTATCATTTTTGAATTTATCTGAAAAATTCTTGAGAAAATACAGGTTATTCAAATAATCATCTATTATAGCATCCAAATTTTGATAAACAATGTGAAAGTTTTTATATTTTATCAATTGTTTTGAAAAATACAAATCAAAATGCTTATTACCGTAATATTCAATACTTTCAATTATTTTAATAAATTTATCAATATATGTTTCAATTTCTATATATTTTGATAATTGGTGCAAATCTCCATCTTGACTCAAATCTGATACTGTAACATCAAAATATTGTCTTATTAGACATTTATCAAATTTATTGAAAAAAACTGAATATTTTTTATTATAAAGCAAGTTTTTAGATGAAAAATCCAAAAACATGACGTCTTTATTTGACAAATATAATAAATCTTCAATTAAAGTTTCATAACCATGAATAAAATCCCAAAAAATAAAACTTGCTCTAGGTTTTTCAATAAAAAGACTAGTATTGTTGATATGGTTATGATAAAAGAATAAATCTATAAATGGAGACATTTTCCCATTTTGATGGTCAATACCAAGATTAACATCCTTTTTATACTTTAATAGAACGATTTTTTTATTATTTGTATTTTTACTCAAATCTACGTGAATATTCATTTTTTCTAGTATTTCCTTATTACTCCCACAAATCTTTACAAAATCATATTTTTTTATTGTCAAAAAACGATATCCACGTTCGGGATATTCTTCTGACTGTAACACGTTTATTTTTTCACTAACTTCTATCTCATTTTGAACAAAAAAAGAATATTCTACTATTTTTGATGTATATTTTTCTCTTTCATTGTATTTTTTAATTATTATATCTTTTTCTCCTATTTTCATTGTTTTTTGTAGTGAATCTACGTTGATTCCAAATTCCATCTTCTTATTCTTATGATATATAAGTTTATTAATCTGTTATTTTTAACTATTTTTACTTACTATCATAAAATACCTATTTTTATATGTTTTCTTGATTTTTTTTTTAATTTCGTCACAAGAGACAATATCAAATTTTATTAATAATTCTACTTCTTCTTGCAACAATGCAATATATTCTTTACAGAATTCAGTGAACCCCGTAGATGGTTTAAAATCGTGGTCATGAGTATTTATATTCAAAGTTATATGATTATCCATTGCATCCAATAACTCTTTTTGCATGCCTATGTATGTGCAGCGCATACGTGGTTCTTTTTTTTCAGTTCCTTTCTTTCTAAAATAATATCGTGCGCTGGTAAACATTTTATTCAAAATATCACCGTCATAACCTAAATAGGTTAACCTAGCAGATTCTTTAAAAATAAGTTGTGAGTTGTCATCAATCCATAGCTCCCAAGCATCTTTGAAATCTTTTCGGTGATCGTATTGGTGAATCTTTGAAAATTTGTATAATTCTTCTATAAATTCATCTGAAAATTTATAGCGGTAGATTTTTATATTATTTACATTTTTTGTTGTATTTTCTAGAGAAGAATCCACAGATTCATTATGTCTCTCAATATCTGTGTGAAAATTCGCGGTCTTCTCCAATGAATTAAATCTACTATCAATTGTTCGGTCATGATTAATAACAATATCATTAATGTTGAGATTGTTATTAATATTGTATTGTTTGTTATTAAATATTTCATTGTTCATGCTTGTATGTTTATAAGTATTTAAAACACTATTTTTGATTTCAATTTTTTTATAAAATATAAAAAATATAAAATCTAAATTAAAACTATGTACAATACGATTTCATTATTTAGTCAGCCATATTATGACCCATGTAGTCAATGTTATTTGAATATTGTAACGATGAACTTACCACCGCGAGGTCCATTGCTTAAGCTAACAAGAAGAGTCAAATTATACCCACTTAGTGAATTTAAAGAACCAGGAAATTGCACACGATTACAAAGTTGTGGTTTAGGATTACGTTCAATGCGTTTATTATATGGTTTTGGTGGCGGAGGTGGTTATAATAACTCGTGTTCACACCTTATGACTGTAGATGAAGTTCCTGATTTATTTTCGTTTTTATTATCAAACGGATATACTATTGACACGAGTATTACAAAAATGATGAATCAAAGCTCTATAAGATACAATACGAATAATTCAAATGAACTAATTGCTTTGATTACATATCAACCAATAGCAACACGTGTAAATAAAAAATAAAATTGAAAATTAGTTTACGTTATAACAAATAACATAAACTAATAAAGCAAGATGGATTCATCAAACAATATATTCAAAGATTTTAATCTTCCTATTCCTAGCATTGTAGATTCATATGATGATATTAAACAAAAAGAAATATATGAATATTTGAAACATCTTATGAACAATGAACAACAAAAAAAAGCATATGTAATTGCTTATGAGCATTTAGGCTCGTCTTTTAATATTTACAAAAGCAACGGATTCAAAGATTGGAAGTCTAGTCACGTGCAAAACAAATAAAATAAACTTTTGAATTTTTATTTATAAATCTTGCGTGTATATTTTTTTACTCCTCCTGTTATTTTTTGCATTTGCATTTGTGGAGTCGGTAATTGCATAATTTTTTGGCCATTAAATGGCTGTTGGAATTTATTCAAAGATTCATTGATCCTATTCACACTGTTCATTTTTTCTTTCATTAAACGTTCAAAATTTTTGGTTGCTGCATTTATAGCATCAGAAGAAGCAGTCACTACTTCACTTGCGGCAGAGGATGCAGATGCAAATGCTTCACCTGCGTTACTTAGTGATCTAACAGTACCTATTACAACTCCCACACCAGGTATTTCCTCAGCTGTATTTAATCCAATTTTAACTGCAGCCTCGCCCATTTTTGTTAATGCATCACTACCAAGTTCAACAGTTTTATCTAGTAATGGTTTAATAAAAGGACTCGCAGCTTCAATTGCAACTGCACCTACTTTAGCCGCTTCGCTTACGATTTCTTTTATTTTTTCTTTATTTTTAGGATCAGCTAGTGCAACTTTTATTTGATCAAGTTTTTCATTTACACTGCGTGAATCAGATAAATTTACACCCAGTAACGATCCCACTCGTTCAACGCCTTTTAGTGTTAACCCTTCAGCTAATTCGCTACTTTTTTTGAAAATAGGAATATTTCCTAAAGAAGCAATATTAAATTTTCTTTCGTTTTTTACTTCATTCATGATTTGACTTGCATTATTATCATTTGATAAAACATTGCCTCCTATTAATCTATTTTTGTATCGGATGTGTTTATGATTTTTATTATAGTTTTTATTATTCCTTTTTGTTTTTCTTATTATTCTCATTTTTCTCATTGTTTTTTTATTGCTCATGATATATTATAGTTAGTTTTTATTTTATACTAATTCCATTTTTATATTTTTCATTTTTTTAAAATCAGCAAATGTCAACGCATATTTTTTGTCTACTACTTTCTTATCTACTTTTTGCAATATATTAAAATTCAAAAATTTACCTTGATATGAATATCTATTTGATTTTTCTTTTAATAACATTTTTTCACTATTACCGTTACCGTTACCGTCTTTTTTGTCTTTCAAATTTACGTTCACTCTGGCTTGTGGTATAGTATTTTTTGGAGGAGGCGCTGTATTTACCCTACCTGTCCCTGCCTCTTTATTATAACTTTTGAACTTTGCAAATACATCCTTAGGTTTTGTATTCGTATTCACATTTGAATTAGAAAGGTTTATTTTATCATTTTCTACTTTTTCCCGCAATTCTTTTTCACGAGCTTCCTTTTCGTCCAATTTTTTTTCGTATTCTTTTAATTCTTCTTCCATATCAATATATAAGGGTCTGTAATTATAGGTCAACGCATATTTTCTAGCAACCGTCTCTAAATATCTATAAGGAATCGTTAAATCAGAATAATATTCAAACGCTAGTTTATCGTGATTATAAAACATCAAAACATTTCCTAGTGGAGTATGTTCAATAACATAGTTTTTTTTGAATCTTTTTAATTGTTCATCTATAATATATTGTCGCGCCTTTTCTTTTAAATCGTCATTATTTGATAGTTTTTCTTGTAACTCCAATAATTGTTTTTTATTCAAATCTATTTCATTTTGTATTGAAGCATATAATTTTTTAACAAGCGATTCATCTTTGTTATATTGTTTCTTGTCATTCTTCTCATTATATTCGTCGTTAATATCTCTTAATTTGGTAGTAAGTTCTTCTATTTTTTCATTTAAAACGTACGTTGATTCTAACTTTTTATTATTTTCTTCTTGTTTCAATTCATTCAATTTTTGTTTTTCCAACTCCAATTCTTCTTCTGTAAATACATATTCATTTTTCATATTACGTATTTTTATCAAATATTTCTCTTCGTATGGTACGGGCGATGGTTGTTTCACTTCTTCTTGAACAGGTTCTTCAAATACATTTGTTGGTATTTCATCATTTTCATATGTGAGATTTTTATACTTCACATAACTAGCATAATAAAATAAAATGTGACCAAAAAAAAATAATACAATTAATAATAATCTGGTAGAACTATCATAATTATTTACATCTGTTTTCTCATCTATATGTTGAAGATAATTATTCATAAGTTAGACAATATGATATGTGAATATGTATATATTTATAAATATCATTTTAAGCAATTTTATTATGTATTTGTTATTTCATCCATTCTTTGTTGGAATAATTCGGATATATATTTTGACAAATCAGGTAATTTTATTAATTCATACGTTTTTTCTTCATTGTCCGGATGAAGTCGTACTAGATACAAGTTTGTTATTTTTTTATCATATTTTTGTTCTAAAATTGCTTTATATGTATTCAATTGCAATGCATAGTGCCAAAAGTTTGAATCAGGCATATGACTAATGCATTCAGTTATTGCATATTTATTAAAAGTATTTATCCGAGTTATTTCTTTAGCGCGTTTCCAATCATAAATACTCAATGTGCCGTCCGGGTTTTCATATACCATATCAATAGAACCTGCTAATTTAAGTTCTTCATGATAAACTGTCCATTCTGTCCTATACGGTTTTAATTCAGGAGTATCTTTAATAAATTCAATGAAATATTTCCATTCCAAGCTTTTCTGCTCGTGATATTCACTATTTTTTTTTATATAATCGCAATTATAAATTTGGTATAATTCCTTGTGTGTATATTCGCACTGCATACGTTTATCATTCATGAAACATTCAATTTCAAAATGCATATCTGTTCCAGCACCTGAAACAGATGCTCCATTTGAATTCCATTTTGCCTTTATTTCTTCAGGTGTCATTCCCCAGTATTTGTGTCCATCTTTCCAATTTCTTCCTTTCATCATATTGGTTATTACAGCGTCCGCATCAAAATGTGGAAAATGCGAGTGATTCCATGTTGTTACAGAAGTATATTTTGTCTCGGGGTCTGGTTTGATAACATATTTGTGTCCTTCTTCAAAGAATTGAATATTCTCATCACGTAAATGCCTATTTCGGTTAGATAAAACATTGGTTAATATTGGTTTTGAATTTTGCATAATAATAGTTAAATTATAGTAGTGTAACTATTATTAGTTTATTTATATTTATTCAATTTTATTTTAAATTTTCTAACAGTGTTTTCATGCTGTTATCAATATAATTGCATTTATCAACCACATCTTGTGATAAATTTATAGTGCTATCTTGAGGTTTTATAGTTGGATAAACATCATGAAATCCAATTAAATTTCTTCATTGGTTTATAATAAGTATTGAATAATCTTTATACTCGTTGTATTTTAAATGCAGAAATGGTATTTTATACATAATGTTATTACAATATACCTTTATTTTCTAATTTTTCTTGTAAATCTTTGACAGTTTGTTTCAAAATTTTCATTTCGTTGATTAAAACTGGAATCAAACCAATATAATTAATAGATTGTAATACCGGACCATCTTTTACACCATTTACTAATTCTGGATAAATTTCTTGCAATTCGTGTGCAATTAAACCAATATCTTGTTTCTGCGTTTGGTTGTTAATATAAGTAACTGGATTCAAATAGTCAACTTTGAACTGTGTGTCCAATAATTTTACATTTTCTTTTATGCGATAATCTGACAGTGTATTAAAATCGGTAGCTGTTATATTGGTAGCATAAATATCTTTCCATTTATTACTACTTGTTCCTAATGAGTATGTATTTGTTGATGATGGATTTATGTTATAATCAGATGTTAAATTAGGCGATGATAAAGATAAATAATTTGTACCATCGTCTCCTTTCGGACCTACTATACCAAGAGTTTGAAATATTAGTGTGGCTCTAAAACCTCCACCACCACCACCATTTTCTCCAAAACTAAATGCAAGTTTGTCACCTTTATCAAAAGAATATGACAAATTATTTTCAAAAGCATTACTATTATCCAAATTCATTGTAATAGTTTTAATTGCAACATCATTCTTATATAGAATAAATAGTGAATTGGACGTTACATTATTAACAGCCTCAATATATATAGATGTCAAAATAGAGTTAGGTAAATATGTATGAATGTTTGAATGACTAAGACCATTTCCTTGTGAAAAATATGTGTTTGCTGTAAAATCTATAGTTCTTTCAAAAATAATAGGGAATGACCCTCCACCACTAAAAACTATACTACCCATTGCTCCAGTAGGTCCTGTTAATGAGTTTGAATACGTAATTTCACTAGTATTTGGATCATAATTTAGTGCATATTGTGAATTAGTTTCGCGAATAGGGTTGATAAATAAACCAGTATTTCCTGCAGTTACATCTTTTCTAGAAGATGCGTTCAAGACAATACTATATGGGTTTTGACCAGTGGCGCCAGCATGACCAGTGGCGCCAGCATAATAACCAATTGCTATTGCATTGTTTCCTTGTACACTATTTCCAGCATAATTTCCAATTGCTATTGCAGCTTCTCCTTGACTGGCGTTACCTGAGCTATTTCCAATTGCTATTGCAGATTCTCCTTGTAGAATATTTCCAGCATAATTTCCAATTGCTAGCGCATATTGTCCTTGACTCTCGTAACCTGATCTATTTCCAAGTGCTATTGCAGATTCTCCTTGTAGAATGCTTCCAGCATAATTTCCAATTGCTAGCGCATATTGTCCTTGACTGTCGTTACCTGAGCTATTTCCAATTGCTATTGCAGATTCTCCTTGTAGTGTATTTCCAGCATTACTTCCAATGTGGACATAATTTCTACCTACTTCCCACTGCGTTGTAGTAGTATCCCAAAAAATATAATCTGAATAGCTTGTTCCCGATATTGAGATAAACCCGTCGGCGCCTGGAGGACCTTGTCCTCCTGGAGTACCCGGATTTCCTGGAGTACCGGGTACTCCATTAGTACCATTTATACCATTTCTACCAGGTGTACCAGGTGAACCATTTGTACCATTTGTACCAGGTGTACCAGGTGAACCAGGTGTACCAGGTGTACCATTTGTACCAGGTGTACCAGTTTGACCGGTTGGACCTTGGCCACCTCCACCTCCACCTCCGGCCGAATAAGTAATTTCGTTGGTATCTACATTAAAATTCAATATATAGTTTGAAGTTTCAAAACGAAGAGGTTTTACAAAGAAACCGCTATTTTTTGCAGTAAAATTTCTATTAGATGATGCATTTAATACAATACTATTTTGAGATTGAAAGACACTGGCTGCATAATAACCAATTGCAACACTATATTTTCCTTGACCTGTGTGTCCAGCATGATTACCAATAGCAATAGAATTAGCTCCTTGATAATAAAACCCAGCGCTTTCTCCGATAGAAACCGAATTTTCACCTTGATCATTATAACCTGAGTTTGCACCAATTGAAATTGAATTTTGTTTTTGACGATTAGCCCCGGCATAATATCCAACCGCAACCGTTCTCGTAGATTGACGGTTTTCACCAGCATAATGACCTACAGCAACTGAGCTTTCTCCTTGTACAACCTCACCTGCATAATTTCCAACTGCGACACTATATCTTCCTTGACCTGTATTACCAGCATAATTACCAATTGCCGTAGCAGATCTTCCTTGATTACTTTTTCCAGACTTTGTTCCAATCGCAATTGCGTAAATTCCCTGATTTTGTTGTCCTGCTTGATAACCCATCGCAACTGTATTTATTTTTTGATTAGTTTCACCTGCATATGAGCCAATATGAATTTTATTATCTCCTACTGCCCAATTACTACCATTCCAAAAAACATATTCTGAATAGTTTCTTCCTGATAATGCAAGAAACCCAGTGTAACCTTGAGTACCTTGTGGACCGGTATATCCTTGCGGACCCGTATACCCTTGCGGACCTGTATATCCTTGCGGACCCGTATATCCTTGCGGACCAGTATAACCTTGCGGACCCGTATACCCTTGCGGACCAGTATAACCTTGGGGACCTGTATATCCTTGAGGGCCAGTAAAACCAGTGAAACCTGTATATCCTTGCGGACCAGTATAACCTTGGGGACCTGTATATCCT
>Ga0209617_10000122_pt1 | contig 29771 bp, 24 predicted proteins | sample LakEriepJuly2011_2_FD_187459 | JGI IMG/M metagenome (GOLD analysis project Ga0209617, IMG submission 187459) | Freshwater microbial communities from dead zone in Lake Erie, Canada - CCB epilimnion July 2011 (SPAdes) (version 2) | ecosystem: Environmental > Aquatic > Freshwater > Lentic >...
CCCCGTGCCCGGCGACAGTCGAGCTGCGAGCCGTGACGACGCCCGTACCAGCACGCCTTCGTAATCGCCGATCGGCCTGAAGCCGTGCGGTCGGCCCACGACGATCAGGTCGATGCCGGGCGCCAGTTCGTGCTGGCGCAGCCGGAAGGCTTCTCGCAGCAGGCGCTTCAGTCGATTGCGCACCACGGCACCGCCGACCTTGCGCGAGATGCTCAGGCCCAGTCGAGCATGGAGCAGACCGTTGGGGCGGCCGTACACCACGACCCACCGTGCGTCGTCGCGTACGCCGGCCTTGTACGCCTGCGCGAACTCCGCGCCTGACTTCACGCGCATGGACGCGCTGAAACGCAGCCTTGCGGCGGGGGTACCAGCGCTGCCGGGATCAGGCGTCGCTGTCATGGCTGTAGGCCTCCAGGACGGTGGTGCGCTGGACCACTCCCGAGCACTCGCCGCTCACGCGATCGACCACGGGAAGGCTGGCGCTGGAGGTCCGCCCGAACTTGCGCATGCACTCGTCGAGGCTGTCGGTTGCCGACACGCGCGGCACGTCGCGACGGACGAGCTCGTCGACGGTGAGCAGCGGTGCGATCTCGCTGAAGGCGACGATGGGTCGCACGTCAGCATCGAGCACCATGCCTTCGTAGCGGCCATCAGGCCCGAGCACGATCGCATCGCCCGGCAGCCCGGCCTTGATCCGGGCGATGATGGCATCGGCCGAATCACGGCGCGAGACTCGGATCGGCTCCTCGAGCATGAGGTCGGCCACGATCGTGCGCTCGAGCCGGTTCCAGTCGCGCTGGTGGCCCAGGTTCAGTCCGTAGGTGATCAGGTCCTCGGTGTACAGGCTCTCGCGCTTGAGCGCGCGCGCCACCGCCAGCGACGTCACGACCGCGAGCATCAGCGGCAGCATCACGGTGTAGTCGCGCGTGATCTCGTAGGAGAGCATCAGGCCGGCAAGTGGCGCGTGGGCGCCGCCTGCGACGAAGGCCCCCATGCCGGTCACCACGCAGAGGGCAGGGTGGATGTCGGGCAGGGCATCGATCGAATTGGCAATCGCCGCGACCAGCGCGCCGATCAGGCCGCCGCACACGAGGCTCGGCGCGAACAGACCGCCCGAGCCGCCCGACCCAAGCGTGAAGGACGTCGCGACGATCTTCAGCGCCAGCAGCGAGGCGAGGAACAGCACCAGCCAGCCGGTGGCGTGGCCCGCCTGCATCGCGCCGGAGCACAACGATTCAATCAATCGATATCCGTTGGAATAAAACGGCGGCTGCCCCGATGATTCGCCGACGATCCGCAGCCACGCCACGCCGAGGCCAGCCAGCAACAGGGCTCCCACGGCCGGCACGAGCAGTCGCGGCAGCGGGATCCTGCCGAACGCGATGGCGCTTCGGCGCAGCACGATCGAGAAGAGCACGCTGCACGCCCCGCACGCCGCGCCGACCAGCACGAATGCTGGCAGGTCCACGAGGCCGAAGCGCGCGCCGGAGTAGACCTCGGGGTCGACACCCATCACGGGGGCGTTCGATCGCAGCAGCGATTGCGCAGTGGTCGCGCCCAGCACGCTCGCGAAGACGACCGGTGCGAACGTGCGCAGCGAGAAGTCGCGCAGCAGCACCTCGAGCACGAAGAAGACCCCCGTGAGCGGCGCACTGAACACCGCCGCGAGTCCCGCCGCCGCGCCGCAGCCGAGCAGGAGGGTGCGTTGCGACGGGTCGGCACGGATGAGCTGCGCGACGTTGCTGCCGACAACGGAGCCAATCGTGACGATCGGTCCTTCCGGACCTGCGGAACCGCCCGATCCGATCGTGGCCGTGCTGCCGAGCCATTGCCGAAGCGCCAAGGGCAAGGGGAGCCTGGACCGATTGCGGGCGACCGACCAGATGACCTGTGACACCCCATGGCCCCGGAACGGATTGGGCACCAGTGCCAGGATCACGCCGTTGGCCATGGCGCCTGCGACCGGAGCGAAGACGACCAGCCAAGGCAGGGAACCGCCGAGCTTTGCCTCCCGTTCAAGCCAGCCCTCCAACCAGTGGATCGGGGCCATGAAACCCACGGCCGCCAGCCCCATCAGTGCACCCATGGCCCCGGCCGCCACGAGCAGCGGCCAGCCGTCCCCCAGGCGGAACCGCCAGAGGACCCGCTGCAGGACGTGGCGGCGTAGGGTCTGGAGCATGGGTGGAACCCTTGCGGCGGCAAGGGGTTTCCCCTATCGTACGGGACTCGCCGCCTCCCACAGGGCGGCCCCAAGGAGCCACCATGATCGAAGCCCTGAAGAGCGATGCCATCGTCGAGAAGATGGGAGGTCGCTTCAAGCTGACCGCCCTCATCCAGCGCCGCCTTGGCGAGCTCATCGACGGTGCCCGCCCGCTGGTCGAGCGCGGCAGCATGAGCGACCTGGAGGTCGTGATCGAGGAGATTCTCCAGGACAAGATCACGATCGACTACGAAGCCAGCAACCTGCCGGAGCCCGGCAGCCGCTGAGCGGCAGATCGCAGGTCAGGTAGGCCAGCGGTACGCGTCTCGCGCCGGATCCGTCCGGACCACTGGCTCACAGCTTCCAAATCCTTGCTCGGATGACCGATCCCGCGCTTTGATCGCCTCGGGCCGGTGTTAGCCTCCTTGTGGACCAAGGAGGCTCGCTCATGCACCTGATCGCCCCTGTGCTCGCAGTGCTCGCTGTATCGCCAGTCGTGGCCGAGGACCTGGGGCCGCGCCAGAACCCGCTGCCGATCCAGACGGGTGAGCCTGACGTGCTGCACGTGGTGCATCGCCGAAGCCGCCAAACGCAGGACGGCTCGTTGGCCGGGCAGTGCGACCCCGTCGTCAGTGCCCACACCGATGCCTCGTTCACCGGTGGGCAGTATCTCCTGCAAGGTGGCTTCGCCCAGAGCGAGTCGGCAGCCGTGAGCTGGGTCCTTCCGGCCAACGTCTTTCCGATCCGGCTCGATCTCGCGGAAATGATCTTCGGAACACAGGCGGCGACCACGGCCACCACGACCGAGTGGGGCATCACGGTGTACGAGGGCTTGCCGAGCACCGGGACTCCAGTGTTCAGCATCGACTCCGATGGCGACCTCATCCCGCACATCCAGATGGGGCCCGGCACCAATGGCGTCAATGTGCAGTTCCTCGTCGAGCCGTCCGACCCCGAGCAGATCTACATCAACGCCAACGCAAGCAACGCCTTCTCGATCGCGTATCGCATCGTGAAGCACAACAACCAGACGGCGAACCCTTGCGTCACGGCACCGCCATCGACGAGCAATGCGTTTCCGGCCACGGATACCAGTGGACTTGCACAGCCAACGCAGAACTGGCTGAATGCGGTCAACTGCGGGATCCTCGGTTGCCCTCCGGGCTGGAAGCGATTCAGCGAACTGCCTACGGGCTGTCGTCCAAGCGGCGATTGGGTCATGCGTGCAACGTGGACCAGCGTGAACTGCACGCCACCCACGGGAGCGTGCTGCCTTCCCAACGGACAAGCCTGCCAGTCGCTGACGCAAGCAGAGTGCCAGGCCCTCAACGGTGGATGGCAAGGTGCGGGCGTGGCGTGCACGGCGACCACATGCCAGCCCACCGGCAATGTTCCTTGCTGCTTCGCATCGACAGGCGGTTGCGTTGGGCTGTCCTACGCCAACTGCGTTGCCGCTGGCGGCATTCCCGGCCCGGTGGGTCAGACCTGCACCGGCTATGTGTGCTTCCCGACCGGAGCATGCTGCCTGCCGGATGGGACCTGCGCGGGCGCGGTCTCGCCCTCCGAGTGCGCGGCCTTGGGTGGCAACTACCAAGGCAACAACTCGACGTGTGCCACGATCGACTGTCCTGACCCGGTCGGCGCAGCGTGCTTCCCGAATGGATTCTGCCTCATCCTCACGCAAGCCGATGCGGCAGCAGCCGGTGCGAGCTGGCAGGGTATCGGGACCACGTGCGCAGATGCCAACGGCAACGGCGTGGCCGATGCTTGCGAGCCGGACGGTGTTCCCGGTGATCTCAACGGCGACGGCGCCGTCAATGGTGCTGATCTTGGGGCTCTGCTGAGTGCATGGGGAACAGCAGGCGGTTCTGCCGACCTGACCGGCAACGGTGTCGTCGACGGCGCGGACCTTGGCATCCTCCTCGGCAACTGGACTGGCTGATAGCCCGACCGTTTGACCGACCGCGCCATGCAGGGCATACTTCGCATCCCTCAGGAGAGGTGTCCGAGCGGTTGAAGGAGCTAGTCTCGAAAACTAGTAGCGGGCTTGTCCTGCTCGTGGGTTCGAATCCCACCCTCTCCGTTGTCAAGGCCTGCCGCGCGAATCCGCCCGGCAGGCCTTGTCCTTCCATGGCGTGCCGCGACTGATGCGGCAGGAGGTCCTGATGCGCGTCGCGTGGATCGGTACTGGCGTGATGGGGCGTTCGATGGCCCTTCATCTCATCAACGCAGGGCACGAACTGCGCATCACCACGCGTACGAAGGCTCGTGCGGCGGATGTGCTCGCTGCCGGTGCGACGTGGTGTGCCACGCCGGCGGAAGCCGCCGAGTCGTGCGATATGGCGATCTCCATGGTCGGCTATCCCAGCGATGTCGATGCCGTCCACCGCGGCGCGGATGGCACGCTGCGCGCCAAGGTCGGCCCGCGCATCATCATCGACATGACGACGAGCACACCAACGCTGGCTCGTGAGCTCGCCCAGCACGCTGCTTCACTCGGCGTGACCTCGATCGATGCGCCGGTCTCGGGCGGCGACATCGGCGCTCGGAACGCAGCACTGAGCATCATGGTCGGCGGCGATGCTGCGGCGATTGATTCGGTGCGCTCGCTGCTGGCGGTGATGGGCAAGACGATCGTGCACCACGGCGGTCCCGGAACGGGCCAGCATTGCAAGATGGTGAACCAGATCCTGATCGCGAGTTCGATGCTGGGGCTCTGCGAGGCGCTGGCATACGCACAGGGCAGCGGGCTCGACCCATCCAAGGTGCTTGAGAGCGTGGGCGGTGGTGCGGCCGGCAGCTGGAGCGTCAATAACCTCGGTCCCCGCATCCTTCGCGGTGACTTTGCGCCGGGCTTCTTCGTCGAACACTTCTGCAAGGACCTGAGGATTGCCCTGGACGAGGCCCAGGCGCTCGGCCTGAGGCTCGATGGCCTGGAGCGAGCGGAGCGGTTGTATTCACTGCTGCGCGATCAAGGCCATGGTCGATCGGGCACGCAGGCGCTCTGGCATCTGTTCTCGGCCACTGGTGGCCCGGGCCCGCGAGCTTGACTGCCCGACCACGCCCGCCAACCCTTGCTGATCCGCGCCGAAGCCACTACACTTCCCGACTCGACATTTGGAGCGACTCATGACCATCACCCCCGGCAGCACCGTCACCATCACCCTGAACCAGGTCCCCGCGGAACCCAAGTACCGCAAGACCCTGCAGCGGCTGATGCGCATGCAGCCTTCGGTGCAGCGCGTCCTGACCCGCATCGCCACCGCCCGCGGCCGCGACAACGTGACCCAGCAGCGCGGCGGCCGCATCTGGACCGCCCGCATGAAGGCGACCAAGGTCGTGAACCTCTCGAAGGGCACGTCGTTCAGCCTCTTCGTCACCCCGCAGATTGTGCCCGACATCAAGTCGGTCTCGAAGTTCGTCACGGTCAAGTGACGTCTGAACAACACTGACTTCGTCGCGCGGCGCCTGATCCAGGGCGCCGCGTGTCGTTTGGTCTGTCAGTGGCTCAGGATCTCGTCGCGAAGGGGCGTGATCACGTGGGGGATTACGCGTGACTCAGCCAGCCGCTCAGCGTGCCCCGCGAGGGATGCGAGGACAGCCGGCAGTTCATCGAGCGTGGCGACGGGGCCGACCTTGCGAACCGTGAGGATCACGCTGATGGGTTCAGGAAGGTGTCGCGCGCTCGAGCCATCGGCCGCCTTGGGTCGGGTCTTCACCTCGACGAACGCCTGCCAGTCGCCTTCGGGCGTGAGCGCCAGGCCGATGAACGGCTGCACGTCGATCGGCAGGTCGTGGTCGGGATCAAAGAGGCCAGCCAGCCGGCTGTCGGAGAACAGCGCGTTGTAGACGATGATGTCGCGATCGTGCTCGGTCTCGAGGTCGAAGCCGAAGACCAGGTCGACCGAGTCGATGTCGAGTGGGCTGATGGAGAGGAAGTACGGTGCCGTCTCCAGGAGGAAGCGATGGAGGCGATACGTCTCAGCCATGTCCGGCGGGTTGACGTAGCCCGCGCGCAGGCTGGTTGCCTTCATGGCCACCCACATCAGGCTTGGCTCGCCCTCGGGGCTTTCGAGCGCAACTTCCGTGTCCGTCCGTCGCAGGCGGCTCAGGCTGGGCACTTGGCGCCTGATCCTGTCGAACAGTTCCAACACGGGCTCGCGCGCCGCCGGAAGATCCATCTTCAGGCCGAGCTTCATGTTGACGTAGAAGTCAGAGCACCACGCGCGGTAGGCCATCGCTCGTGAGGCTATCTGTGCCGATCACTCAGGCTTCGAGCCAGCGCAGGATGCCCGCGACATCCGACAGGTCGTCCACGACGAGGTCGGCGCCGGCTGCACGAAGTTCATCGGGCGGATGGATGCCGGTCGCCACCGCCAGGCAGCGGCAGCCATTGTGGTGCGCGCAGTCGACATCGAGCGGCGTGTCACCGATGATCACCACGCGCTGCGGCAGCAGGGCGCGCCCCGTGGCTTCCTGGTAGCGACGGATCGCCACCGGCGGAAGTTCACGCCGGGTGGCGCCGTGGTCGGCGAAGGCATTGATGCGGAAGTGTGCCGGATCGAGCCCCGCGTGCGTCACCTTCAGGAAGCCGGTGGGTTCGTAGTTGCCCGTGAGCAGGCCTTGCTCCCAGTGCGCGTGGTCGTGGAGCGCCCGAACGAGTTCACCCACGCCGGCGAGGGCGCGCACCGTGTTGCGCGCTGCCAGCCGGTCACGGAGCCGCTCGGCGTAGGTGGCGCGGAACGTGGAGTGGGCGTCGTCATCATCAGGGATGCCGTGCCGGGCAGCGAGTTCGCGGTAGATCAGCGGATCGAGCCGGCCGCTCACTTCGACGCCGTCGAAGGAGAACGACTTTCCTGGGTGCAGGTCATGCAGCGCCTCGAGCATCGCATGGATGCCCGCATGTTCGCTCTTCAGGAGCGTGCCGTCGATGTCCCAGAGCGCAAGCACGCGCTTCAGGCCTTGGTCGCGGCCACGATGCGGCGCGCCGCATCGCCCAGGTCGCCCGCAGCCTGCATGGTGGGCAGCTCGGCCTTGGCGGCATCGAGGATCCGGCGGGCTTCCGCCACGTTGGTCCCTTCGAGGCGCACGACCAGCGGCACCTTGAAGCCGACCGACTTGGCCGCACCGACGATGGCACGCGCGATGCGGTCGCACTGCATGATGCCACCGAAGATGTTCACGAGCACGCCCTTCACCCGGTTGTCGCTGAGAATGATGCGGAACGCCTCGCTCACGGCTTCCTCGGTCGCGCTGCCGCCGACATCGAGGAAGTTCGCGGGCTCGCCACCTTCGAGCTTGATGATGTCCATCGTGCTCATGGCAAGGCCCGCACCATTCACGAGGCAGCCGATCGTGCCGTCGAGCGCCACGTAGGAGAGCCCGAATTCCTGCGCGCGCAGTTCCGCGGCGTTCTCCTCGGTGGGGTCGAACATCGCCGCGATCGCCTTCTGGCGGAAGAGCGCGTTGTCGTCGAAGTTGAACTTCGCATCCACCGCGACGATGCGGCCTTCGGGGTTCGCCGCGTCAGGCGGGGTGAGCACGAGCGGGTTCACCTCGACCATGCTGGCGTCGGTCTTGGTGAGCAGCGCGGCCATGCGCATCATCAGGTCGACGGCCTGCGCGAGCGGCTTGCCCGTGAGCCCGAGCTTCATGCCGACCGCACGAGCTTGGAACGGGGCGAGCCCGGAGACCGGGTCGAGCGGCTGGCGGATGATCGCCTCGGGGCGCGTCTCGGCCACGTGCTCGATCTCGACACCGCCCTCGGCGCTCGCGATCAGCGTGTTCGTGCGCTTGGCACGGTCGAGGGTGATCGCGAGGTAGTACTCCTTGGCGATGTCGACGGCCTCGGCCACGAGCAGGCGCTTGACTTCAAGACCCTCGGGCGGCGTCTGCGGGCTGACCATGCGATTGCCGAGCATGAACTCGGCGGCCGCACGGGCCTCGTCGGCCGTCTTCATCACCTTCACGAAGCCCGCCTTGCCGCGGCCGCCGGCATGGACCTGCGCCTTCACGACGAGCAGCTTCGCGCCGCCGGACAGGATCTCTGATGCGGCAGTGTGGGCCTCGGCCACCGTCTGCACCATGCGGCTCGGGGGAACGGCGATCGATGCATCCTGCAGCAGCTGACGGGCCTGGTATTCGTGGATCTTCATGGGAGGTCCGGAAGTCTAGTGGCCGCCTGACCGAGCGGCGCGGCGATGGGCCCACCACTCCCACGCAAGGGGCAGCAGGCTCACCACGATGATGAGGAGGACGACCTTCGAGAAGTGCTTCTGCACGATCGCCAGGCCGCCGAGCCAGTAGCCGGCGCCAAGCAGGAGCCCGACCCAGATGATCGCGCCGAGCACGTTGTAGAAGAGGAACCGCGAATAGGTCATTGCCCCGATGCCCGCAACGAAGGGGGCAAAGGTGCGCACGATCGGGACGAACCGGGCCAGCACGACGGCACGGCCGCCATGCTTCTCGAAGAAGGCGTGGGTGCGGTCCAAGTGTTCCTTCTTGAGCCAGCGGTAGCGTCCGCTGAAGGCCACCGGACCGATCGCGCGGCCGATGTGGTAGTTCACGCCGTCACCAAGGACCGCAGCCACAAAGAGCACCAGGCCCATGGTCTGGACGGTGACAGCAGGGGCGGCTCCATCCTGAGCGGCCACGCTGGCCACGGTGGCACACACGGCACCCGTGGCGAACAGCAGGCTGTCCCCGGGCAGAAAGGGGGTGACGACCAGACCCGTCTCGGCGAAGACGATCAGGCCGAGCATGACGTAGGTCGCCGTGCCTCCGAGGGTGGACACGATCTGCGCAAGGTTCTCCCGCAGCAGCCCGGGCTGCGCGACGAGCTGCCAGAGATCGTGAAGGAACTGGTCCATGGTTGGGGCGAGCGATCCGCAAACGCGCGCGGCCCGGGCGATTGCCGGGCCGCGGACGATCGAACGGACAGGGCGGGATTCGAACCCGCGATACAGGGATATACCCCGTATGCCGGTTTAGCAAACCGGTGCCTTCAACCACTCGGCCACCTGTCCAAGGGGGCAGGGAGTGTAGCAGCAGGATGCCTCAGGGCGACCACTCGGCGAGCAGTTGTGCCAAGTCCGCTCCGGTAACCGCCCCGTCGCGTGTGGCATCCATTCGCGGATTGCTGCTGCCCCAGCCAGCAACCAGCATGGAGAGGTCAGCGCTGTCGACATCGCCATCGAGGTCAAGGTCGCAGCGAGCCAGGACAGCCCTGGCCTCGAACGCTGCCGCGTCAGTCGAGGTCACGGATCCATCACCATCGAAATCGAAGACCAGGCACGGGCAGGTCATCAGCGACTCGCCGAGGCAGCCGGCCAGCGCAGCGTGGTCGCTCGCATCGATGGACCAGTCACCATTGGCATCACCGAGCCGTTCCGGTGGATGGATCGTCCAGCACGCACCCGCTGGCAGGGCGGTGATCGTGCGCGTCGTACCGGTCCAAGGCCAGGTCACGGTCACGCGGTCGGCGCGTGGCGAGTCGCCCAGTCCTGCGTGCACGCGCGCGTCGTTCATGCCGAGGTAGCCCACGCCGCCGGCGGCGATCTCGAGCGGCGTCGTCCGTCCATCCACCTCGACATCGACCAGAGCACCGATGGCGTCAAGATTGGGCCACTCGCCGACGACACCGATCCGAACAGCTGGCCGTCGGCGGCCTTCCTTGTTCATGAAGAGCCGCAGCGGTGCACCGAGGGGATTGGTCACCAGGTCGATGGCGCCGTCATCATCGACATCGGCACAGGCAGAGCCGTAGTCGACCTGCGGTCCGCCGCCGAGCGCAGCGGTCGTCGTGAGGTCGGTGAATTGGCCGTTGGTGTTGAGGAAGAAGCGATCCTGCGCTGCCTGGTGCACGATGTGCAGGTCTGGGTCGCCGTCGTTGTCGGCATCGAAGGCCTGCACCGACCAGCCCGTCAGGTTCGAGGCAGTCACGAGTCCGCGCGAGGTGGCCTGCTCGTCCCACGACATTGGTGCGACCTGCATGAGGAGCGGGTGGACCGCCCCGAGCGGCTGGTTGGGCACCGTGATGTTCGTGCACAGCAGGTCGATCAGGCCATTGCCGTCAAAATCGGCACGGGCGACCCCCATGCTGAAGAACGCGGCACCCGCATCGCCACACTCCGCCGTGAGCTCGGTCCATCCGCCGCGATCGTTGCGCACCAGGCGATTGCTCGACAGGATCGGCCCGACGTGTGCCCGGTCGTTCGAGAGGTAGAGATCCGGATCACCATCCCGGTCGAGGTCGCCCGGCGAGACTATGAAGGTGTGGCCCGGCGCGCTGATGCCGCACCACGCGCTGGCCTCGACGAACTGACCGGAGCCCTGTTGATTCAGGAAGACCTGCGGGTGGGCCAGCTCGGTCCCGGGTATCGATCCGGCATAGTTGCCGATCATGCAGTCGATCCAGCCGTCGCCGTCCAGATCGGCCATCGAGACACAGCGCCCCATCCAAGCACCGTCCAGCCCACTGCCTTCGGTGGCATCGACGAACACGAGCGGGGCAACCTGGCGGAAGAGCATGGTGCCGTGCCCGCGCTGACTGATGACCAGGTCGAGATCGCCGTCGGCATCGAGGTCGGCGGCAGCGAATCCTCCGGGACTCGTCAGCCCCGTGATGCCGCAGGTCGACGTGCGGTTCACGAACTGCCCGGCACCGGTGTTCTCGAACACCGAGGCGAGTGCCGCCGTCGTGCCCAGCGCGACCAGATCCGCATCGCCATCGCGGTCCAGATCGACGAGGCCAACGCCGAAGCCGTACTGCCCAACGGTCTGCGGCGAGCCGAGCGTGGTGGCGACCACGCCACGGGCGTTGGCCTCGTTCACGAAGGCTGTGAACGAGCCTTGCGGTCCCGGAGTCATGCAGAGCATCGATGCGATCGCCGTCGCCACGATCATGGCCACGAGGCTACGGCGGAATGCCCTGAATCCACGGTTGGATTCACGAAATTCCCGGGCTCGGCAGTTGCCGGGTGCTCAGTCGGTGGACTGACGCGAGAGCAGGGCCACGGCCTCGCGCGTGGCATCGCGGTCGAGTCGCGCGAATTGCGACGTCAGGCTGTCCAGAAGCGACAGGTAGAGCAGCATGTCGTCGAGCTTCCGGTTGAAGGTTTCGTAGCTCGCTGAAAGTTCCGCATCCCGGGGCAGCCCGCTGGACGTCTGTTCCCGGCAGCGGCTCAGGACGGCCGTGAGGGGATCGATTTCCCTGGCCTTCCGGACGCGGATCACGGCCGCGAAGAGATGCCAGACATCCTGTTCCGCTGTGAAGAGGTCGCGGCGCGTGGATTCCTCGGCGGTTCGCCGCACGATGCCCCATTCCTCCAGCGTGCGCAGCGTCATGCTCGCGTTGCCGCGGCTGATGCCCAGCCGCTCCATCATCTGATCCATGTTCAGCGGGATTCCCTCGATGAAGAGCAGGGCATGGACGGCGGTCATGCTGCGCGGGACGCCCCAATGGACACCCATGTCCGCCCACGACTCGACGAACTGCATCTTGGCATCATGAAGACGCCGGATCTGGTCCGGTTCTTGGTTTTGCGACATGTTGATTCCCACGAGGCGACGAGGCTTATGAAGCCTAACCAATCCTGAACCGCGGGGGAAGGGCTGTGCCTTAGTCAGTCGCTCGGGGCGATCACCGAGAGCATGCGCCCGGTGAGTCCGGCATCCCGGCGGTGGCTGAAGAACCTTGCGGGATCGGCCGCCGTGCAGCAACCGCAGGCGTGGATTGATGACGCCGGGAGTCCTTCCCGGGCGATCTGCAAGCAGACCGCCTTCTCTAGGTCTGCGAAGGCCTTGGCGCCTGCCGTGGGCATGGCGCACTCGCCCAGATCGGCGGCCACGAACGCACTGACGACCTCGGGACCGACCTCAAACCGCGCGGCACTGATGGATGGTCCAACGGCAGCAATCATGTCGGCGTGCCTCGAGCCTCGCGCCGCCATGGATCGGATGGCTGCGCCGACCACTCCAGCAACGATGCCACGCCAACCGGCGTGCACGGCAGCGGCGCGCCCCGTGGCCAGGTCGCCGAGCAGCAGGGTCACGCAGTCGGCGCTCCGAACGCCAATGGCCGGGCCGTGGGCATCGACGACGAGTGCATCGCCGGCACCGCAGAGTCCCTCCGCAGTCGGTTCGAGCACAAGCTTGCCATGGACCTGCTGTGCATCGGCCAGGCCGCAGCTGGCCAAGCCGATGGCGTCGAGGAATCGACGGGTGTTGCGCTCAAGTTCTTCCCGCCGCTCCGGCGCGGCACCAGGGCGCTGCAGATCCAGCGAGTCGAACGGCTCAACGCTCTCACCCGACAGGCGCGTGCTGAAGGCGTGCACGAATCCCGTGTCGCGCAGGGGTGTGCACTCGAGGAAGGTCACGCCATCGATCGTGCGTTCACGGAAGCTCGAGTGCATGCGCAGGATCATAGGAATGAACAGGGCCCCCATGCGTGTGCATGAGGGCCCTGGATGGATCGAAGCAATGGATCAGGGCTGTCCGGCTGCGCCGCCGCAGTCACCGACCGTGTAGAGCTCGCCCACGGCGTTGATCTGAACCTTGATCTGGTCGTGCCAGCACAGGTAGTTCGCTCCAGTGCCACCTGCCATGGTGACCACGCGCGTGAACACCTTCAGTGCGCCTTGGTCGTTCACGAGGTACGCGCTTGCCGGTGCGCAGCCAGGACTCTGCACGACCCACGGGGTGGCGACGCCGCCGGGCAGCACCTGGATCTGGTTGTCTTCCGGCAGCCAGAGTTCCCATCGGTTCGTAATGGCGTTGTACACGAACACCATCGCCAGGGTGAGCCCCGATCCCAGGATCGTGGTGTTGCCTTCGATGTTGATCTTCGACGCTTCCTCAGGCGTGCTGAAGCCGGTGTTGCGCGCCACCTGCACGTCCACTACGCGGTTGGGCAGCACATAGGGCACGCTCGGGCCGAAGCCGCCACTCGAACCGCGGGCACGGGTCGAGCGTGCCTTCAGGTAGAAGTCATCCGCAGCGCTGACCGAGTAGGGATTGACCTGATTGACTTGCTTACCGGTGATGAGCTGGACTTCGGCATCGTTGGATGGATCGAACCACTCGCCCGTGTTGACCTCGAGGGCCATGAAGCGGAGGTTGGGGAATCCACGGACGGAGGCGATGCCCGTGTCCTCCGCGCTCGTATCGCCCCACTTGGGAACGGTCGAGGTCGTAGGTGGAGTCACCTGACCGCATTGCGGGAAGATCGAGCTGGCCGAGCCTTGGCCGGGGGCCGAACCCGTGAGCACATTTCGCATCTGCTCAGGGGGCACACCGAGTCCCTCGAACTGCAGCTTGGCGAACTCCTGCAGGAGTACCGCTGCGCCACCGATCATCGCCGCGGCTGCAGAGGTTCCGTCGAACCCAGCCGTGTAGCGACGAAGATTGGTTCGTTCGGGTGCGGTCGGAGTTCCCGAGTAGCCCGCGCTGGCATCATCGCCCAGGAAGAGGTCGCCGTAGCCGGCGGCACAGACTCCCGTGCCCCAGCCCGAGATGGCGAGGTTGTTGGTGCCGTCTTCCGGCTCAGGGTTCAGGTAGTTGCTCATGCCCAAACGGCAGTAGTCGTTGCCGGGAAGGACGGCCGGTGGCTTGGCGGCGAAGCCCGCGGCCGTGATGCTGTCAGGCGGGGGGAATGGACCTTCTTCGGGGGCGGGAGCTGCGGCAACTGGCAGCTGGAGCTGGAAGCCCGGCCAAACGGCACCGACGACAACACAGTTCTGCGTATCGGCGGCAGTGGGATCCTCCGCATCGCGAACCTGTGCGGGAGCGATGATCTGGGCCCCATTGCCTGCCGAGAGCACGAAGCACAGGCCGGCATCGATGCCCAGGCTGATGGCGTCGCGAATGGCCTGGCCCTGCTCAGGAGCCGCATCGTTAATCGAATTGAGTGGCTGGAACCCGGCGGCCGTCTCCATCGGAATCACGCACACGTTCGATGCCGGGAACGAGTTCCCGGAATCGGCGGTGAGGTAGTAGGAGGCGCTCGCGATGGCTGCCGAGGTGCGGCTGGTGCCGGTCGACGACAGCGCGGGGAAGAACCATGGCTCGGCAGCATGGCAGAGCCCGGTCACGCCCCGGGTGTCGCGGTTGGCCACCAGCACCGACATCACGGCTGTGCCGTGCTGCGGGTACACCACGAATCCATCGGGGGGATAGGTGGGGTTGCTCACATCAACGCAATTGGCTGGGTTGGTCTCCAGCGGGCTGCAGCGCGCGCAGCAATCCTCGGCGGTCTCTTCGAAGCCGCCGCAGTCGCATGGGACCGGAGTCGGGTTGATCAGGAATGGGGCCTGTCCTGGCTCGACGACGATCTTGGACTCGCCATTGACGAGGAACTCTTCGTGGTTGACGAACATGCTCAGGTCGACGACGCCAACCTTGATACCGGAGCCGTTCAACTCCGCCTGGCCGAACAGCGCGTTAGCCAAGAAGTCCATGTAGCCAACGTCAAGACCACCGCCGAGGTAGGTCGAGGCGCGCATGAACGGGAAGAAGTCCGCGTTCGTCGGCGCGCTAGGGGGCGGCAACTGGCGAAGGCGCGTGCCCCAGAGGGCGAGCGGCATGCTGCCCACCGCGACTTGGCCCTGCACGCCATCGAGGCCGGGGCTCACCGCCGGCTGGGTGATCGTCGTGGCGGTGTCGAGGGGGAACCGAGTCGGGTCGGCAGGATTGCCGAACGTTTCGCCAAGCAGCAGGTTTGAATCGCCGTAGTACGGAGTCGCCAGGGTGGTGGGGTCGTACGGGTTGCCCTGATCGAAGGCAGACAGGCCCGGAATCGGGCCGGGAGCCGCTAGCGCTGGATTGATGGCGTAAATCGATCGAGCCGCGGTCGCAGCGGTGGTCTCGGCGTCGGTTGTGTCAACGCTCGAAAGGTCGGAGAAGTAGTCGCGGGTGATGAAGCAGTCCGGGATCGTCAGCGCACTCGCGGCGCAGTCGGCGTCCCAGGAGATCGAGCAGCACAAGTAGTTCACGGCGCAGACCACTGCGCAGCAGTTGGGTTCCTTGGAACCATTGAGCGCGCCAGCAGACTGCAAAGCGTGGTGCTGGAGTCGGCCGGCCGTGAAGGTCGACCAAGAGCCGCCACCCGTCGACGGGTCGGGCTGACCTGGAGGGCCACCCGTCACGTTTCCGCAGCCCTCGTACAGCGCCGCCGGACCGTTTGGCGGGCCGCAAAGGAAGTTGGACATGGTCAGGCAACCCCAGTCCCAGACCGCAACGCCGCCGGCGCAGATTGGCGGACCGATGCAAGAGTCGGCACCAACGGACGGCGTGTACCACTCGTTGATCAGATCGATGCAGTCGGCGATCGCGCCGCCGCCCTGCAGACCGCCGCAGTTGTCGCAACCCGCATCCGCGTAGGGCGGGAAGATCGGCCCATTGGCGCACTCGGCGTCGAAGAGATCGCTGCACTCGCCGGGAGGAGTCGGGCACTGGGCCTGATTGACGCGCGCCTCGATCTCGACGAGATCGACCATAGCCAGCCCCTGCAGGTAGCTCGCGGTGCTGAGCAGGTCGCCCTTGCACTGCACGGCGATCCAGTCCGAGAGGTCGCGCGACCAACGGCCCGAACGACGACGAGCACGTTCGCGGAGTTCCGCGGTCTGCGCCGGGGTCAGGTCGACCATTGACGAGTACGAAGCGCCCAGCGTGTCGAGCGCATCGCTCAGACCCGTGAGGTCCATTCCGGTTCGGCTCGTCAGTTCGCCGACTTGCCCGAAGCGAGGTGCGGTGATGCTGTACTCAGGCTTCACACGGACCAGCACTCGGCCGGTGGCCACGCTGCGCCCAGTCCGGGGATCAGTCGGAACCGTGAGGGTCGTTGGACCGGGGCCGGCCTTGCCACGGCCGGCGGCCGTCCGGACCTGGGCGTGCGCCACGCCGGGTTCGAGGGCGACCGAGGCAACGAGCGCAGCCAAGAGGCTCGCGTGGGGCACAAAGCGGAAGATCATCGGTACTTGCTCCGTGGGGTCGATGGCACAGAACCCGCACTGGCGGGCCATCCAACCAGTCTAGACCACAATCCGGGTCGTCACAACCGGGAATCAGGGCTTCGAAGCCGTCGCCTTCAGCACCCGATGGCCGATGTCCGAGCGGAAGAAGGCGCCCGGGAATTCGATGCAGCGGGCTGCCTGGTTGGCCAAGGCCTGAGCGCGCTCAAGCGTCGCCGCCAGGGCCGTCACCCCCAGCACGCGACCGCCGTTGGTGACGAGTGTTCCATCCTTGCGGCGGGTCGTCCCCGCATGGAAGACAACAACCCTTTCATCGTCGCCCGCGCAAGCTTCCGCCGCGGAAATGCCCGTGATGGGGTCGCCCTTGCGCGGAGTGCCCGGGTAACCCTCGGCGCACACAGCGACGCAGACGGCCACGCGCTGGTCAAAGGTGAACGAGGCCTCGGCGAGGGAACCGGTGGCGCACCTCCAGAGGACCTCGACGAGGTCGCCCTGGAACCGCATCATGAGCGGCTGCGTCTCAGGATCACCGAAGCGGGTGTTGAACTCGAGCACCTTGGGGCCAGCGGGCGTGAGCATCAAGCCGGCGTACAGCACGCCCTTGAACGGGATGCCATCGCGCTTGAGTGCGTCGACCGTCGGCACGAGCACATCGCGCACGACCGCGTCCATCGTGGCTTCATCGGCAAGCGGGGTGGGGCAGTACGCGCCCATGCCGCCCGTATTGGCACCCGTATCCCCCTCGCCGACCTGCTTGTGGTCCTGACATGGTTCGAGCAGGCTGATCGTGCTGCCATCGACGAGTGCAAGCACGGAAAGCTCCTGCCCATCGAGCTTTTCCTCGACCACGATCTTCATGCCCGCGTCGCCGAACTCCTTCGCTCCCATCATGCGACGGATGACGGCAGCAGCTTCGCCGCCCCGATCGCACACGACCACGCCCTTGCCGGCGCACAGGCCCGCCGCCTTGACGACCATCGGCTGGTCGCGCGCAAGCACGTAGTGCAGTGCGGCATCCATCGACGTGAACGACTTGCCCTCCGCCGTGGGCACGCTGGCTTGCCGCATCAGGTCCTTCGCGTAAGCCTTGTCGTTCTCGAGTCGCGCTCCAGCCTGGACCGGACCGAACACGGGGACGCCGGTCGTGGCGATCGCATCGGCAAGTCCTGCCTCGAGCGGTGCCTCGGGGCCAATCACCACGAGGCCGATCTTCTCCTTCGTGAGCCACTGCAGGAAATGGAAGTTCCGCGTGGGCGCCACGTCCTCGGGGCAGGCCTTGCACAGGGCCTGGATCCCAGCGTTGGCGTTCTTCTCGCACCAGAGTTCGCCCAACCGGCGCGAGCGGCGCATGCACCACGCGAGAGCGTGCTCCCGACCACCGGAACCGACGAGCAGGACGTTGATGCGATCAGGCAGGGCCTCGGCCATGGGTCGAGTGTAGTGGTCGCGCCGCGGCAGCCGGGCCTTCGTGCTAGCCTTCGAACCCCGGAGTCTTCACCATGGTTCGAGCCCTTGCCATCGTCGCATGCCTTGTCGCGCCCGCCGTCGCCCACGCGCAGGATGGCGCCGACCTCCTCAAGCAACTCAACGGCACCTTGGCCAAGGCCAGTGCCGACAAGCTCAGCTGGAAGCCCGTGCTCGAGGCGTGGGCTGCCATGCCGGCGCCGCCGTGCGCTGCGGATGCCGGCTGTGGGCAGGATTCGATCTGGCCGGGCATGAAGGACTGGTCGAAGTTCGCCGACTGGGCCAAGGCCAACCCCGGGATGGGCAAGGCGCTGATCCAGGCGCAGTCGGCGCTCGCGTGGGGCATGCCCTACGGCGATTCGGCGCTGCCCGCCGCGCTCAAGGGCAAGGGCGTCGCGGTGATGCTGGGTGATGGGGACCACCTCGTCAACATGAAGGTCGGCTACCTCGCGGCGCTGCGGACGATCGGGCAGTACGTCACCGCAGAGCAGTACCGGCTCTGTGACGACGGGAAGTTCAAGGAAGGTTTCGAGCTCGGCGTGGCGCACCTGCGCCTGCTGCGGCAGGTCTGTGACCAGTCGTTGCTTGCGGAGAAGCTCTTCGGCATGGAGCAGCTCTCCCAGGCGCTGTCGATCCAGCGCGACATGCTCTGGCGGTACCGCGACAAGGCACCGGCGACCGCGCTGCGTGAGGTTGCGCTCAAGGGCTACCCGTTCCTGGGCACCGGTGACAGCGAGCGCATGCGCCGACTGCTCCTGCCCGAGGGCGACCGCCTGGTCGTGGCCGCGCAATTGTCTCGCGGCTTCGATGCTGCTGGCCAGCCCGACGCTGAGCGCTTCGCTTCCGTCTTCGGCGCCGATCCCAACCACTCGAGTCCGATGCAGCGCTTCGGCGAGGAAAAGATGTGGAAGCGGGTGGCCGAGGTCCACGGCAGCCTCGACGCGAGCGAGGAGAAACTCCAAGCGATCTACGACGACTGGTGGCGCCGATGGCGCATGCGCCCCTACGGCAACCCGATCTTCGAACTGCCCACGGAGACGAGCCGGCTCAACCCCGTGAAATACGCGGCCGTATCGAAGCTCCTGCAGGACTTGACCAAGGCCTTCGATGCCCGCAACGTGCTGATCGCCAATGCCAACGGCACGGCGTTTGCCGCCGCGGTGGTGGCTCGCTACCGGGCCGACCAGGGGCGTTGGCCCCAAAAGCTCGAGATCGCGATCCAGGCTGACTACATGAAGACGAAGATGAACCTGGATCCCTTCGACAAGGGGTACAAGGGCTTCGAGTACCGCGCGGTCACCAAGCCCAAGGCGGTCGATGCAGCCGTGGGCCGCATCGAGGCGCCCGGCGTGCTGATCTTCGCCAAGGGCATCGATCACGAGAGCAACGAGGCCGCCACCCACACCGACGACGGTTCCAAGGGCGACATCCTCATCTGGCCGCCCGTGCGCGAACTCGCGCGCGAGCAGGGATTGCTCGGCTCCTGAAGCCGGCACAGGAACAGCACCATGCACGACGGCATCGAGAAGGTGGTCATCATCGGCAGTGGTCCGGCAGGCTGGACCGCGGCGATCTACGCGGCGCGCGCGAGCCTGTCGCCCGTGGTCTACGTCGGCGTGCCGGCGTCGAATCCCGCACCGGTGCTGCCGGGTGGGCAGCTCATGATGACGACCGAGGTCGAGAACTACCCGGGCTTCCCGCACGGCGTGACCGGTCCCGAGATGATGCAGAAGTTCCAGGAGCAGGCCGAGCGGTTCGGCACGCGCGTGGTCGGCGACGACATCGTGCACTGCGACTTCTCGCAGCGCCCCTTCACGCTGAAGACCGGCGACGGCAAGGTCGTCCGCGCCCACTCGGTCATCATCGCCACCGGTGCGACCGCGAACTGGCTTGGCTTGAATAACGAGTTGCACCTGGCGCAGACTGGCGGCGGCGTGAGCGCGTGCGCGGTCTGTGACGGTGCGCTGCCGATCTACCGCGGCGCCACGGTGGCCGTCGTTGGGGGCGGCGACACCGCGATGGAGGAAGCCAGCTACCTGACCAAGTTCGCCGGCAAGGTGCTGATCATCCATCGCCGCGACAGCTTCCGCGCCAGCAAGGCGATGCAGGAGCGCATCCTCAAGGATCCCAAGGCGGAAGTGCTCTGGAACAAGGTCGTCGTCGACGTGATCGGCGAGAAGCGCATCGAGGCGGTCGAACTCGAGGACACCGTGACCAAGGAGCGTTCGCGCGTGTCCGTGGGCGGGCTCTTCATCGCGATCGGGCACTCGCCGGCGACGAAGTTCCTGCAGGGCACCGGTCTGGCCTTCGACGACAAGGGCTACGTGGCGCTCGCCACACGCTCGAGTGCGACGAACGTCGACGGCGTCTTCGCCGCAGGCGACGTGGCTGATCCGACCTATCGCCAGGCCGTCAGCGCCGCCGGCATGGGCTGCCAGGCGGCGATTGATTGCGAACGATGGCTCGCCGCCCAGGGCGTGCACTGAAGCCGCATGGGTGCTGCGACGACATCGACGCGGACGAAGGACCGATGGGTCACGTTCGGGTCGCTCGTCGCGATGGTGCTCGGTGCCGCGCTCGGTGAGTGGATTCACCGCAACGGCGGCGCAGCCAACGGCTTCGCCCTCGTGGGCGAGATGCTCCTGGTGCGTCCGCTGCTGCTGCTGGTGGTCCCGCTGATCCTGCTCAGCGTGATCGGCGGGGCAGCCAGCCTCGGCGCGACCGGCCGGCTGGGCCTCCTCGGCGGGGCCACGCTTGCGTTCTTCGTGTCGACCATGGCGATCGCAGCCGCCCTCGGTGCGGTGCTGGTCACGTGGATCGCACCCGGATCGGTCATCGATCCCGCCGCCGCTGCGGCCTTGAAGGCATCGCCGCAGGCCTTGCCCGCTGCGGTCGGTTCAGGCGAAGTCGGCTCGCTCCACGATGCATGGCGTTCGATCCTGTTCCAGCTCGTGCCGAAGAACGTGTTCGGTGAGATGGTCGCCGCGAGGCCGCTCGGACTGATCACCTTCAGCATTCTGATCGGGATCGGGCTCTCGGCGATCGGCGATGCGGGGCGCACCGCGCTCGACGTGATCGAGGGCCTGAACCAGGCCCTGATGCGCGCCATCGGCTGGGTGCTCTGGGTGCTGCCGATCGGTGTGCTCGCCCTGGTCACGTCGACCGTCGCACGGGCGGGATTCGAGGCGCTGTCGGGTTCGCTGGGCACCTACATGCTCGTCGTGCTCGGTGGACTGCTGCTGCACGCCTTCGTGGTGCTGCCGATCATCATGGCGGTCCTCGGAGGCGGCAATCCCTATGCCTTCCTGTGGCGGGTCCGCCGCGCGATGCTCACCGCCTTCAGCACGAGTTCCAGCAGCGCCACGCTGCCGGTCACGATGGAGGCGTGCGAGTCGGCTGGCTGCAGCCGCCGCGCCACGCGGTTCGTCTGCCCACTTGGCTCGACCCTGAACATGGACGGGACCGCGCTCTACGAGGCGGTTGCGGTCGTCTTCCTTTGCCAACTCTTCGGGATCGCCCTCGGCGGGGCTGAACTCGCCGTGGTGGTCGTCACGGCCACGCTCGCTGCAGTCGGGGCGGCCGGGATTCCCAGCGCTGGGCTCGTGACGATGGTGCTCGTCGTACAGGCCGTGAATGCCAGCCTCGGTAACGATCCTGCGCGCAGCCTGCCGATCGAGGCGATCGGGATCATCATCGGCGTCGACCGCATCCTCGACATGGTCCGCACGATGGTCAACGTGCAGGGCGACATGATCGGGGCGCGGCTACTCACCCGGCTCGCGCCGGACGGCAACGGCTGATCGCCGTGGCACGTGCCCGGTTCACGCCTTGGGCGGCAGCGCCTGGCGCACGTGCAGTTCCTGCAATTGCGCCAGATCGACCGGGCCGGGTGCCTCGATCATGAGGTCTCCGCCCGACTGCGTCTTGGGGAACGCAATCACGTCGCGGATGTTGTCGGTGCCCACGATGTGCATCACCAGGCGGTCGAGGCCGAACGCGATGCCGCCGTGCGGCGGCGCGCCGTGGCGAAGGGCACTGAGCAGGAACCCGAACTTCGCGTTCGCATCCTCGGCTGTCAGGCCGATGAGCTTGAAGACGCGCTCCTGCACGTCCATGCGGTGGATGCGGATCGATCCGCCGGCGATCTCGCTGCCGTTGAGAACCAGGTCGTAGCCCGCGCTCAGGCATGCGCCTGGATCGCTCTCGAGGATCCCGAACTGGTCCGGGTTGGGGCTCGTGAATGGGTGGTGCAGCGCAACCCAGCGCTTGCCGTCCTCGTCCCAGTCGAACATCGGGAAGTCGATCACCCAGAGGAAGTTCCAGCGGCCCTCGGGGATGAGGCCGAGATCGCCCGCCAGCTTCAGGCGCAGCTCGCCCATCGTCTTGGTTGCGATGTCCCAGCTGTCGCAGGCAAAGAGCACCGCATCGCCGACCTGGAGGCCAAGCCGCTCGACGAGCCGATCCTTGATCGGCTCGAGGAACTTGGCAATCCCGGTCTCGAAGCCGTTGGCGGTGAGCTTCACGACCGGGACGCCACCGGCCTTGAACGTGCGGACCCACTCCGAGTAGCCGTCGGTCATCTTGCGCGTGAGCTTCTCGGCGCCGCCCGGCACGCGGATGCACTTGACCACGCCCTTGCGGCCGGTGGCGCTGCGCTTGGCGAGCGCTTCCTGGAATACCTTGAAATCGCAGGCGGCCGCGAGGTCCGACACGTCGTGGATGTGCAGATCGAAGCGCGTATCCGGCCGGTCGATGCCGTAGCGCTCCATGGCCTCGGCGTAGGTCATCATCGGCACCTCGCCGATGTCGTACTGGAAGAGCTCGGTCCACAGGCCACGAACGAAGCCGGTCATCATGGACATCACGTCTTCGCGCTCGACGAAGGACATCTCGAGGTCGATCTGGCTGAACTCGGCCTGACGGTCGGCTCGGGGATCCTCGTCGCGCAGGCACCGGCAGATCTGCATGTAGCGGTCGCAGCCAGCGACCATCAGGATCTGCTTGAAGAGCTGCGGGCTCTGCGGCAGGGCGTACCAACTGCCGGGGTGCAGGCGGCTGGGCACGATGAAGTCGCGAGCGCCCTCGGGGGTGCTCTTGATGAGCAGGGGAGTCTCGATCTCCATGAAGCCGTTGCCCGCGAAGTAATCGCGCGCGAACTTGGTGATGCGGCTTCGGGTCTTGAGGATGTGCTGCATGCGCGGCCGACGCAGGTCGATGTACCGGTAGCGCAGTCGCGTTTCCTCGTTGATCTTCTCGGCGTCGTGCTCGTCGGGAAGGATCGGCGGGGTCTCTGCCTTGTTGAGCACCTCGAGGCGCTCGACGACCACCTCGACCTCGCCGCTGGCGAGCTTGGGGTTCGCACCGCCGGCGCGCAGCCGGACCGTGCCCTTCACGGCCACCACGTCCTCGCGTCGGAGGGCGTGCGCCGCATCCACCACGTCATCGGCACTCGACTCGAGGTCGAAGACCACCTGGGCCAGGCCCTCCTTGTCGCGCAGGTCGATGAAGAACAGCCCCTTGCCCTGGTCGCGGTAGGTGTTGACCCATCCGCAAATGGTGACGGACTGTCCCGCATGGACGGGACGGAGTTGGCCGCAGAAGTGGGTGCGCTTGAGCATGGTGGTGCCTGTCGGGCGGGGGATGCTAGCCGACACGATCGATGGCCTGACGGCTACGCTCCGGACCATGCCAGCCGCGCACGGCGCAGGGTCCCGGACGATCCTCTTCACGGCCTTCGAGCCTTCCGGCGATGCCCACGCCGCGCCTGTGATCCGCGCGCTGCTTGAGCAGGATCCGACGGTGCGCATCGCTGCCTGGGGCGGTCCCCGCATGCGCGAGGCCGGCGCCGAGATGATCGGCATCACGGCTGAGGACGGGGCCATGGGGCTCGCGGGCCTGAGCAAGATCAACATGGTGCGGCGCGTGCGGCGCGAAGTCGCGGAGTGGTCGCTCGCCAATCGCGTGGTGCTGCATGTGCCCGTCGACAGTCCCGCCGCGAACTTCCCCGTGGTCAAGGCCATTCGGCCGCGTGGCATCAGGACCGTGCACCTGGTCGCGCCCCAGATGTGGGCGTGGGGCGAGTGGCGCCTGGCCAAGCTGCGCCGGCTCACGGATCTGGTGCTGTGCCTCCTGCCGTTCGAGGAGGCGTGGTTTCGCGAGCGGGGCGTGCAGGCAGCGTTCATCGGCCACCCGGTCATCAATCGGGGCTTCGACGAAGCGTCGCTCGCCGCATCCGTGCGTCATCTGCCCAGCGGCTCTCCCAAAGTGGCGCTGCTGCCGGGCAGTCGAAGCCAGGAGCTGAAGGCCAACCTGCGCTCGATGGTCGAGACGTTCATCGAGTTGCAAGGCCGGCACCGTGGCATGACCGGGGTCATGGTGGCCGCCAACGAGAACCTCGCGAGATTGGCTGTGCACCTCGTGCCGAGCTTGCCCAACGGCCTGCATGTGGTGGTCGGCGAGATCGATGGCGCGCTGCGCTGGTGCGATCTGGCCATCAACGTCTCAGGCACCGTCTCGCTTGATGTCGCGCGGCATGGCAAGCCGATGGTCGGGCTCTATCGCGTCAGCTGGCTGTCGTATCTGCTGTCCAAGCTGGTGCTGCGTGCGCCGCACCGGCTCCTGCCCAACATCATCGCTGGCAAGGAGGTCGTGCCGGAATTCGTACCCACGGCGCTTGGTGCGCAGGCCTTTGCCGATGCGGCGGACGAATTCCTCAAGGATTCGCGTCGTGCGGCCGCAACGAGCGCCGAGCTTCGTCGCATGATGGCGCCCTATGCGGGGCATCGTCCGGGTCCAGAGGCTGCCGCGCTCATCCTGCGCGTGCTGGCCAAGGGTCCACTGTCGAAGGACGAGATCGCCGTGGCCCTGGCATCGGTCAAAGCCGCTGCACCGGCACGATCGCCGTGACGCACGCCGCGTTGCCCTGAAGATCCTGCATCGGCAGCGAGCGGATCACGGGAGCGCCGACGGGCAGGCCCTCTGCGAGGGCCAACTGCTCCCACGACGCAAGATCCGTTCGCGCCCGCTCCTCGCTCGAGGCCATCACGATCCAGGCCACCCGTGCGTGCAGGATCCGCTCGTCAGTCGCCAATTGTGCCACCATGCGCATGGCTCGGTCGGTGAACGCAGCGGCATACCGTGGACACTGCTCGCACTGGCGCCACTCGCGAGCCAGGACAAGCTCCACCCAGCAGGCTTCCTCGGGGGTGCTCATCGACTCGGCAAACAGTCCAGGTGCATCGTGGGCGCCCTGCACGTCGCGCGAGGCAAGCACGACGCTGCAGCGGGGCGGCTTCGCGCGAGCCTTGCCTGCGGGTGCCTCGAAGCCGGGATAGGGGAGATCGGTGCCCGTCCATGCCGCTCCGGTCCCAAGGGCAGTTGAAGCATGCGCAAGGAGCTCCCGGTCGCTGACGTCATCGAGCGAGGCCGGCGGATCCAGCTCGGCAAGACGCGTGATCAGGTGCGCGATCCCCGCATGCAACTGGTCGGCCATGTCCGCAGGACTGTGCACCCGGGCATGGTGCCATGGATGGCTGCTCGTTGCCCGGGGAGGCCAACCTGCCCTCACGCGAGGCAGGCATTCGCCCTACCATCCGGCTCTCAACCGGAGACCCTCGATGACCCTGCAGACCTCGATGCTTGCCGCCGTGCTCGCCCTGGCCTCCAGCGCCAGCGCGCTGGCCCAGTCCGGAACCCTGAAGATCGTCAGCAGCCTGCCGCGCACCGGCAGTGCAAACGCCCAGACCGGCACGATCGTGAACGGGATCAAGATGGCCATTGCCGAGGTCGGTGGGAAGATCGACGGCTACGAGATCGTCTACGAGGACTGGGACGACGCCAGCCCGCAGCGCGGCAACTGGGACCCGACCGTCGAGGCGCAGAACGCCAACAAGGCCGTCACCGATCCCACGATCGTCGGCTACATCGGCACCTTCAACAGCGGCGCGGCCAAGATCGCGATGCCTGAGCTGAACAAGGCCGGCCTGGTCATGATCAGTCCCGCCAACACCTACTCGGGACTGACCAAGCCGGGCATGGGCGAGGCGAATGAGCCGATGATCTATCGCCCGAGCGGCTCGATCAACTACTTCCGCGTCGTGCCGACCGACGACCTGCAGGGCGCAGTGGCTGCTGAGCATGTTGCCGGCTCAGGTGCCAAGAAGGTGTTCATCCTGCATGACCGCGAGCTCTACGGCAAGGGCATCGCCGACGTCTTCCAGAAGCGCTCCAAGGAACTCGGGGTCGAGGTGGCTGGCTTCGAGGGCATCGACACGAAGGCCAGCAACTACAAGTCGCTCTGCCAGAAGGTCAAGTTCTCGAAGGCCGATGCCGTCTTCTTCGGCGGCACCACCCAGAGCAACGGCGGACAGGTGGCCAAGGACCTGCGTTCGGTCGGCTTCACCGGCATGCTCGTCGTGCCCGATGGTTGCTGCGAAGAGGCCTTCATCCAAGCCGCGGGTGCGTCGAACCTCGAGGGCAACACGTTCGTGACCTTCGGCGGCCTGCCGCCTGCCGAGCTCACGGGACGGGGCGCCGAGTTCCGCGAGGGCTACCGCAAGATGTTCGGAACAGATCCCGAGGCCTACGCGGTCTACGGCTACGAGGCCGCGCGCGTGCTGCTGGACGCGATCAAGCGTGCACCGACCAAGGATCGTGCGGCGATCCTCAGGGCCGTCTCGGGCACGAAGGACTTCGACGGTGCGCTCGGCACATGGAGCTTCGACGCCAACGGTGACACGACCAACCGCGTGATGAGCATCAACAGCGTCAAAAGCGGCAAGTTCGTGTTCGTGCGACGCGCCGGCGATGCGCCGGTCGGGGGCGCGAAGCCCGAGTGATCCGCGAAGCGATGCGTGGCGCCGAAGGCGCCGGGTACGACAGTGCGCACGCGCGCCATGGAGCAAGACCGCGACCGAGGCTGACCGATGGAATGGGTTGACTTCTTCCTGCAGCAACTCATTACCGGCCTGTCCAACGGCATGATCATCGCGCTGATCGCCATCGGGTACACGATGGTGTACGGCATCATCGAACTGATCAATTTCGCGCACGGTGACCTCTTCATGCTGGGCGCGTTCCTGGCACTCACCGTGCTCGGGGCGTTCGGTCTCGGTGACTGGTCGGGCGCTTCGGCCTGGGCGGCCGTGGTCATCATGCTGATCGCCTCGGCCGGGTTCTGCGGCGCGCTGAACTGGGGCGTCGACCGCCTGGCCTACAAGCCGCTGCGGAACGCGAGCAAGCTCTCGCTGCTCGTCAGCGCGATCGGTGCGAGCTTCATCCTGGTGAATCTTGGCCTCTTCTGGGGCGGGCTCCCCATGGATGTCTTTGCCGGCGGCGTGGCGGCGGCGGCGCCCAAGGATTTCCCTGCGCTCGTACCCAACACCAACCTCCTGGGCGACGACTCGCTGGTGCAGTTCACGCCCAAGGACGTGCTGGTGTGGGCGGTGACCGTGCCGCTCATGATCGGGCTCACCTGGATCGTCACGCGGACCCGCCTGGGCAAGGCCATGCGCGCGACTGCACAGAATCCCGTGGCGGCGCGCCTGATGGGCATCGACACCGACCGAGTGATTGGGGCGACATTCCTCATCGGCGGCGCGCTCGGCGGTTTCGCCAGCGTGATCTATTCGCTGTACAACAACACGATCTCGTTCCAGATGGGCTACCGCGCCGGCATGGATGCGTTCACGGCCGCCGTCCTTGGTGGGATCGGCAGCATGCCCGGCGCCGTGACGGGTGCCTTGGTGATCGGCCTTGTGCGTTCGATGAGCGACGCCTACCTCGAGACCCGCTGGACCAACACGATCGTCTTCGGCATCCTGGTGCTCATCCTGATCTTCCGTCCCAGCGGCCTGCTCGGCTCACGCGCGAAGGAGAAGGTCTGATGCGTCGCGTGCCCGTGCCGATCCTGGCGTACTTCGCAGTCATGGCGGCGCTGCCCCTCTTCATGGGGGCCAGTGGCCTTTTCTACGACGCGTTCCAGGCGATCTTCGTCTTCTCGCTCGTCGGTCTTGGCCTGAACGTGGTCACGGGCTTCACCGGCCTCCTCAATCTGGGCATGGCTGCGTTCATGGCGATCGGTGCGTACACCTTCGCCATCCTGACGAGCGACATCTATCCCTTCCAGATCGGTTTCTGGTGGGGGATCCTGGCGACCGTCGCGATCGGTGCGGTGGCCGGCTTCCTGCTCGGCGCGCCCACGCTGGGACTGAGCGGCGATTACCTGGCCATCGTCACGATGGGATTCGGCGAGATCACGCTGGATGTCCTGAAGAACCTCGATGCGGTCACCAAGGGCACGCAGGGGATCAACCCACTGCCGCGGCCCACGTTCGGCTCGTGGAGCCTGGACCTGCAGGAGGAGCGGGGCTGGTACTGGCTGCTGCTTGGCTTCGTGCTGCTGGCGGTCCTCGCGGTGCGGCGGCTCGAGCGCAGCCGATCCGGGCGTGCGTGGCTCTCGATCCGCGAGGATGCCCTGGCGAGCCAATGCATGGGGATCCCGCCCAAGCGGACCAAGATGATCGCCTTCGCCACTGGGAGCGCGCTGGCGGCCCTCGGTGGTGCGCTCTTCGCCGCCTTGCTCAGCTCGACGGGCGAACCCGCGAGCTACGACTTCCAAGTCTCGATCCTCGCGCTGTGCATCGTGATTGTCGGCGGAATGGGGAGCGTCGCGGGCACGCTCGTTGGTGCGGTCGTGATGGTGGGCATGAACTCGCTGGTCCTGGTCAAGCTCGCGGACTGGGCGGGCGCGGCCGGTGTGGGCAATGCCTCGAACGTGCTGGCGAGCCCCAACAACTGGAAGTACCTGATCTTCGGCCTCGCGCTGATTCTGGTCGTTCGCCTGAAGCCTGATGGCCTGCTTCCGCCGCGGCTTGAGGGGAGCGCCTCATGAGCCTCCTCGAGGTACGCGGCATCACGATGCGCTTCGGCGGTCTCACGGCCGTCGACGATGTCTCCTTCAACGTCGACCAAGGGCAGATCTTCGCCGTCATCGGTCCCAACGGTGCCGGAAAGACCACTCTGTTCAACGCCATCACCGGGGTGTACGAGCCCACGGAGGGATCGGTCCGGTTCCGCGGATCGCCGGTGCGCCTGGAGCCCGATGCACGACTTGGCCTGCGTGCGGCGATGGTGGCCATCCTTGCCGGGCTGAGTGCATTCCTTGCCATCAACATCCAGGAGCTGTGGTCGGTCGGCATCGCGGCCAATTACGTGCTCAACCAGCCCTTCCCTTGGGGGAAGGCCGCGGGTGATGCGCTCGATGCCGCCCGAGCGGTCCCGTTCGCGTGGGGCGTGCTTCCTGCGATCCTCGGCGCGGGAGTCGGGGCCGGGACCGTGGTGGCGCTCTGGCAGCGTTCGCGCCGCACGCCCGATCTCATTGCGCGCGCTGGCCTCGCGCGCACCTTCCAGAACATCCGGCTCTTCACGGACCTCAGCCTGGTCGAGAACGTGCTCGTGGGCATGGACAGCCGCATGCGGAGTGGCTTCTGGACCAACCTGCTTCGGTTGCCTTCGTTCTCGCGCGAACGCACATGGACCGAGCGTGAAGCACTGGAACTGCTGGAGTTCGTCGGCCTGTCCGAGCGTGCGCACGAGGCCGCGGGCAGCCTGCCCTACGGCCACCGTCGACGGCTGGAGATCGCGCGAGCCTTGGCGAGCAAGCCCGCGGTGCTGCTGCTCGATGAGCCGGCGGCGGGCATGAATCCATCCGAGGTGGTCGATCTGATGGAGCTCATCCGCCGCGTTCGCGACCGCGGCGTCACGGTGATCCTCATTGAGCACCACATGAAACTGGTCATGGGCATCAGCGACCGCATCGTGGTCCTGCAGTACGGGAAGTTGATCGGCCAGGGCACGCCCGCCGAAATCCGTGCCGACCGCCGCTGCGTCGAGGCCTACCTCGGGACGGAGGGCGAAGGATGAGCGTTGGCCCGACCGGTCCTGCATCAGCCGGCACATCGCCGGTCATGCTCCGTGTGCAGGGGCTCGCCGCGCGATACGGCGCCATCGAGGCTCTGCGCGAAGTGAGCCTTGAGGTCCGCGCGGGCGAGATCGTCTCGCTCATCGGCGCCAACGGTGCCGGCAAGAGCACGACGCTCATGGCGATCTCCGGCATCGTGCGCGCCACCTCCGGCTCGGTC
>Ga0209617_10000123_pt1 | contig 29717 bp, 40 predicted proteins | sample LakEriepJuly2011_2_FD_187459 | JGI IMG/M metagenome (GOLD analysis project Ga0209617, IMG submission 187459) | Freshwater microbial communities from dead zone in Lake Erie, Canada - CCB epilimnion July 2011 (SPAdes) (version 2) | ecosystem: Environmental > Aquatic > Freshwater > Lentic >...
GAAGAGACTTGAGGTGATGAGTCTTGATGATACTCACGGTTGGTTTGGTGGTGGTGCTAATCCAACACCAGCAGTAGTAGCAACAGTAGACCGTATAGATTTTTCAAATGATACTGGAACTGCAAATATTAGAGGTTCATTAAGTGTAGCAAAACGTGATTCCACAGCAACAGGAAACTCTAACTACGGATGGTTTGGTGGTGGTTATATTCCAACACCAGCAGTAGTATCAACAGTAGACCGTATAGATTTTGCAAATGATTCTGTAGCAGTATCAGTCAGAGGTCCATTAAGTATAGAAAGAGGTTTTTTAGCAACAACAGGAAACTCCAACTATGGATGGTTTGGTGGTGGAATGAACCCATCAGTTACACCATACATATTTCATTCAAGAGTAGACCGTATAGATTTTTCTAATGATTCTTCCACAACATCACCAAGAGGCCCATTAAGTATAAGAAAAAGTCTCTTTACAGCAACAGGAAACTCCAACTATGGTTGGTTTGGTGGTGGTTACACTGGTCCAGGAGTTCCAGGACTTTTAACAACAGTTGATCGTATAGATTTTTCAAATGATAGTCCATCAACATCTACAAGAGGTCCATTAAATTCAAGTCCAACATATGGTCAAGGAAAACAAGGTTTAGCAGCAACAGGAAACTCCAACTATGGATGGTTTGTTGGAGGTGCTGATGCAGCAACACCAATTCTAAATGTAGTAGATCGCATAGATTTTTCTAATGATACGACAACAGCATCATCGAGAGGTTTATTATTGGTAGCAAAAAATAGAATGGGAGCAACAGGAAACTCTAACTATGGTTGGTTTGGTGGAGGTTTTATTCCAACACCAGCAGTAGTATCAACAGTAGACCGTATAGATTTTTCAAATGATTCTGTATCAGCATCCCCAAGAGGTCCGTTGAGTTCTGCAAGATTTGGTTCAGGAGCAACATCAGGACAAGCAAAAGGACCAGCAATCAAACTGCAAAAAACAGGGAATTATGGTTGGTTTGGTGGTGGTAATCTCGGAACTTTTGTTACAACAGTAGATCGCATAGATTTTTCTAATGATTCTCCCACGGCATCAGTTAGAGGTTCATTAAGTTTAGCAAGAAGTAATTTAGCAGCAACAGGAAACTCTAACTATGGTTGGTTTGGTGGTGGTTTCGGGGCAAGTGCTACTCCAATAGTAGACCGTATAGATTTCTCAAATGATTCTACAACAGCATCAATAAGAGGTCCATTAAGTTTAGCAAGAGAGGGTTTAGCAGCAACGGGAAACTCCAACTATGGTTGGTTTGGTGGTGGTTATGCTCCAACATCATATAGGTCAATAGTAGACCGCATAAATTTCTCTAATGATTCCTCAACAGCATCACCAAGAAGTATATTAAGTTTAGCAAGAGGTTCTTTAGCAGCAACAGGAAACTCTAACTATGGTTGGTTTGGTGGTGGATATACTCCAACTGTTAGTTTAAGAGTAGACCGTATAGATTTCTCAAATGATTCATCCACAGCATCAGTAAGAGGTTCATTAAGTTCAGCAAGAGCTATGTTAGCAGCAACAGGAAACTCTAACTATGGTTGGTTTGGTGGTGGTGCTACTCCAACAGTAGTATCAACAGTAAACCGTATAAATTTCTCGAATGATTTGGCAGCAACATCAGTTAGAGGTCCATTAAATGAAATAAACCAGAGAGATAAATTAGCAGCAACAGGAAACTCTAACTATGGTTGGTTTGGTGGTGGTTCTAATCCTTCAAAATCAACAGTAGACCGTATAAATTTCTCAAATGATTCTGTAACAGCATCTGTTAGAGGTCCTATAACACCAGCAACAGGAAGAAATTATTTAGCAGCAACCTCCAACACCCCAACATAAATACCTCAAACTACATTATTACTGATGAAGCAGAACATTATTATTGTTGATAATTTCTATGAGAATCCATATGAAGTTCGTCAATATGCACTAAATCTTGAGTATCCACAACCACAAGACGGTTATACCTATCCAGGTAGAAACTCAAACGGAACTTTTTACAACAAAGAGATTCACGAGAAGTTTGAGAATCTCATAGGAAGACATTTAGTTCCTGCTGATTGTGGTAATCACGGAGATTTTAGATTATCATTAGAAGCAGATACATTCCAACAAGACATTCATATTGACCCAATCTGGGAATGGGGTTGTGTTCTTTATATGAATCTACCGCATCAGTGTATTGATGATGCCGGAACATCTTTCTGGAAACATAAAAAACTGGGATGGGAAAGATGCCCAGAACAACAAGAAGCATCGTGGTTTGGTTATACTTCTTATGATGAAATTCGTGATGGTATTATCTATGGTGATGGACTGGACCGTTCCAAGTGGGAGAGATATTGTCTTGCAAATATGAAGTATAATAGAGCAGTCATCTTTGACCCAAAACTCTGGCACTCACACGGAGCAAACTTTGGAGATTGTTTAGAAAATGGTAGATTAGTTCAATTGTTCTTCTTTAATAATGCATAAGACTTATTTTTTTGAGAGTGGATTACCTCGTTCTGGTTCTACATTACTTTCTGCAATTCTAAATCAAAATCCAGACATTCACTGCGGTGCTATATCTCCTGTATTGGAGATTATGTATTATACAGAGCAATACTTTGAAGGTTCAGAGCAGGCACTTGCATATCCAAAACCAACACAGCATCATAAGATTATTTCAAGTGTGATTGATAATTATTATAGTGATATTGATAAGCCAATTGTAGTAGATAAGTGCCGAGCATGGCCGAATAATGTTGACCGACTACAAGAATACATCACAAAGACTCCAAAAATTCTGTGCCCTGTAAGAGATGTGGTAGAGATTCTTGCATCGTTTATTCAAATGATTCATCGTAATTCTAATCAAGTATCATTTGTAGATAAGGCACTGAAAGATAAGGGTTATACACCAACAGATGATAATCGGTGTGATTATCTTATGTGCCCCGAAGGTATTGTAGACCAGTCTCTGTATGCCTTTGGAGAGGGCATCAGGAAAGGTTGTGAGAAGTATATGCATATGATTGAGTACAATGACTTGGTGAATCGTCCAGAAGACACTATGCATAAGGTTTATAAGTTTTTAGAGATTCCTGAATACAAACACGACTTTGGGAATGTAAATCATAAATACAGGGAGAGAGATGATGAAGTTTACGGATTGAGTGATATGCACGAAGTTCGTAAGCAAGTGAAAAGAACTTCTAAAAGACCTGAAGAAGTTTTGAGTAATTATGTATTGAATAAGTATTCTGGTATGGAATTTTGGAGAAAGGCAAAACAACCCATCAGTCTTTTCATATAAGTAAATGACAATCAATAATAACAATATATTTGGAGCATTTACACTTGGAGAAGTTCGTAGTGGACGACTGACTGGTGATTGGTTGAATAAAGAATCCGTTGCGAATTATGGTTGGTTTGGTGGTGGAACTACTCCAGGACCAACACTAGTATCAAGAGTAGACCGTATAGATTTCTCTAATGATTCACCATCAGCATTAGTAAGAGGTTCATTAAGTCAAGCAAGAAGAGGTTTATCGGCAACAGGAAACTCCAACTATGGTTGGTTTGGTGGTGGTTCAATTCCAACACCAGCAGTAGTATCAACAGTAGACCGTATAGATTTTTCGAATGATTCTTCAACAGCATCACCAAGAGGACCATTAAGTTCGTTAACACGTACTTTAGCAGCAACAGGAAATTCTAACTATGGTTGGTTTGGTGGTGGTACTACATTTCCTGGACCAAGTAAATCAACAGTAGAACGTATAGATTTCTCTAATGATTCCGCAACAGCATCAGTAAGAGGTCCATTGAGTTCGACAAGATATAATTCAGCAGCAACAGGAAATTCTAACTATGGTTGGTTTGGTGGTGGTTCTTTGCCTGGAGCAACATCAACAGTAGAACGTATAGATTTCTCTAATGATTCCTCAACAGCATCAGTAAGAGGTCTATTAAGTTCGGCAAGACGTACTTTAGCAGCAACAGGAAATTCTAACTATGGTTGGTTTGGTGGTGGATATGGACCAACACTACCATATCAATCAACAGTAGACCGCATAGATTTCTCGAATGATTCTTCGACGGCATCAGTAAGAGGTTCATTAAATGCAGGAAGAGGATATTTAGCAGCAACAGGAAACTCTAACTATGGTTGGTTTGGTGGTGGTACTACATTTCCTGGACCAATAGTAGGAACAGTAAACCGTATAGATTTCTCGAATGATTCTCCATCAGCATCACCAAGAGGTTCATTAAGTGCATCAAGATATCAGTTAGCAGCAACCTCAGGAGTTCTCAATATTCGCAGACAAAAAGCAGGGAATTATGGTTGGTTTGGTGGTGGATATGCTCCAGCAACAACAAGGTCAACAGTAGACCGTATAGATTTCTCAAATGATTCTGCAACAGCATTAGTAAGAGGTCCATTAAGTTCTCCAGCAGGAAGACGATATGGTTTTGCAGCAACAGGAAACTCCAATTATGGTTGGTTTGGTGGTGGAGATATTCCAGTAGTAGCAACAGTAGACCGTATAGATTTCTCTAATGATTCACCATCAGCATTAGTAAGAGGTCCATTAAGTCAAGAAAGAAGAGGTTTATCGGCAACAGGAAACTCTAATTATGGTTGGTTTGGTGGTGGTCAGGCTGGTTCCCCAGTAGTAGCAACAGTAGACCGTATAGATTTTTCCAATGATTCTGCATTAGCATTACTGAGAGGTCCATTAAGTTCAGTAAGATATGCTTCAGCAGCAACAGGAAATTCCAATTATGGTTGGTTTTTTAATGGATCAAATCCAGCATTTATTCCAAACCAACAATCAACAGTAGACCGTATAGATTTCTCTAATGATTCTTCATTAGCATTGCCAAGAGCTATACTAACATCTCCAACAGCAAAAGAAAAACATGCAGCAACAGGAAACTCTAACTTTGGTTGGTTTGGTGGTGGTAGTAGTCCAGCAACATCAAGAGTATTTCGTATAAATTTTTCTAATGATTCTGCATTAGCATTACTGAGAGGTTCATTAAATGCTCCATCAGGAAGAGCTGAATTAGCAGCAACAGGAAACTCTAACTATGGTTGGTTTGGTGGTGGTGGGCCTGGACCAGTATCAACAGTAGACCGTATAGATTTCTCTAGTGATTCTGTATCAGCATCACCAAGAGGTCTATTAAGTTTAGGAAGATCTGAATTAGAAGCAACATCAAATACTAACAAATAAACATTATGAAATCAGGAGCAAGTGAAAGTTCTTATTATTTTCTTGAAGAATATTATAAGTTTCCAGAAAATATTATAGTTTCTCATTTACCACAAGAACTTCAACAATCAAATAAACCAGTCAAAGTATTATGGTCGCAACATTCTTACGACCAACCACATTATCTTAACTTTGACTTTTCAATTTGTGATTTAATTGTCTCTCCATCAAACTGGTGTAGAGAACAATTCATTAAGTATCATCACATTCCCGAAGATAAAATCGTCACAATTCCAACAGGAGTATCAAAGCAATTCACATACTCATCAAGAAAATCAAAGACATTTATCTATACTTCCATACCATATAAAGGTCTTGAAGTATTAGCACAAATCATTCCTCATATTCCAGAGGCAACATTCAAGATTTTCTCTGCAATGAATCTTTATGATATTCAAGAAGATCCATACACAGAACTTTATGAATATCTCAAATCACTTCCAAATGTCATCTACTCACCAGCAGTAGACCAAGCAGAACTGATAGAGCACTTACAAGATGCTGCATTCTTTATTCATCCAAATATCTGGGAAGAAACATTCTGTGTTTCATTAGCAGAAGCAATGTCTTGTGGATGCTTTCCAATTCTTACAGATATTGGAGCACTTCCAGAAGTATCCAATGAGATTGCAAATATTGTTCCAATGGAAGGTATAAGAACATCAAAGGGATATGAAGTTACAGATAACTTCCTAAATAACTTTATAGATGCCTGTAAATCTGCATTATATTTCTTTGATACTGATAGGCAGTACTACGACCAAATTTCACAATCTGTTTCACATTATGCTACTGAAACTTATGATTGGAAAAAAATTGCAAACGTTTGGAAACAAACATTAGAACCATTTAGTAAACAAACTATGACTGAAAATTGTAACCAACTGCAAATTATTTCCCCAGAGGAAGCAGTAAATAACGAAGAATATCTACAACAAGCATTTCAAGAAGTGCTTCGTTGGGAAGATGCAGACAAAGAACTCGCACAAGGAAGAACCAATTTCCAGATTGAAAAGTTCTTTCTGTTAGAGCAATATACAGTTCCTGCAGCATTCCAGGCGGCAATTAAGAATCGTCGTATTCTTGCCGAAGGTTATATGCAAAAACTGATTGAGATGAAAGAAAGAGTTCGTGAGTTTGAGTATCGTTGGAAAGATAAGAATACTGATGAACCCGTAGAGTGGAATACTTCTGGACCAAATGGTGGTTCTACAAAACTCTACTGGCACGATTTGGATTCAATCTCAACTCAAAACTACTTGAAGTCTTGTGAGTTGGAGATTCGTGACCGTATTCAGCAAATGAATTTCTTTGATAAGATTATTAATCGTTTGATTGAACTGAATGGTGGTAAGACAGTCACCAAAGAACAGTTTGAGAATGAGGACCATATCTATTGGGAACGCAGATTTGCAGAGCAATCTCTGGATGAAATGGTAAGTTCCAAGACTGGTATTAGTATCGGTAATCTTCACTCTATGAGAAGAGGAACTGCTCCTACATTAGTGAGTGATGATACTAACCGAATCAAGAATGGTTATGGTGCTCTTGCTGATGCTATTAATGACCCAGATAAATTCCTAAATACTCTGCAAGAGAAAGTTCTTCGTGGTATTGAAGAAGTGACGAATACTGATTTAGGTTTGCTTGCACCTGGAACCGAACAACATCAACAACTTTTAGAATCCAGAAACTCATAAGGAGAAAGTAGATGCCAGCAGGAGACGTATTTGGTCTTGATGGATTTTTTCTAAACGTATCAAATCCCATTACGGTTTCTGCTGTAGACATTAATTCTACTGCTGCAGGTGCTGGTATTACTGTAACTGCTGGTTCTTTTAGTTCTGGAACTGTAACTCTCACTCTTTCAACTGCTGCTGGTCTCACAACAACACCTTTTTATGTGGGTGCAAAGATTGCAGTTTCTGGTATTGGTTCTACAACAGGAATAGCATATACTGGATATAATGGAAATTTTGTAGTCACAGGATTTGCAGGAACAACAACAGTGTCTTATGCAACTACTGGTTATGTTGGTAGTGTGGATGCTGGTATCACCACAACTGGTTTGGTAATGTTAGTGACTGATGGGAATGTCACGAATACCACTTGGAGTACCTCTCAAACTCACGGTTGGTTTGGTGGTGGTTTTTCGTTTCCAGGATCCATAACTTATTCAACAGTAGACCGTATAGATTTCTCTAATGATACTGGAACTGCAAATATTAGAGGTCCATTAAGTTTAGCAAGATATGGTTTAGCAGCAACAGGAAATTCTAACTATGGTTGGTTTGGTGGTGGATATGCTCCAGCAACAACAAGGTCAACAGTAGACCGTATAGATTTCTCAAATGATTCTGCATCAGTATCAGTAAGAGGTCCATTAGGTGTAACCAAAACAAAGGCAGCAACAACAGGAAACTCTAACTATGGTTGGTTTGGTGGTGGTGGTGCAATAACAGCTTTAGCAACAGTAGACCGTATAGATTTCTCGAATGATTCTGGAACAGCATCACCAAGAGGTCCATTAGTTTTAGAAATATATAGTTTAGCAGCAACAGGAAACTCTAACTATGGTTGGTTTGGTGGTGGACTTGTACAAGTACCAACAGTGAAATTATCAAGAGTAGAACGCATAGATTTCTCAAATGATTTTTCAGCATCATCAATAAGAGGTCCATTAAGTGCTTCAAAATATGTTTTAGCAGCAACAGGAAACTCCAACTATGGTTGGTTTGGTGGTGGAAGATCTGTTCCATCAGCAACCTACTTATCAACAGTAGACCGTATAGATTTCTCTAATGATTCTGCAGCAGCATCAGTTAGAGGTCCATTAAGTTCTGAAAGACAAAGATTATCAGCAACAGGAAACTCTAACTATGGTTGGTTTGGTGGTGGATATGGATCATCACTACCATATCTATCAAGAGTAGACCGTATAGATTTCTCTAATGATTCTACATCAGTATCAGTGAGAGGTCCATTAAGTTCAGCAAGAGGATATAAAGCAGCAACATCAGGGCAGGCAAGGTCTTCAAGTATTCGTCTACAAAAAGCAGGGAATTATGGTTGGTTTGGTGGTGGAGAAAATTCACCACTAACAGCAACAGTAGACCGTATAGATTTCTCAAATGATTCCACAACAGCATCACCAAGAGGTTCATTAACTTTAGCAAGAACAAGATTAGCAGCAACAGGAAACTCTAACTACGGTTGGTTTGGTGGTGGATATACAACACTTCCAACCACAAGAGTAGACCGTATCGATTTTTCAAATGATTCTCCTGCTGGAGCATCTATTAGAGGTGATTTTAATACAATTAAATCAAATCCATCAGCAACAGGAAACTCTAATTATGGTTGGTTCGGTGGTGGAAATAGGGGTACAGCATCTACTACTGCACCATATTTGACAACAGTAGAACGTATTAACTTTACGAATGATTCAACAGCAGCATCACCAAGAGGTTTATTAATTACAGCAAGATATGGTTTAGCAGCAACAGGAAACTCAAATTATGGTTGGTTTGGTGGTGGTGCAGATGCATCAGTTTTTTTGGCAACAGTAGAACGTATTGACTTTACGAATGATTCTCCATCAGTATCTCCAAGAGGTTCATTAATTACGGCAAGAAATGCTTTGGCAGCAACAGGAAACTCAAATTATGGTTGGTGGGGTGGAGGTGCGACACCAACAATCGTGGCAACAGTAGAACGTATAGATTTCTCAAATGATTCTGCATCAGTATTGAGTAGAGGTGCATTACTAATAGCAAGAAGTAGATTGGCAGCAACAGGAAACTCTAACTATGGGTGGTTTGGTGGAGGAACATCACCAGCATCTTTTAATAGTAATGTTTATCGTATAGACTTCTCTAATGATTCAGTAACAACCACAGAAAGAGGAAAATTATCTGGAAGTAGATATGGTCATGCAGCAACCTCCAACGCACCCATAGGATAAATACTCACAACTACATTATTACTAATGAATTTATTATCCAAAGTTTTGATTGCACCAAAAGTCATCAGTCAAGAAGGTATTGATGCTCTGGTAAATCATATGAAAACTTCAAGAACAGAAGACCTTTCAGTATTTGACCCAGACAAATCCAATCAGACACGAGGAACTGAATGGATTACTGATAAGAGAACAAGAGATACTCAAATTGCACCAATTGAACCTGTATTTCCACAGGTCAATGAACTGATGCATCATATTGTAAAGCAAGTCATCAACCCTTTTTATCAGTTTGAAGTTGATAGTAGTGAAGTTCCACAACTTCTTTGTTATGATGTAGGAGGACACTACCAACCTCATATTGACGGTGAAGGTGTATGGACTGCACCAGACCAAACACAACTGTGGAGAAAGACAGTAGACCGTGATTTGTCTATGGTCTTATATTTGAATAATGAATTTGAAGGTGGAGATTTTGTATTTCCAGACCTTCATATTCGTGTTCGTCCTGAACCTGGACTTCTGGTATGTTTTCCTTCCAATCGGTATTATAGACACGGTGTAGAACCAGTCACCAAAGGAAACAGATATTCTATGGTGACTTGGATGACTGTGAAAGGATTTGAGAGTATGGAAACACAATCTAATAACCTCAAAGCTAAATATGGAGTATGCTAAGAACCGATGATTACTTATACTTGGAGTATTTCTAAATTAGACTGTGCCCCAGCAGAAAATGGACTCACTAATATTGTAAAAGTCATTCACTGGGGACTTACAGGAGTAGATGAGAGTGGTGTATCCGCATCTATAAGTAATTCTTATCCTCTCCCCTCACCAAGTCCAGAAGCATTTACTGATTATTCAACTCTCACAAAAGAAACTGTGATTAGTTGGTTAGAAAGCAACCTTGATGTTGGGTATATAAAATCAAGACTTTCTAATGAGATTGCGTCTCAATATAATCCTCCAATCACTTCATTACCTCTTCCTTGGATAAGAGTAGAAGAACCTGTTGTAGTTGAAGAAGAAACTACAACTACTGAAGAAACTACAACTACTGAAGAAACTACAACTACTGAAGAAACTACAACTACTGAAGAAACTACAACTACTGAACAGACACTAGAAGAAAAGATTGCTGATGGTTATAATCCTGATGCAAGAGATGGAGATGAAGACGGTATAGTTCAAGAAGGTACTAAATGGGAAAGACCAGTAGGAACTGAGCTATAATTTATCTTCAAACCCAACAGAGTGATTTTAGATAGGTTTTGATATCTTGTCAACACTTGACACCTAAAAGTCTTTGATGTATGATGTATAAGTCTTCGCAACTTTGTATCTTTGAGTTGTAAGACCCGTCCTTGTGGTGGTGGACGGTTTCTATGGTGGAACACGGGGGGCAACTGCCCCCTTTTTTTCTGCTATGATTACGGAGTAGTCAAAAGCACCCCCCATGCCCGTTAATTTAGAAGTCAAGGGTTCTCTTGCCAAATGTTTGGCAACAGAGAACTTGATTATTGAACATAAAAAAGTCCCGACTGCTATGTTTGATGTAGACCGTCGTATTCTCACTCTTCCTACTTGGGATAAAGCATCTGCGACTGTCTATGACCTTCTTGTAGGTCATGAAGTGGGCCACGCACTTTTTACAGATAATGTGGATTGGACTATTGATTACCCAGAAGTCCCCAAAGATTTTGTAAATGTCTTGGAGGATGTGCGAGTAGAAAAACTAATGAAGAAAAAGTATGCTGGTCTCTCCCGTACTTTCTTCAATGGTTATAACGAACTCAACAGTGATGATTTCTTCTCCACAAAAGAAGAAAATCTTGACGAATTGTCTTTTATTGACCGTATCAATCTTTATTACAAGATTGGAGCATTTCATAACATTGCTTTCAACGATGATGAAGAGCAGTTCCTAACTCGTGCTGGTCAAACCGAAACCTTTGATGATGTTCTAAAACTTTCTCGTGAGATTGTAGAGTTTGTGAAATACAAACGTCAAAAGGTAAATAACCTTCCTGAAAATGATATGGAGCAATCTTCTAGTCCTGGTGGTGAGGAAGTAGAAACTCCCAAACCCAATCAAGGTTCTGGTAGTGATACTCAAAACGACCAAGAAGGTCAAGGTGAAGGTGAAGGTGAAGGTGGGGGTCAAGATGAAGGTGAAGGAGGTGAACTCTCCAAATCTATGGAAGCACCAGAAGGTGGTGGAAATGGTGTTGACCCAAGCAATCAGCACAGAGAAAGTAATGAATTGGAGTCCAAAACTTCAAAGTCTTTTGATGAAAAATCCAAAGACCTTGTAGATAGGTATTCCCAGGAAACCAACTATGTGGAACTTCCTGAAATGATTCTTGAGAATATGATTATTCCTAATGAGTTCATTCACAGTAAAGCAAAGGAAGAGTATTCTAGGAATGATGTGAATAAGGATTACTTTGCTCTTGCTTGTAAAGAGTATGCTACTTACAAGAAATCAGCAGAGAAAGAAGTATCTTATCTGGTAAAAGAGTTTGAGTGTAAGAAGTCTGCCGACCAATATGCTCGTGCTTCTACTGCCCGTACAGGGGTTCTAGACACGCAGAAACTTCATACCTATAAGTTCAACGAGGACTTGTTTAAGAAGGTCTCTGTGGTCCCTGACGGTAAGAATCACGGTCTAATCTTTATTCTAGATTGGTCTGGTTCTATGAATAACTTTATTCTAGATGCTTATAAGCAACTGTTGAATTTGGTTTGGTTCTGCCGTAAGGTGAATATTCCTTTTGAGGTTTATGCTTTTACTTTGGAATGTAATTCTTATATGGAAGTACAACCAAATCATCCTCTTACTTATAAGAAAGTAGCAGGTGTTATCGCACCAGAAGCATCATTCCGTTTGATGAACTTTTTCACCAGCAAAACGAATAATCGTGTTCTAGAAGAGCAACTCAAGAATATCTGGACTGCTTGTTATGCTTATCAATGTCATAGGGGTGTTGTTCCTCGTCATCTTGAACTCTCTGGTTCTCCTATTGGTGAAAGCATTATGGCTCTTCATTCTTTGATTCCTGATTTTCAGGCAAAGAATAAACTTCAAAAGGTTAATGTAGTCTTCTTGACTGATGGTGAAGGATACCAAAATTCTGTAACCAAAGAGAGGAAAGGTCACTATGATGATACTTATATTGGTATGACGAAATACAACAAAACTTCTATTCGTGATCGCAAAAGTGGTCGTGTCTATCGTAGTTTTGATTACAATAGTTTCTCCCAATATGCTAAAATCCTTCTGGAAACGGTCAAAGATAGGTTCCCTACTGTAAATCTTATCAACTTCCGTATCACTCCTGGTCGTGATTTCCAAAACTGCTACCGTTGGTATGGTAATGGGTATGATAATTATGAGAGTGCGAAAGTAGAATATAGGAAGAACCAATGTATCAGTTTCAATAATACTGGTTTTGACCAGTTCCACGTAATTGCTGCTACTTCTCTCGCACAAGATGAGGACTTCAAAGTAGAAGAAGGTGCTTCCAAAGCACAAATCAAAACTGCTTTTGTGAAGATGTTAGGTAAGAAAAAGACCAACAAAAAACTTCTGGGTTCTTTTGTTGACCTGATTGCCTAGACCACTTCACGGGGTGTCCCAAGGGCACCCCAAACCACCCCAATCCCTGCTATAATTACGGAGTAATCAACCAAACACCATGACTGACCAAGCACTAATTATCTTGAAAGAAAAATTCGGCACTGAATTTGGTGCTGATGCTGTGAAAGAAGTAGCAGCACAACTGAATACTTCTTATGCTACTCTTTCCAAATATCTAAACCAGTATAAGGTTAGTCGTGGTAAGTGGAATCTGGACGCAACCGTTCAAGATTTGGAAGAGACTTATAATTCTCCTGCTGTTGAGGGTGTTGCTACTATGTCTGCTGTTGTTCAAAACCTTATTCCTGAAAAAGATGATACCTTCGTCAGCTTTGGTAACTTTACTGATATTAAAAAGGTTGTTCAATCTCGGTTGTTTTATCCTACCTTCATTACTGGTCTCTCTGGTAATGGTAAAACTTTTGGGGTGGAGCAATCTTGTGCCCAACTTGGTCGGGAACTTATTCGTGTGAATATCACGATTGAAACCGATGAGGATGATTTGATTGGTGGTTTCCGTCTTGTCAACGGAGAAACTGTATGGCATAATGGTCCTGTGGTTGAAGCAATGGAACGTGGGGCAATCCTTCTTCTTGATGAGATTGACCTTGCTTCTAATAAGATTATGTGTCTTCAATCTGTTCTGGAAGGTAAAGGTGTCTTCCTGAAAAAGATTGGTGTACACGTTGCTCCCAAGGCAGGTTTCAATGTCTTTGCGACTGCGAATACCAAAGGTAAGGGTAGTGATGATGGTCGTTTCATCGGCACTAACGTGTTGAATGAAGCATTCCTGGAACGTTTTCCAATTACCTTTGAGCAACAGTATCCTACGATTTCTATTGAGACCAAAATCTTGACGAATGTTGCTCAATCACTTAAAATTCCTATGATTGGTGAGCACACCGATTTCATCAAGCACCTGTGTAATTGGTCTGACATTATCCGTAAGACCTTTGCTGATGGTGGTATTGATGAAGTGATTTCTACTCGTCGTCTGGTTCATATTATCAAAGCATATTCTATCTTTGGTAAGAAAGACAAAGCACTCAAAGTTTGTCTGAATCGTTTTGATGACGAGACGAAAGCAACATTTGTGGAACTCTACGACAAAATTGACGCAGAGTTTCAACAAAACAACACAGAAGAGGGGTAATTCCCTTTTCGGTGATATATAGAACAACCTTTGCCACTTTTTCTTCCTATGACACAACTTTTTCTAGATAAAGACGCAGATACAATCTACGATGAACTTCACGAAGGCTATGTTGAAGATAATCAAGAGGAGGAGTATAGAGAGGATAGAATGGACCAAATGATTTCAAGGTATGGGTACTGATATGACAGACACAAACATTGCTAATCAGGAAACAAGACAGTTTATTAACAAAAGAGAAGATTTTGAGCAGTTTGCCAAATATCTTGGTTTAGATTACGATGACTACATTGCTTTTTACGAAGAAAAAGTCATTGACTTTGACGATTACTCAAAGTAAAATGTAAGAGGGAACTTTCCCTCTTTATGGGCATATAGTGAAGTGGACTATCACACGGCTCTTCTAAAGCCTTATCCCTGGTTCAAATCCAGGTATGCCTGCTTGTTTACGTTATAATGCTTATGAATACTGACGGATACATTAGTAGTGATGGAACTTGGGCAGCAGTGCCCTGGTACGGCAAAAGGTGTGTTTCCATTTATAATGGTGAACAGATTTGTACTCATAACACTCTTGAAACCGCAAAGAAATTCATTCAAAAAGAAACTCGTAGAAAAAAATGATTAGTGTAATTGAAACCTTTCAACAAGATGGAAATGACATCTATGTTCGTGGTATTGTGGAAGATGTGATTGAAATTTATCCAGCAACACTACAAGACCCACCAGAATATGGTCCTGCTCTTTGTGAAGCAAGTTTTGTGCTGGATGAAGATGAAATTGTCCCCGAAGGTGAAGATGCTTTACTTGATTATCTCAATGAACTTTATCTTGATTGGAGGATTATAGATACAAGTGATTATAATCACGGATTTACTGAATGACTTCCTACTATTTTTGGTTTGGAATTTTTATGTTTATTGGATACTTAATCGTAACTGATAATAGTGTTGCTTATGCTTTCGCATTAGTATTGAAACTCATAAAATTTCAATACGAAAAACAAAAGTGGTGGTTGTTGAATAATCCACGAAATCCAGTGGTGAAATGGCTTATGTGGCGTAGAGCATTACGAATTGCGAAGGAACTTGAAAAAGAATTGAAAAAGTGATATAATTAGTATTGTGTTTATTCACGAACATTATGTCTCGCACAAATCGTAATCTTGACGGAATGCATCGTTACGCACTTCGTTTTCCTCATACATTCAACGAAATTAAACAGTTGGATGGAATTTTACACGAAGAAGACTTGGAGGGTCTTCCAGTTTCTGGATTAAATCACATGAAATCCAGGGAGCACAACTTACCAACTGCTTGGGACGATAAAGTAATTTCAGCATATTATGAGGCAGACACACAATAAAGTGTCCTTCACCTCTTCCCGTTTTCGGGAGGGGGTGTTATAATATGGAGAGAATACCAGGAGCACCTATGACTGAAAAGTACTTGACTCATGAGGAAATGTTAGAAATAGCAGCACAACGAGAAGCAGCAAACGAACAAGAAGAAGAAACAACCGAAGAAGATGAAACCAAATGAAAAAGAAAGAACAAACGATTGAGTTTCCTCACGCACAGTTTCCTATTCTTATTATACATAACGATGGAAAGGAAATGAAGGACACTAAAAAGTGTTATTTTCAAAATATGAATCATGCTGAAAAATACATTGAAAAATGTAAATTCAAGAAAACAGATTATCAATCATTCGTTAAACCTGGAACAAATGTGGAAACTATGGTCTCTAGCACTGGGCGAAAAAGCAAGCAAAAAAAATAACGAAGCAGATTGTGTTGCGGTCCTTCGTACTGTTATTTTTCTAACTTATCTTACTACAAATATTTTTATAATAAGTGGCGTGATAAGGCATTGGAATGACAACCCCAAAATTTACATTCAAATTGATGGAGCTAAAATTGGAAAACCTTTATGATGATGGTGCGTTTTATGTGGAACAATCTAATTGGAAAACTTGGAAAAGTTTTGATAAGGACGGGAACGCACTTGTTACTTCACTCGCACAAGAGACTTGTGTTGCCGCCACTCGTTACTATCTCAAGGGAAAACAGGAAGGATTTATGGAAGTAATTACTCATCAGGGGATTGTGGATGGAAAACTCTGATTATCCTTATCATACTCTGGACTACACCACACCTTGGGCAGAATTTTTGGCATATTCGGAGATTTGTCATCAACTGAATGTACCAAATCAACCAAGTGTCGGTAGATTTATGAGGTACAGGAATTATCTAAAAGAAATTGGAGTTTTGAGATGAGATTTAGATTATTTGATTGGTTACTGGGAAATTATGAGATGCCTGACAAGTACAAACTTATAGTTTCTGATGAGTATGATAATGAGTATTGTCTTGTGGGACTTTGTTCTTCTCTTGCCAAACAAGTTGTTATACTTGAAGAACGCATTACTACTCTGGAACAAAAGTACGAAGGTGCTCTTATAGACATCAAACTTCTTGAAGAAGAGAATATAGAGACTACAAATACTTTGTATGAAATTGAAAACAGACTACAAGCAAAAATTGACAATATTCATCCAGTGACTTATAATCTTAATAATTATGGACTTGAAAAATAATGTATGAAAATCTTTCGGCTTACGAACGCTCACTTGCAAGGTTTGGTGATAAATGTGCCCTCATTGCAGGACTTGAAATCACAAATAAAATCACTCCAGAACAAGCATATCAGGAAATTAAGGAGTTATACAGAGAACTTAAGAAACTCCGTAAGAAAGAACGTCGTGTCTGGGGAAACACAGGCATTAGTACTACGCAAGTGCTCTAAATGTGGTGAAGAGAAACCACTAGATAAAGACCATTATCAGGTAGTAAAATACTTTAAATCAAACTTTTCATATTATTGTAATTGCTGTAATGAATACGTCAAACCAAGAGATTGATAGTCTTAAGATTACTGAAAATGCCGATGGCACTTTTGAGATGGAATGGGATAAGGACGACCAGAAGTGGAACTGGCTCAATGGCAAGACTTCTGCCGAAATTTCTGCTATAGTAGAACAAGCAATCCAAGATAGACTGAACCAAAATGACAATTGATTATCAAAAAGTATGGAACTCACTCAACGAACTTGAGATGGTAACATCCAAGATTTGTTCTGCCCGTGAAATTCTGGATAGTGTTGTTGATAGACTTCAAGAGCATCAGTACGATAAAGCAGAAACTCTTCTATATGCTGCGGACGAATTTCTTCAGTATTATCTTGAAGAGTTTGATAGAAAGTTTAAGGATGCTTGGAAAGAAACTGTAGTCAAACTTAAAGAAGAAGACCCTTGTATGCCCCCTTGGGGACACAGTGATTTGGAATATAAAGGGTCAACGGTGAGTAGTGTAAAACAAGATAAAGTAGTCAAGTGGCAACTTCCTGTTGAGGAAGAAAATGATGTTATAACAGGAGAAAAAGAATACTTTATCACCTTTCCAGATGACTTGTTGGAAGCAGCAAATCTTAAGCAAGGTGATGATGTAGAATGGGTGGATAGGAATGATGGTAGTTTTCTTCTCCGAAAAACTACACAACCAAAAACTTATGATGAAACGATTGCGGCAGGTTGGACTATGACTGCCGATGGTTTCTGGATTAAAGAATGAGAACCATTCAAACCTGTGGTGGATTTGATGGTGAAGTTTATAATATCACCGTTGCGTTTGAGAAGCAAGCAATTACCTTAGATGGACTTTCTAAGGATGATGTTTTGGAAATAAAGTCCTGTATTGATTGTATGTTATTTGAGGAGGAATCTGATGGCGTTGGGACAACAAGTTGAAGAAAGTTTGAAAGAGGCAGAGGCAAGTCTGCGAAATGCATTATCATTTGCCGCAAGAACAGAACGACCGATGGTTTGTAGTGTAATTGCTGATTTGATTAGTCGTATTGAATCAGTTCAAAATACTGATTCTATTCTGGATAAACTGGAGAATCGTAAATTTGGTGATACTGGATTTTTCGGAACTATGTTTGGGAAAGATGACTAATTTTAATTCCAAAGAATTGTCGGAAACTAGTATTCCAGGTATAAAACTTAAACCAGGAGGTAGTATCAAGGTGTCTGGTGATGCCAAAATGAAACTAATAATAGATGGTAAAGAAATTGACTTAAAAAATATTGAGATTGAAAATGACTGATAAAGAAAAACCAGTGATTAATCCAGAAGAACTGCAAAAACCCAACAATCTTGGTACAGCACTAGAACAGTGGTGGGACTCTGATGCCTGCAAAGAACTTCAGAAGTCAAATGAAGAGGCAAAGCAACGAGCAGTAGGTAAGTACTTTATGCTTTCTGAAGAAGATAAACTTGACATGGTTCAGGCAATATGCCTTATTATGTGTAAGGCAGAGAAAGAAGGAACCAGTCACAGAGGTCTTCAGGATGCTCTGGGTATATATCCTGCGGGGTTTTGGGTTGACCATATGATGGAAGTACACAACGCATTATGGTCCTATTATCACGATAAAAAACAAAAAGAAGAATTAGATAAAGATATTGAAACATTACAGAAGTTTACAGAAACCTAAAGATATTCTTAAGGAAATACCATATTCATAGATATTGTGTTAGGATTACAAAACATATATGAAAACCCCTATGGAATTAAGCACCGAAGAATGGAAAGAATTAGTGGCATTAAAAGAAGCAATTAATTATAATCCAGCATCAGTTCATCCAGAGAAGATGGAACTATTCACAGAACTTCTTGTGAGGTCTTGGAGTGAAAAAACAGAAGTTATGACCTTTGATAAATAATCAAAGGTCTTTTTGTATCTAAATGATTTCGGAAGCAAGTAAGAGAGAAAAGATAGCAAATGCTGTTCTTGGTGCAACATTTGCATTAAGTGCGGCACAATCTCCTAAAGACTTTGTAAGAACAGGAAATATTGAAAGTCCTGGTACTGCCCTAATGCAAACTTGGGGAAGAAGAAGAGGAGAAGCAGAAAGAAATCTAGATAGTGGTAGAGTTTCACATCCAGCAAGAAATAAAAAAATGAAGAAAACACTTAAAGAGTTTTTGGAAGAAGCATACCTTTACGAGATGCGTAAAGAAGATAAAGTCAAGGGGAAGCAAAAAACTCCTATGTATTTGGCAAGAACTTCGGGAAGTGTGAAAAAAACTCCAGAAGGTAAGTGGGAATTGGAGAAAATGAAACTTAAGAGACCTAATCCAGATGCGGTGATAGGAAGAAGGCGTCAAGGAATGACTGCTGCACCAGAACATTCTCCACATCCAGGATGGGGAAGTGAGAGAGAGCAACTTCGCAGACATGAGCACGGAGGTGGTGGAAGTGGTGCTAAAGATGGTAAACCAGGTGAAGGACGAGGAGTAAAGAGAACTCCAGGGGCAAAAAAAGAACGTGATTTTAACACTGATGGTCCAAGCCCACAAATGAAAGTAGGTTGGGCAAAATCAGCTAGAGCGAATAAAGGGAAGGATATTTTCAATAAAAAGACAACACTGTAATAAAATGAAAACTTTTCAAAAGTTTATTGCTGAAGCACAAAGACATTTCTCAAGTAGAGCAGAACTTGAAAAACATTATGGAGGAGTTCCCGCAGGGATGGTTGCTAATAATGCAGCAAGTAGTGAAAATCCAAAATGGAGACTTGTAACAGCAGAAAATAGAAAAGGACAAGCACAAAGAAGAAATGAACGTATTGGTGCAGTTACTGGAGAGATATCAGGTAAACAAAAGAAACAATCAGAAAAAAAAGAAACACTCGCAAAACAAAGAAGAAAAGAACTTCATCACGTTACTTCAACAGAAGAGTCTGATAAAATAAGACGTTCTATGTCTGCTAGTGAGTGGAAACAAAGAAAAAAAGATGATGCTAAAAAAGGCATCTATCACGGGCATCATCCAAGAAATTTAGCACTTGCAAATCCAACTCACGAACCAACAACTAGTCCAGGACTTCATCATTCGGAGTATCACGCATTTGAAAGAAGGCAGAGAAGAAAACTTGCAGATGTATCAAACGCAATAAGCACACAAGATGCTTATCGTATTCTAAATAATAAAAGGAAAAAGGAACAGAAGAATAAATGAAAACCTTTCAAGAGTTTATTACCGAAGCAAAGAAGTGCTGGCCTGGTTATAAGAAAAAAGGCACCAAAAAACTATTTGGAAAGACATATAATAATTGTGTAAAAGAAGAAGTTGAATTGGAAGAAAGTTCTACTGGTGAAAGAAGTAGAGGACGAGCTACTTTAGGTCGTGCTGGAAATAAGATGGACCGAGGAGAAAGGTCTGTTGCTGCAATTGCAAAGAAAGCAGGATTGAAAGGAACTGGTAAGTATTCCACTAAAGATTTGAGAACGAGAGCAAGAGATTATACAACATATGATAGTGATGATGATATGGATGATGCTGGAAGCACGGAACAAGACCATTTCATTCGCACATATTCATCAGCAAGAAAAGCAGCAAAAGGTGAACGTTTGATTAGTAAGGTAAAACCAGCAGGAAGAAATGCATCTGGTATGACTAAACTCAAAACTGCACCTTCAAGTGAAAGTGTGAGAAGAGTTAAAGATTTGAGAAAGCAGATGGTCAAATCAGGTGCTTCTAAAACTGGAAAAGTTCATACTGTAGATATTATGCATCGTGATAGTGATGTTGGTAAAGGTGATAGAAACCAACAGATGGAAAGGGGTAGAAACTTTATTCAAGCAGTTAAAGATACTCCAAAACAATTGAAGAAAGCAGGAGCAAAGAAAGGTGATACTGTAATTGGAAAACCAACAGCAGTTATGCCTGGTGAAGATAAGAAAACTGGTGAAGAAAAGAGAGGAAAACTTTATAAAAAGATTTTTGGTAAGAAATCTACCAAAGCAAGTCCCAAAACAGGATTAATGGTAGGAAAAGTAGATTAATGAAAACATTTAAACAGTTTTTATATGAGGCATCTACAACACAGAGATTGAAAATTGCAACAGCAAAGTTAATTGCAAAAAATCCAAAGAATTCTGTATATAAAACTCTATTGGATAGAATTAAGGAAAGGCAAGCACCACTATATCCAGATTATCCAGGAAGAGAATCTGCTAGAAAAGATAAGACCTTAATTCCATCTGGAGGAACATCAAGTTTTCCTGAACTTGAAGGAATATCTACAAGAACTAAAAACCCCAAGAAGTTAAGAAAGCAGAAAGCACTTGGTGAGATATTATAAATATATAAATAAATACAAAACGACTTGTAAAGATGAACTCACAAGACATTCAAAATCTTCAAGAATCATATTTGGCAGTATATGATGACGAAACAAGAGAAAATCTAGAATTTGAAAATTGGGTAAATAACCTACTTGATGAAGGTTATGATTTGAGTTCTTATACTTGGGACGAAATGGCTAAGATTTATATTGATGAGGCAAGAGCAGAAGGTGTAAGACCTTATAAAGCAGGACCAACTCAAGCAGAAGTTAGAGCAGACGCAAAAAAATCAGAAAAAGCAAAAAAAGATAAAGATAAAGATAAAGAAGGTTATGGTCCTGAAGACAAATTTAAGAGTGATTGGAAGCTAAGAGCAGTACCCTCTTCAACAAGTAAGAGAAAAGATGGGACTGAGGAAACTGTTTCTCAAAGAATGAATAGAGAAGCTCCATATAAAACAAGACCATTCTCTCCATTATTCACAAAACAGGGAAGTCGCACTGCTTCTGCTGTAACTAGAGCAACTGAAGGACCAGGTGAACCCCAATCAGTTACAATGCCTAGAAAGAAGTCAAAACCATCAAAGAAAATCGTCCGCAGGGGCAATCAAAATGAAGCATATGACCTCTATGATGTAATCCTTTCGCACCTTATTGATGAAGGATATGCTGATACTTATGAATCAGCAGAAGCAATTATGGTGAATATGAGTGAAGAGTGGAGAGAGAGTATTGTTGAAGATTTTCCAAATGTATTAAATTTTCCAAGCCAGGGGGGATCTAGATCTGGAGATGCTGGCACCAGGGGATTAAAAATGATACAAACGCCAGGTGGACAACGTGGATATATCAATAAACATAGTGGTGGTGAAATATTACCATCAGGAACTGTTAACAAAATTATGGGCGGAAACTTAATGGTGAAGAACGGCACCAAGAAAAATACTAATTCTAATATTGCATAAGAAGTTTAAGACCACTTTCCAAACTGTCCCAAGACCCCACCAAGGGGTCTTTTTTTATGCTATGATACTGGAAATCAAAGAAACCTATGGAACTCACAATCGTTGCTTACAAACTTGAAGATGGACTGTGGGCATTTGACCACCCCCATAACAATACAGTTCAAGAACTACTCCTAAACGGAACTGAAGAAGCAATTGACGAACACTTTTATTTTGGAACTGGACGACACGCAGTTGAAAAGGACCAAATGGAAATCATTTTGAATACAGAAGAACCTGATGATTATGATACTCTGCTTGTAAAAGAAGTTGGTGATGATGATGGAACGACTTATACTGATACAACACTTTGTGCTCCTGTGTGGTTGTGTCCTTGGCTTCAAGGATACTTTGGTGAAGTTCCAGAAGAAATCTTTGTAAAGGTTCGTCCTATCAATCAAGGACTTGAAGGATTTGTAAATAGGACAGGTATGCGAGGTCTTTTGAATAAATAATACAAAAGTAGTTGTAAGATGAAGACATATAAACAGTTTATAACCGAGGCACGAGAAACATATTTGGATGTTTATGAAGGTAAAGTGCCTTGGAATGACTCAAAATATCCTTTACAAAGTGGGCATACTCCAGCAGAAAAAAATAAAGCAAAAAGAGCAAGAACTGGTGTAGAAGATCCAAACAAACCCCAGATGGATATAAGTGATAGAGATATGGCTAGATACAGTGGAATGAAGGAAGTTGATGATACTGAAACCTCTAATGCTCCCAAACAAAAGAAAACTTTATTGGGTAAAAAGAAACCATTAGAACACAAAACACCTCCTCACGAGTTTAAAAAAGATAGAAGATTAGATACAACAAGAACTGATAATCAATATGGTATGAGTCAATCTGCCAAAGGTGGTGGAGGAAATGCTACTAGGGGTCAAGCAAGAAGATACGTAGGAGGAAAGTTTAAAGGCAATGCAGATTGGGCAGATAGTAATATCTTTCCATCCCCAATAGAACAAGGTGATACAAGAAGAAGAACTCCTAAAAAATGGGGAGGTCCAAATCCCAAAGAACTAACAAAAAGTCATCCAATTGTTAGAAAAACACGCAAATAATCAGGACCACTTCCCAAACTGGCACAAAGTCCTCCCCAAGCACCCCAATCCGTGTTATGATTACTAGGTAATCAAATGAATGGGGCACGATGGAAGTTCTTGAGATTAGCACCTCTGGTGCGATTGCTAAACTTTCTTTTAATGACGAAGACAACACTGTTGGTGTTGCCTACACTTACAAACCTGATAAATTTTATATCTTCAAGTGTGATAGTATTGAAGGTTTCAAAGGCAAACTTCGCAACACCTTTAATGCTGGTGAAAGTGTTGGTAAGATGATTTCTCAAATGAAGAAAGATGGTGTCCTTGTGACTGTCTAAATCTTTATTTTTTCTGCTCGTTTGGCCCTCTGGTGAAGGCGATCTGCTCATAACAGATAGAAGGCGAAGGTTCGATCCCCGCAACGAGCACTCGCCGTGGTTCAAAACTTTAGATAAGAGCAGTGGGGCACTTATCAAAAAGATTTGATTTGGATTCACAACCACACGGCACTCTTGACTATTGTGATTCTTTGAGTTATGATAGTCTTATACACGGGCGTGTAGTCCAGCGGCAGAGACAGGGCGCTTAAAACGCCTCCAGGGTCGGTTCGAATCCGACCACGCCTATTATATAATACTTGAAAGTTATATGAAACAGTTCCCATTAAAGACGGCCTTGAGATATCCCGGAGGTAAGAGCAAAGCACTCAAAACACTTGCTCCTTGGTTTCCTAGTGATTTCAAAGAGTTTCGTGAACCCTTCTTGGGTGGTGGAAGTATTTCTTTAATGGTTTCGCAGAACTACCCAAAAGTTCCTATCTGGGTGAATGATAAGTATTATTACTTGTATAACTTTTGGGTTCAACTTCGTGATAATGGACAAGTTCTCAAAGATAAATTAAGAGCAATCAAAGAAAAAGTTCTTAATGACGACAACGCACACCGAGAACTCTTTGATGATTACTCTCACACGATTGGTAATCTTGAACCATTAGAACAAGCAGTTGCGTTCTTTGTAATGAATAAGTGTTCTTATTCTGGTCTTACAGAGAACTCAACATTTTCAGTTCAAGCATCACGGTCCAACTTCTCATTAGTTGGTATTGATAAACTTCCACGATATTCTTATATCATCAAGGACTGGAAGATTACTAATATTGATTATGAAGAAGTGATGAACGCAGAGGGTGATGATGTGTTTGTATTTCTTGACCCACCTTATGATATTAAGGATTTCCTTTATGGAACTGGTAGAAAACTTCACTCATCATTCTCACACGAAAGATTTGCTGATGATGTGGATAAATGCCCTCATCGTTTTATGATTACTTACAATCTTAATGATTGGATTACAAATCGTTATAAGGAGTATAATATAGATGAATGGAAGTTGAGGTATTCTATGGTTCATCGTGGTGAGAAAGGAACACAAGATAATGTGAAAACCGAATTGCTGATTACGAATTATAAACTTGATACAGTTTTATAAATACTTTGATAGAACTGTAAAAGCAAATGAATTATAGGGACTTACAAAACATTTCAAATCTCTCTCAACAAATCTTAGTTGAGGGAGCAAATGAAGAGCACAACGTGCTGAACCGTTGGCCTTATACTTCTCCTTATCTTCAAGAATCAACTGAACTTGATGAAGGTGCTGCAGGAGATGTTGCTGCCCGAGCACAAAAACTTGCCAATCAAAAAAAGGGGCAAACTCCTGAAAGAAAAGAAATGTATCAAGACCTTGCTTATAATGCAAGAGCAAGACAAAGAACACAAGATAATCCAGGAGACTTGGTGGGTGCTTCAAGATTTGAAAGGTCCAAGGCATACGGCCCTCAAATAACTCCAGCTAGCTCACAAAGAGCAAGTGAAACAGAAACGATTGGTGGTGGTACTTATGTAAGAGGATCAAAAAGAAAACCAAAAGGTAAGAAATATAAAAGGCAAGTACAATCAGGAGTTCGTGCCGCAAGTTCCCAAGAAAAGAAAAGATTGGGTGTAGGTGAAAGTTATGACCTCTACGACATCATTCTCTCACATCTCCTTGATGAAGGTTATGCTGAAACACAAGAACAAGCAGAAGTCATTATGGTGAATATGAGTGAAGATTGGAGAGAGAGTATTTTTGAAGCAGAAGTTCTCGCACAAAAAGGTGGTGTTCCTGGGACAGTTCAAATGAATAAAACAAGAGAAGGTGGATTTTTAGGAATTGGAAGCAAAGAAGTTAGCAAACCAGTCCCTGGGTCTTTTAAAGAAAAAGATGTATCAAGCAAAGATGCTGCTAGGTATAATACTGGAATAGATAAGAAATTCGGTAGTGCCGATAATATTGATAATACTTCTGCTGCTAATGTTCAATACGCAGCAAATCGTGCTGGTCATAGTGGATATATGAAAGTCAAAGACCCAGGGTCACTTCCAAATACTGGTATTCCAAATAGACCAACCCCAGGAAGAGCATCAGACCAAAATCAAGCTAGACAAATGTCAGGTGATATTGTTCGTATGAACCGTAGATAATTTGACAAAACTCTAAAAAACTGGTATATATAATATACACAAGAACAAACAATGACTAATCTCCATTCACAACCTAAGAGTGATTATCCGATGAACCGCTGGTTTATTGGAGAGACCCTCTTGGTTGCGAATATGATAAGTCAAAGTTAAAAGACAAATCATAAAAAGCAACGAAGAGGGAGAATCCAAAAGATTCACCCTCTTTTTTTATGGTCTTGTGCCACTTGTGCTACTGGTCGTATCATTTGCCGTTGGGGGGCAACCTCTGGTATATTACATGAGTCGGTGGGGGAACGAGACCCCAAATGCCCAGGACCACTTCTGGAACTGGCACACTAAAAGAGCACGGACCTCAAAACGTGGTATTCTTAAAGGGTGGTTGAGAGACCACCAGCACCTTGAAAATTTAACCTTTTATGGGTCTGTAACTCAATGGTAGAGTAACGGGCTTTTAACCTGGAAGTTGTGAGTTCGAGCCTCACCGGACCCATAGACCTAGAAAGTCATTAAACTTATCTAATGGGAGAGTGCCCGAGTGGTTAATGGGAACGGTCTGTAAAATCGTCGGCTCTGCCTTCACAAGTTCAAATCTTGTCTCTCCCACCTTGACTCTATAATGAAGTGGTTATCATACTTCTCTGTCTAAGAAGAATCACGAGTTCGAATCTCGTTAGAGTCGTCGTGTTCCTGTCGTCTAATGGTTAGGACGATGCCCTTTCAAGGCATAAACGAGGGTTCAAATCCCTTCAGGAATACTTGGGAACATAGCTCCAATTGGTAGAGCACTTGTTTGAAGAACAAGGTGTTATCGGTTCAAATCCGATTGTTCCCACCTTGGAAACATAGCTTAGTTGGTAAAGCATTCGACTGATAATCGAAAGACCACTGGTTCAAGTCCAGTTGTTTCCACTTGTTGCCTTCGGGCAACATAAAACCCTTATGGGTTGCTTCAAGACAACATAGAAAGGTGACCGAGAGGCTTAAGGTAGAAGTTTGCTAAACTTCCGAGGGGAAAAACCCCTCCGAGGGTTCGAATCCCTCCCTTTCTGCTGGCAGTATAGCTGAGTGGTAAAGCACATCATTCATACCGATGCGACCGTGGGTTCAAATCCCACTACTGCCTTGTGTCGTTAGTCTAGTGGTTAAGACATCTGTTTGTGGAACAGAGGAGATGAGTTCAATTCTCATACGACACCCCGCCCTTATAGCTCAGTGGTAGAGCAACTCACTAGTAATGAGTAGGTCGCTAGTTCAAATCTAGTTGAGGGCTTTGTCGGAAGTAATTAATCCGACAACGTGAAATAGTTGGTAGCTCCAACACTATGTTGAATAGGTTTCACGTTAATGTCTAGGTGGCAGAGTGGTCGAATGCGGAAGTCTGCAAAACTTCTTATCGTGGGTTCAAATCCCACCCTAGACTCTTGGTTCTTTATGAATCATATTTAATGAGAAATCGTCTAATGGTAGGACACCTCCCTTTGAAGGAGTCTATCTAGGTTCGAGTCCTAGTTTCTCAGCCAGCCCGATTGATGGAATTGGTATACATACTTGTCTTAGAAACAAGGTTTTACAGGTTCGAGTCCTGTATCGGGCACCTTGTTGGGTTGGTGCAATTGGTAGCATCTTGGTCTCCAAAATCAAAGATTAGAGTTCAAGTCTCTAACCCTTCGCCTTGTCCTTTTAGCTCAGTGGATTAGAGCAGTAGGCTACGAACCTATGTGTCGGGAGTTCGAATCTCTCAAAGGACGCTTGACTTTCCTTAGAAAGTCATATATACTATTGATAGAGGTTAAGTCCCTGTTATATCCTTATGAGGTATATCACACTTAATCCATCATCGCAGGGTAGTCAAGTGGTAAGACGCTAGGCTCATAACCTAGAGATCGTGGGTTCAATTCCCACCCCTGCTCCCAATAACACACAAACATACAGGAGTAAAAGAATGACACCTTACGAACTACGATTTGAGATTTTTAAGCAAGCATATTGTATGCTACAAGATAATTATTGCAACCGTCTTGAAGTAGAACGCAGTAAAAATTCAGATCTAGCACTACCAGCAGATTTTGATGGTACTTATCCAAGTTTAGATCAGGTTTTGGTACAAGCAGAAATCATTAATGACTTTGTAAGTTCTAAATGATAAAGTAGGGTGGCAACACCCTTATGTGAATGGAAGGTTGACCGAGTGGTTTATGGTGATAGTCTTGAAAACTATTGAGGGTAAAACCTCCCAGAGTTCGAATCTCTGACCTTCCTTAGAAGGATGCGAAACCTTCCACTCTCACAAAATGCGAAATTAATTCAGCGGTAGAATGTCTGCCTTCCAAGCAGAACGTCAGGAGTTCGAATCTCCTATTTCGCTCCAGGGAAATTAGCTCAGTGGTAGCAGCGTCTGCTTTACACGCAGAAAGTCCACAGTTCGAATCTGTGATTTCCCATTAGCAATCATATGATTGTTATAATTACCAGGAGTAAGTCAGCGGTAGACGGCACCGTTTGGGGCGGTGAAGACGTTGGTTCGATCCCAACCTTCTGGATTGGAGAATAAATATCTCCAAAATCTACATTATTCTTTTTATGTCTCTTATTTCACAACAAGACCGAGAACTTGCTATTGAAGCATTGGATTTCTATCTCTTCAGTAAAGGTAACGACTTCACTGAAGCAAAGAGAGCAGAAGTAAATGCTCTTCTTAATTGGATTAAAATTGAGAAATCTAAGCATGAACATTAAACTCTGGTATTGCGATTCAATGAAACAATGGCGTTGGACATTAACAGATTGTTCTCGTCCAATCATCAAACAAGAATCAGGACAACAACCAGATTTGAGAGATGCTATGAATGATGTAGCAACAACAGTTGAGTTTATGTTAGACCATAAACTTTAAACTTTTATATTCCCCTGTAGTTCAGTGGTAGAACTCAAAACTGTTAATTTTGCTGTCTCTGGTTCGAATCCAGACGGGGGAGTTGAAGTCTTAAGACTTCAAATAACGCAGACGAGTGTAAAGGTAGCACAATAGGCTCATAACCTATAGGACGGAGTTCAATTCTCTGGTCTGCCACCAAATAAGGGGGATTAGTTAAACGGTATAACGGGTGCTTTGCAAGCACTTATTAACAGTTCGATTCTGTTATTCTCCATTGTCCAAGAGGGTGAGAAGTCTAATGTTTCGGACGGGGTTTCGATTACCCCCATCTCCATTACTCGGGGATGCCAGGTTTCGACGGAGCATAAAGGTCTTATCTGTTGACGGGACAAGTCCATAAACGCAAACAACATTGTTGCTTTCTCTCGTCAAACAGTTTCTGTTTGAACTAAACGAGTGAGGGGGTTATAAGTTTCCTTCTTACCCAAAACTTATATTGGGGGACACTTGAGAAAGTGTCCCTTTTTATGCCACTGGGCACTGAGAGGTGCTATGATTACTAGATAAACAAAAAAAATCAATGTTTGAATCTCTCATTCCTTTCATCAAAGAACGTCTCACTAAGCATCACGAACTTTATAGTGCTCAATGTAAAGCAGAACTCTGGGAAGAAAATCTTTGTTGGGCATTAAAGCAGGCAGGTTTTGGTAGTGATTGGAAACCAGACTTCAATCATAAAAGTGGACTCGATCAAACTACAGACGAAGGTATTCGTATTGGCAATAAGGGAGGAAATGTAATTAAAAATATTGTTGAAATTAGTGGATCACGATTGACTAAACACAAAACAATTCAAGACAAACTCAATTTCTTGAGTATAAAAAAAGAAGATTATATTTTTTGTTTGGCTACTGAAAAGGATGAATGGAAAAAAGGAATCAAACGTTATTATTTCATTGTAATTAAGTCAGATATTCTTGATTATCATAATCAACTCTGGGAAGAAACCT
>Ga0209617_10000124_pt1 | contig 29515 bp, 22 predicted proteins | sample LakEriepJuly2011_2_FD_187459 | JGI IMG/M metagenome (GOLD analysis project Ga0209617, IMG submission 187459) | Freshwater microbial communities from dead zone in Lake Erie, Canada - CCB epilimnion July 2011 (SPAdes) (version 2) | ecosystem: Environmental > Aquatic > Freshwater > Lentic >...
CTGTGGTGCGCGGGGGGGGACTCGAACCCCCACACCATCGCTGGCGTCAGGACCTAAACCTGGTGCGTCTACCAATTTCGCCACCCGCGCAGCAGACTGAAAAAAGCCCGGCGACCTGATTGGGCATGTTCGCCCAACCGTGATCGCCGAACTGGCTGATTCGGTCGTAACCCAAGATTCTACCGCGGCAAAATTGCCAAACCGGCGCTCGGGCGTCAACTCAGGGACGGCGGACGCGGAACCAGGCTGCGTACATCGCCGGCAGCGCCAACAGGGTCAGTGCCGTGGCGACGATCAGCCCGCCCATGATGGCCACGGCCATCGGCCCCCAGAACACGCTGCGACTCAGCGGGATCATGGCCAGCACGGCGGCTGCGGCCGTCAGCACGATGGGTCGGAAACGCCGCACGGCCGCACCGATAACCGCGTCCCAGGCGGGCACGCCGCGGGCGCGGTCCTGCTCGATCTGGTCGATCAGGATGACCGAGTTGCGCATGATCATGCCCATCAGGGCGATCACACCGAGCAGGGCCACGAAGCCGAACGGGCGGTCCAGGGCCAACAGCGCCAAGGCAACACCCGCGATGCCCATGGGGCCGGTCAGGAAGACGAGCAAGGCCCGAGAGAAGCTCTGCAGCTGCAGCATCAGCAGCGTGAAGATGATGAAGAGCATCACCGGCACGTTGGCGAAAATGGAGCCTTGGCCCTTGGTGCTTTCCTCTGCGGTGCCAGCCAGCTGGATGCGATAGCCCGGCGGCAGCTTGGCCTGCAGGGCCTGCATCTGCGGCCACAGCGCCTGGCTGACGGTCGGGCCTTGCACGCCTTCGCGCACATCGCCCTGCACGGTGACGGCAAAGTGGCGGCCCTCGCGCCACAGCACGCCCGGCTCCCAGACCAGCTTGGGCTTGGCCACCTGCAGCACCGGGATCATCTTGCCGGAGGCCGAGGGCACGTAGGCGTTGTCCAGGGCCTCCAGGGTCTGGCGCTCCGACTGGGGCGTGCGGAAGTCGATGTCGATGAGGCGATCGGCCTCGCGGTACTGCGCCACCGTCGTCCCAGAGGTGAGGATGCGGCTGGCCTGTGCGATGGACTGCGAGCTCACGCCGAGGGCGCGGGCCTTGTCCTGGTCCACCGACAGGCGGATGGCACGGATGTACTCGTTCCAGTTGTCGTTGACACCGCGCATGTCGGGGTTGGCACGCATGAGAGCCTTGGCTTCAGACGCGATCGTGCGCAGCGTTTCGACGTCGTCACCCACGATGCGGAACTGCACCGGGTACGGCACGGGCGGACCGTTGGGCAGCAGCTTGACGCGGGCGCGGACCTCCGGGAACTCGGCGGCCATCAGCGCGGGCAAGGCCTTGCGCAGGCGCTCGCGGGCTTCGGTGCTTTCGGGCAGCAGCACGACCTGGCTGACGTTGCTCTGCGGGAAGATCTGGTCCATCGGCAGATAGAAGCGCGGCAGGCCGGTGCCAACCCAGGTGCTGACGGTTTTGACGCCGGGCTCCTTCATCATGCGGGCCTCGAAGCGCTTGGCCACGTCTTCCGTGGCGTAGAAGCTGGTGCCCTCCGGCTGCCAGAGGTCCACGATGATTTCGGGGCGGCTGGAGTCCGGGAAGAACTGTTGCTGCACCTTGCCCATGCCCACCACGCCGAGCACCAAGGCCAGCAAGGTCAGGCCGATGGTGGCCCAGCGGTGGGCCACGCACCAGCCCACCAAGGCCTTGAAGCGGTTGTAGAAGGGCGTGTCGTAGATGTCCACCGCGTGCGCTGCCGGCCCGCCTGGACCAGCGTCCTGGCTCACTTTCGGCCGGGTGCGCAACAGCAGCAGGCCAAGGTAAGGCACGAAATAGACCGACACCAGCCAGGAAATCACCAAGGCCGCGGCCGTGACGGCGAAGATGGCATAGGTGTATTCGCCGGTGGCAGAGCGCGCCATGCCGATCGGCAGGAAGCCCGCCGCGGTGATGAGCGTGCCCGTGAGCATGGGCATGGCCGTGAGGTCGTAGGCGGCGGTGGCAGCGCTCACCTTGTCGTAGCCCTCCTCCAGCTTGTGGACCATCATTTCGACGGCGATGATGGCGTCGTCCACCAGCAGGCCGAGCGCGATGATCAGCGCACCGAGCGAGATTTTGTGCAGCCCGACGTCGGCGTAGTACATGACCAGGAAGGTCACTGCCAGCACCAGCGGGATGGTGATGGCCACGACCAGGCCCGGCCACACATCCAGGCGGAGCGGCTTGGTGTGCAGGCCCAGGCTGACGAAGCTCACCGCCAGCACCACGACCACGGCCTCCAGCAGCACCTTGACGAATTCGCCCACCGAGCGCGACACCGCCTCGGGCTGGTTCTGGATCTGGTCGAGTTCGATGCCCGCCGGCAGCTCGGCACGGATGGCATCCGACGCCGCTGTGAGGTTCTTGCCCAGCTGGATGATGTCGCCGCCCTTGGCCATGGAGATGCCCATCGCGATCACCTGCTTGCCCTGGTGGCGCACCTTGGTGGTGGGCGGGTCCTGATACGCGCGGCGGATGGTGGCGATGTCGCCCAGCTTCAGGCTGCGGGCCTGGCCATTGGCCGGGTTGACCGTGCGGATGGGCAGCGCGCGCAGTTGCTCGACCGCGTTGAAGGCCCCGTTGACGCGCATCTGGACCGTGCTGCGCTCGTTGCTGAAGACACCGGCGCCCTCCACCGCGTTCTGCGCGTTCAGCTGGGCCACCACCTGGTTCATGTCGATGCCGAGCTGGGCCAGGCGTCGCTGCGGGATCTCGACGTACACCTTCTCCGGCTGGACGCCAAAGAGCTCGACTTTGGCCACACCGGGCACGCGCAGCATGTCGGATCGGGTCCTTTCGGCGAACTGACGCAGTTCTTCCTCGCTGAAGCCATCGGCCGACAGCGCGTAGATGGAGCCGTAGACATCGCCGAACTCGTCGTTGAAGAAGGGCCCGATCACGCCCTGGGGCAAGGTGGCGCGCATGTCGCCGATCTTCTTGCGCACCTGATACCAAAGGTTGGGGATGTCCTTCGGCGCAGAGTAGTCCTTGACCACCATGAGCGAGAAGGACTCGCCCGGCTTGGTGTAGGACTGGATGCGGTCGGCGTTGGGCACCTCCTGCAAGGTGCGCTCGATCTTGTCGGTGACTTGCTCGGCCATCTCCTGAGCCGTGGTGCCGGGCCAGTAGGCGCGCACCACCATCACGCGGAAGGCAAAGGGCGGGTCTTCGTCCTGGCCCAGCTGGAAATAGGACGCCACGCCCAGCAGCATCAGCACCACCATCAGGTAACGCGTCAACGCAGGGTGCTCTAGAGCCCAACGGGAGATGTTGAAGTGTTTCGTGCGAGGCGATGGCGCCTCATCGGAAGGCGAACGAAGGTCGGGGTTGTGCACCGCCAGCTCCTGACGTGATCGGGTGGGGATCCGCGAACGGGATCAGGAACGGGGAGCGGAGGCCGCTGCGGCGGCCTCCTGGAAGCGGCGGACCTTCTGGCCTGGCTGCAGCACGTGGGCACCGGCCGTGACCACCTCCTGGCCAGCCTTCAGCCCTTGGGCGATCACCACGACGTTGCCCAGCACATCGGCCGTGACGACGGCCTGCGGCTGCACGGTCATGCTGCGGGGATCGAGCACCCAGACCACGGACTTGCCTTCGCGCTCCACCACTGCAGGCAGCGGCAGTTGCAAGCCTGCGGCCACACGGGTGGGCACGCGCATCTGCACGGACGCTGTCTGGCCGAGCTCGTAGGCAGCGAAGGCGGCACCAGACACATCGGCCTTGGCCAGGTAAGTGCGGGTGATGGGGTCGGTGGCCGCAGCGACTTCGCGCACGGTGGCGTTCAGCCAGTCAGAGGCGCCCCAGCGGCGCACCTGCACGCCGCCCGGTTTGCCAGACAGGGGTCGCACCACTGCACCGAGGTCTTCGGGCACGGAAAAAACAACGTCGCGGGCGCCATCGTGGGCCAAGGTGAGCACAGGCTGGCCTGCTGCCACGACTTGTCCAGGCTCGACATCGACCGCGGTGATGACACCGCCCGCGGTGGCCGTCAGCACGGCATAGCTGGCCTGGTTGGCCTGCACGCCGGTTTGGGCACGCGCCTGGCGCAGGGCAGCTTGGGCGGCGCGCTCGTTGGTGTTGTGGCGCTCCAGTTCGGCTTCGCTGATGAAGCCCTGAGCGCGCAACTCCTTGAAACGGCGCAGGTCGGCGACCGCCTGGGCAGCCTGTGCTTCAGCCGTGGCCAAGCCAGCGCGGGCCACGTCTTCACCGAGCTTGAGGTCTTGCGGGTCCAGTTGCACCAGGGCCTGCCCGGCCTGCACATGCTGGCCGAGCTCCACCAAGCGGCGTGTCACCTTGCCGCCGACGCGAAAGCCCAGACGGGACTCTGTGCGAGCGCGCACCTCGGCGGCGAACTCGCGGCTCAGGGCGCCGCCCGACTCGGCCACCACCAGGGTGCGCACAGAGCGCACGACGGGTGGCGGCTCGGCGTGCTTGCTGCAAGCCACCAGCATCGAGGCAGCCATCAGAGAAGAAATCAGGAAAACCGGGGGCCAGCGCAGTGTGTTCATTGTTGTCGGCTGATGGATGAGGGCCTTGTTCACTGACCCGCGGGTCAGTAATGTATGCAGGCTGTCGCCGATCTGTCAATTCGTCTGTTGAGACAATGTCGCCAAGACGCCCTGTTGCGCCGCATCCCGCCAGCCCGTGAACCCAACGCATCCCATGTCCACCTCGCCCCCGACCGCGCCCAGCCCATCCAGCGCCCCAACGCCCCCCATGGCCGAGCCCGACCGCCCCGAACAGCCCACGAAAGCACGGGCGGATGTCCCAGTGCCTGGCAGCAGTCTGGCCCTGGCCCTGGCCCTGGTGCCCGCACCCCGTCGCCCCGCCCTGGCACTGTGGCTGCGCTGGTGGCACGAGGTCAGCCGCATCCCCTTGAGCGTTCAGGACCCCGGTGTGGCCGAGACCAAGCTGGGCTGGTGGCGACAAGAGTTGGCTGAGGTCGCACAAGGTCGCGCGCGACATCCGCTGATGCGCGAGTGGCTGGCCTTGCCCTCCCAAGAGACAGGCACCCTGCCCTGGACTTGGTGGCAGCAGCAGTTGGATGGCTTGACACAATTGACGCAGCAAACACGCTGGATGGACGAGGCGAGCTTGCAACGCCACGCCTTGCAAACCACCGGCAACGCCTGCGCCGTGGCGGCCCACTTGCTTGGCGCACACAGCGAGGCAGCGATCGCAGCGGCACGCACCCTGGGGCAAGGCCTGCGACAGGCCCACATGCTGGCCCGGCTGGGTCAGGACGCCCGCGCGGGCTGGGTGATGGTGGGCATCGACTGGTTGCAGGCCCATGATGTGCGCGCCCACCAGCTCAGCCGCCCCGAAACGCCGATGCCTGCTGGATGGCCACGGCTGCTGGCCGCGCTGCACCAACGCGCGCGCGCCACCCTGACGCAGGCGATGGCAGATGTCCACGCCCTGCCCTCGCCAGACCGCCGCGCCTTGCGCCCCTTGGTGTACCTGGCGCATGTTTCGCTGGCGCTCGCCGACGCCGTTCAGGGCTCGGGCGATACCGTGCTGCACCAGCGCATCTTGCTGACACCGCTGCGCAAAGGCTGGATGGCACAACAGCTGCGCTGGGGCTGGCTGCGCTGACGCCTCACTTCATCGACATGCCGCGCAAGATCTCGCTGCGCGCCAACTCCCCAGGAACGTCCTTCGCAGGGTCTTTGGGCGCATCTTTGCTCGGCTCTTTCGGCACCTCACGAGGCGCCTCGATTGGCGGCTCACGCACGGGCTCGCGCAGGTCACGGGGCTCGCGGGCGAACGGTGCCGCCAAGGGCTCCCCCACGAACACGCCCTGGGCCGGCCACAGCACGCTTTTCCAGTAGGCCTCCAGCGCGGTGGCGCCCTGGGCGTAAAACAGCAGCAAGGCCTGGGGATGGGGAAACTTCTGCCAGTGCGCGCAGGGTTCGCTCACGGTGCCATAACTGGCCGTGGCGCCAGCGTGGATCCAGGCCAAGGCTGTCATCTGCCCATGCGGCTTGTCGAAGATGCCGCCAAAAGAGGTGAGGTGATCGGCCAAGGCGCCGGGCACGAAACTCACGGTGTCCAACCAGTCGATGTTGGCCTTGCCGGTCATGTAGAGCAGCACCCGGTCGGCGTTCTTGAGCGCGTCGGTGCGGTCGATGTGCACATCCACCCCCAAGCGACTGACCTGCGTGGGCGGCGGATAAAACACTTGCCGCACGCTGCGCACATTGTCAGAGGTGATGACAAAGTGCGCCGTGACGGGCAAGGCGCCGCGCAAGCCCAGGCTGCCATCGGACTTCACGCCGCGGTCGATCAAGGCCTTGGCTGCTTCGAAGTCCCGCGCGGCCAGCAACATGCCCAGCCTCATGCCGTGGTCCTTGTAAGGACGTGACGAGGCGCTGCCAAAGTAGGTCGAGGATCGCGCAGGGCCGCAATTGGCCGCGCACAGCTTGGAGTCATAACCCATGGCCAGCACGCCAGTGATGCTTTGGCAATCGACGCCATAGGGCATGCGCCAGGCCAGCGCCAGGCCTTGCACACGGTCTCCGTAGAAGGCCTGGATGCGTTTGTTGAATTCCTCGAATTCCTGGAGCGTCAAGGCCGATTTGACAGGCAGGCTGACCCGCAGGATGTGGTGCTCAGGGATGCGGCGCGCCCGCGCGTAGTACTCGCCCACCTGGACGGAGTACGGGTCGTCCGTGTTGATGACCAGTCCCAGATCTTGTGACGTGATGCGTCCGATCACCCTGGGCACGGCCATCCACCGGCGTGGTGCCGGCTCCGTCTGGGCCACCGAGGGCGCAGCGGAGGGCGCCGCCGGCCCGCCACGACCAGCATCCGCCGCCAAGGCCTGCGACGCAGCGAAGCCCACCAGCAGCCAAACCACGCCAGCCAGCATCCACGCCAGCGCCCGACGGCCTGTCAAAGATTCAAAAATGTGCATTGCGGTATCAGATGCCAAAAAAGACACGACCGATGGGGGGATGAACGCTCAAGCGGCCGATTATTTCGCCGATTGCTCAGGAATCCCACTTTCCAAAACGTGATTCCGCGGAGAAAAACCCATGAGCGACCCCAAACCAGACAGCACCTCCATCCAGGTGATCGGCCGCATGTTCTCTCTGCTGGAGACCCTCGCCCACGAGGGCGACGCCATCTCGCTGAAATCCATCAGTGAACAGACAGGTTTGCATCCCTCCACCGCGCACCGCATCCTCAACGACCTGGCCGTCGGCGGCCTCGTGGAACGATCAGGCCCAGGCGCCTATCGATTGGGCATCCGTCTGCTGACCCTGGGCAACCTGGTCAAGTCACGCCTGGACGTGCGCGAGTTGGCTGTGCGCCCCATGCAGGAGCTGCACCGGATGACGGGGCACCCTGTGTCGCTGTTCGTGCGACACGAAGACGAAGCCTTGTGTGTGGAGCGCACCGTGACCGAGCGTTCGGGCGTGCAGGTGACCCGCGTGATGGGCCTGCGCTTGCCGCTCACGGCCTGTGCGGCCGGCAAGGTCTTGTTGCTCAATGAATCCGCCGTGGTGGTGCGCGCCCTGTGTGCGGCCCAAGGCACGCGTCACGAGCTGGTGCAGGCCGAACTGGGGCTGATGCGCCAAAGCGGGATCGCCATGGACAGCGAAAGCGCAGACCCACAGCTGCAGGTGATCGTCACGCCCGTCAACGACGATCTGGGCGGCGTGGTGGCCAGCCTGGCGCTGAACGTTTCCCACCTGAGCAGCGTACCGCCGGAGTGGCAAGACGCCCTCAAAACCAGTGCGCAGAAAGTGTCCGCCCTCTTGGGGTGGCAACACGCGGCGTCGGCCTGATGGCCACCGCCAGGGTCAGGGCCAGCGTCAGGACGTGACTTTGGCCGCGCCTGGCACCAAGGTGGTCGTCGATGAGCTCTTGTGCGGCGCACGCTCCAGCCAGCGGCGCACGCGCTCGGCATCGGCCTGGCGAGAGTACTTCCCGGTGGAATCCAGGAAGATCATGATGTACTTGCGGCCCACCATGCTGGCCTGCATGACCAGGCAACGGCCAGCTTCCACGATGTAGCCGGTCTTTTGCAAGCCGATGTCCCAGGCAGGGCTGCGCACCAGGCTGTTGGTGTTGCGGAACTGAACCTGACGGTTGCCCAGACGCACGGCGTGTTCCGGCGACGTGGACAATTCGCGGATGAGCGGCTGCTGGTAAGCCGCCTTGACCAGAACCGCCAAATCGCGCGCACTGGATTGGTTGTTGCTGTTCAGGCCGGTCGGGTCCACATAACGGGTGTCCTGCATGCCCAAGGACTTGGCTTTGGCGTTCATCACCGACACAAAAGCCTGCAAGCCGCCGGGGTAGGTGCGGCCCAGCGCATGGGCGGCGCGGTTCTCGGACGACATCAGTGCCAGGTGCAGCAATTCACCGCGGGTCAGCGTGGCGCCGACGGTCAGGCGTGAGCTGCTGTTTTTCTCGGTGTCCACGTCGTCGCTGGTCACGGTGATGTCTTCGTCCATGGACAGCCGAGCATCGACGATGACCGCAGCGGTCATCAACTTGGTCAGCGAGGCGATCGGCAGGACCGCTTCGGAATTCTTGGCCAGCACGACCTCGTTGGTCTCCTGGTCCATGACGAGGGCGACGCTGGACTTCAGGTCAAGCGGGTCGGGCGTGTGGTGCAAACCATAGATTTGCCCGAACGAGGCACCGGTTGCGCCGGAAGCAGCGGCCACGGTGGCCGAGGGCTTCAGCGGCACGCCAGCAGGCGCCCGAACCGATATGGGCATCAAGGGCTGCGCCACGGCTGGTGCGCGAGTTTCGGCACGGGTCTGCAACGACACAGCAGGTGCCACTGCACGAACGCCACGCGCTTTGCGCGATGGCTTCTGAAGCACAGCGGCCTTGGCGGCGGGCCTGGCCGCGGGCTTGATCGTGCCCTTGGCGGAAGCCTTGGTCGCCACGGGCTTGGCCGGCTTGACAGTCTTGGCCTCTGCAGGCGCAACACAAGCCAGCGCAAGCGACAGTGCCGCCACACCCGCCAGAAACCACGCGTCCGTGCCGAAATTCATCTTGCGCTTGTTGCCAACCACGATACAGCCCTTTCGTCCTCACCGAAGTGTAATGAAAAAACGCGCAAGATCAAAGACTTACGCGTCATTCATGAAGTGACCCGGCAAAACCGGTCACCGAGGGGCTGAATCAACCCTGGGCGGCCACCCGCTCTGCCTTGCTGTGAAGCTTGTTCAACGCAGACAGATAAGCTTTGGCCGATGCCACAACGATGTCCGGATCAGACCCGACCCCGTTGACGACCCGCCCGCCATGCTGCAGCCGAACCGTCACCTCTCCTTGGGATTCTGTGCTTCCCGAGGTGATGGCATTGACCGAGTAAAGCACCATTTCTGCGCCACTTTTCACGACAGCTTCGATCGCCTTGACCGACGCATCGACAGGCCCGTTGCCATCGGACTCGCTGCGGTGCTCCACGCCACCCGCGCCAAACACCACGCTGGCGTGCGGGCGCTCACCCATCTCCGAGCGCTGCGACAAGGCCACCAGCCGGTAGTGCTCCTGCTCGCTGGTGACGCTTTCGTCACCCACCAGGGCGATGATGTCTTCGTCGAAGATCTCGCTCTTGCGGTCGGCCAGTTCCTTGAACTTGGCGAACGCGGCGTTGACCTCGGCTTCGGAATCCAGGTCGATGCCCAACTCCTGAAGCCGCTGCTTGAACGCGTTGCGTCCCGACAGCTTGCCCAGCACGATCTTGTTGGCCGACAAGCCGACGTCTTCGGCGCGCATGATCTCGTAGGTGTCGCGGGCTTTGAGCACGCCATCCTGGTGAATGCCCGAGGCGTGGGCAAAGGCGTTGGCACCGACCACGGCCTTGTTGGGCTGCACCACGAAGCCGGTGGTCTGCGACACCAGGCGCGACGCGGACATGATCTGCTGGGTGTCGATGCCCACGTCCAGTCCGAAGTGATCGCGGCGCGTCTTCACGGCCATCACGACCTCTTCCAGCGCGCAGTTGCCGGCACGCTCGCCCAGGCCGTTGATGGTGCACTCCACCTGGCGCGCGCCACCGATCTTGACACCAGCCAGGGAATTGGCCACGGCCATGCCCAGGTCGTTGTGGCAATGCACAGACCAAATCGCCTTGTCCGAGTTCGGCACCTTCTGACGCAGCTCGCGGATGAAGTTGCCGTACAGCTCTGGGATGGCGTAGCCCACCGTGTCGGGGATGTTGATGGTGGTCGCACCCTCGGCGATGACAGCTTCGCAGACGCGGGCCAGGAAATCGAGGTCCGAGCGGTAGCCGTCCTCGGCCGAGAACTCGACGTCGGCGGTCAGGTTGCGCGCGAAACGAACCGACTGCTTGGCCTGCTCCAGCACCTGCTCCGAGCTCATGCGCAGCTTCTTCTCCATGTGCAGGGCACTGGTGGCGATGAAGGTGTGGATGCGCCAGGCGTTCGCACCTTTCAGGGCCTCTGCGGCACGGGCGATGTCGCGGTCGTTGGCACGGGCCAGCGAGCAGACGATGGAGTCCTTGATGGCGTCGGCGATGCCCTTGATGGCTTCGAAATCACCATTGGACGATGCGGCAAAACCGGCTTCGATCACGTCCACCTTGAGGCGCTCGAGCTGGCGCGCGATGCGCAGCTTTTCCTCGCGGGTCATGGAAGCGCCGGGCGATTGCTCGCCATCGCGCAAGGTGGTGTCGAAAATGATGAGCTTGTCTGTCATGGGGGTCTCAGCGGTGCAGGCCTTCTTCGTCGGGCTCGTCGGTGGAGGTGGAGATCACGCTCACCGGGCGGCCGCGGCGCCATTTGACAATGAACACGCCGTAGCCCGACAGCCCGTAGAAAACGAAGATGGCGAAAAGGACGATGGGCGGGTGGATCGTGATCACCGAAATGCCCAAGGCGATCGCCACGATCACGATGAAGGGCACCGTGCGCTTGAAGCTGACGTCCTTGAAGCTGTAGAACGGGATGTTCGTGACCATGGTCAGGCCCGCGTACAGCGTGAAAGCACAAGCCACCCAAACCAGCCAGGGCGTGGTTTGCGGGCTGTAGCCTGCGTCGGTCACCACCCAGATCAGCCCCACCACCAGGGCAGCGGCTGCAGGGCTGGGCAGGCCCTGGAAGAAGCGGCGGTCCACCACGGCGATGTTGGTGTTGAAGCGCGCCAAGCGCAGCGCGGCGCCCGAGCAGTACACAAAGGCCGCCACCCAGCCGACCTTGCCCAGGCCCTTGAGCGCCCACTCATAGACGATCAGGGCGGGCGCTGCGCCGAACGAAACCATGTCGGACAGGCTGTCCATCTGCTCGCCGAAAGCGCTCTGGGTGTTGGTCATGCGCGCGACGCGGCCGTCCAGGCTGTCGAGCACCATGGCGCAGAAAATGCCCACCGCGGCCTGCTCGAACTGGCCGTTCATGGCCATGACGATGGCGTAGAAACCGCCGAACAGCGCCGCCAGCGTGAACAGGTTGGGCAGGATGTAAATGCCCTTGCGGCGCGGGCGGTGCCCCTCGGGCGCCTCCTCGGGCAGGGGGGCTTGGGCGTCGGTCGAGCTCATGCGTTGGTCATGCATTCTTCATGCGGTCGCGAGGGTGGCCAGGATGGTCGTGGTGGCCGACACACGCTCGCCCGGCGCTACCTTGGGCACGGCATGCGGCGGCAGGTAGATGTCCACGCGCGAGCCGAAACGGATGAGGCCATAGCGCTGACCGCGGGTCAGCGTGTCGCCAGGCTTGACGGTGCACAGGATGCGCCGCGCGATCAGGCCGGCAACCTGCACCAGCGTGACCAACTCGCCGTTGGACTCGATCACCACGGCATTGCGCTCGTGGCGGGCCGAGGCGGTGTCAAGGTCGGCGCTGATGGCCACGCCCGGGAAGTACTGAACTTGTCGGATGACGCCATCCACGCTGGCGCGGTTGGCATGGGTGTCAAAGAAGTTCATGAACACGCTGATGCGCAACGCGTCACGGTTGGCGTAAGGGTCGCGTGCTTTTTCAATGCGCACGACACGGCCATCGGCTGGCGACAGCACCGCGCCGCTTTGCGTGGGCACTGCGCGGGGGGCATCTCGCCACAGCAGGGCGGCGAGTGCAGCCATCACGCCAGCGAAAAGCAAGCCCCAGCCATCGCCCAACAGCCAGGCCAAGGCCAGCGTGAACAGCACAACCGCGGCGGTCAGGAGGCGGTGACCACGCGCAAACAGGTACAAAGATGACATCATGATGTCGTTGAGGATACCTCAACGGGCACGGACGGCGACACCTGCGGCGGCACCATGGTCGGAAGATGGCGCAGCACCCGCTGCGGGAAGGGGATGTCCACGCCCAAGCGGTTCAGCGTGTCCAGCACCGCCAGGTTGACGGCCGACCTGGCGCCCAGTTGTCCTGCCTCGGGGTCGGCGATCCAGAAGGCCACGGTCAACTCCAGGCCATCGGCGGCGAAATTCGACAACAGCACCGAAGGCGCGGGGTCGTGCAGCACACGAGGCAGGTCGCGCACCGCGGTCTGCAAAGCAGGCATCACGGTGTTCAGATCGGTGCCATATGCCACCTGCACCACCGTGGTCAGCAGCAAGCGGCGGTCGGCCAGCGAGGCGTTTTCCACGCGCTGGGTGATGAGCACTTCGTTGGGCACGATGGACTCCCGTCCGGAGGACGAGCGCAGCACTGTGAAGCGCGTGTTGATGTCGGTGATGACGCCCTCGAAGTTGTCCACACGGACCAAGTCGCCAATGCGCAGCGAGCGTTCGGCCAGGATGACAAAGCCACTGACGTAATTCGCCGCGAGTTTTTGCAGTCCCATGCCCACGCCCACACCCAAGGCGCCACCGAACACCGACAGTGCCGTGAGGTCGATGCCCACCGCGGACAGCGCCAGCATCAAGCCGGTGACCAGCAACAGCGCCCGCAGGATGTTGGCCGCCATCTTGCGCATGGAGAGATTGTCGGTGGCGCCTTTGAGCAGCTTGGACTCGATGGCCGACGACAGCGACAAAGACAGGATCATCACCAGGATCGCACTCAGCGTGCCCTCGATGACCTTGCGCAGGCTGACCTCGCCCGCACCGATCTTCCAGGTGATTTGATCGAGCTCGTCGAGCAACAGGGGCATCACCCCTGTGATCCACAGGACCGTGACCAGCCAGGCCAGCCAGGACACCGTGCGCTCCACCACCCGCACCGTGCGAGAACCGGGGAACGCCGCCCCCAGCACTTTGACCGTCAGGCGGATGACGGCCAGCGAGGACAGCACAGGAATGGCCAGGCGGAACACCGGCAGCGGGATCACTTCCATCAACGCACGTCGGGCGGCCAGGGCCAGCATCAGGGCCACCACCGGGAACAGGATGCCGTCCACCACCTTGCGCCCGAACCAGATGGCGGTGGGCTCGGCCTGCTGCCCGCGCCACAAGCGCACCAGCAACCACGCCAAGCCCAGGCATCCGGCCAGCGCAGCCACCTCGGCCAGGACCGTGGGCTGCTGCAGCTGGGTCAGGAGTTGGCCGAGTTCTTCGGCGCTGATCGGGTGGGAGGCGTGGGAGGTGCTCACACTCATGGGCAAAGCGAACAAGTACACGAGGGATCTGGGGAGTTTCAGTTTTCGATCAGGGTGCGCACATGCGCGGCCACGCTGCGGGAGAGCGCGCTGAGGTTGTAGCCACCCTCCAGGCAGGACACGATGCGGCCCTTGGCGTGGGTGTCGGCCACCTGCATGATTTTCGCCGTGATCCAGGCGTAGTCGGCCTCGACCAGCCCCAAGCCACCGAGGTCGTCTTCGCGGTGGCCGTCGAACCCGGCAGAGATGAAGATCATCTCGGGCTTGAAGTCTTCCAGGCGGTACATCCAGTAGCTGTCCACCACGTCGCGCACAAGTCGGCCATCGCTGCGGGCGGGCACGGGCACGTTGACCATGTTGCCGGCGCGGCTCTCGGCGCCACTGTACGGGTAGAAGGGATGCTGGAACAGGCCGACCATCAGCACGCGGTCGTCGTTGGCCAGGATGTCTTCGGTGCCATTGCCGTGGTGCACGTCGAAATCGACCACCGCCACCCGCTTCAATCCGCGCACATCGAGCGCATGGCGGGCAGCCACGGCGACGTTGTTGAAGAAGCAAAAGCCCATGGTCTGGTCGTGCGTGGCATGGTGGCCGGGCGGCCGCACCGCGCAGAAGGCATTGCTCAGCGTGCCGTCGATGACCGCATCGGTGGCTGCCACCGCAGCACCTGCGGCCCGCCAGGCCGCGGCGCGCGTCCCGGGGCAGGCCCAGGTGTCGGGGTCGAGGGCGCGGGTCTCGCCCGTGGCTTCAAGCTGCTGCAGGAAGTCGTCCAGCGTCAGCACGTAGTTGAGGTCGTGGGCGAGGGCCAGGTCCTGGTTGGACGCCATGGGCACATCTTGCGGCAGCATCAGCATGTCCAGACCGACGGCCCGCAGGTGGTCTTCGATGGCGTGGATGCGCGCGGGGCACTCCGGGTGGCCTGCGCCCATGTCGTGCGACAGGCAGTCCGGGTGTGAAAAATAGCCGGTGGTCATGGGTCAGAAGTGCGCCGCACACCGTGCGGGATTGGGTTAAGGTGCTGCCATGCTCCGCAATGACATGACCCCGCCAGGCGCATCGGCCGGACCCGCCTCACCGAACGTCCGACAGCTCACCTCGCTCATCGATCAGGTTAGCACGATCATCGTGGGCAAACGCGAGCAGGTCACGCTCAGCGTCATCTGCCTGCTGGCGTCGGGCCACTTGTTGATCGAGGACATCCCGGGCGTCGGCAAGACCACGCTGTCGCAAGCGCTGGCCCGCTCGCTGGGCCTGAGCTTTTCGCGGGTGCAGTTCACGGCCGATTTGCTGCCGTCTGACCTGATCGGCGTGAGCGTTTATGAGCGCCAGAAGGAAGCTTTCGTCTTCCACCCTGGGCCCGTGTTCGCACAGGTGTTGCTGGCCGATGAGATCAACCGGGCCGGCCCGCGCACGCAGAGTGCTTTGCTGGAGGCCATGGAAGAGCGCCAGGTCACTGCAGAAGGTGAAACCCGCCCCCTGCCCTCGCCCTTCTTCGTCATCGCCACGCAGAACCCCGTGGAGCAGCTTGGCACGCACCCCTTGCCAGAATCTCAGCTGGACCGCTTCGCCATGCGCTTGTCGCTGGGCTACCCCGATGCCGCCGCAGAGCGCGCGCTGCTGACGGGGGCTGACCGGCGTCAATCTCTGCTCGACATCCAGCCCGTGATGGACGCCAGCGAGTGGCAACAATGGCAATCACGTCTGGCGCAAGTGCATGTGTCGGACGCCTTGCTGGACTACTTGCAAGCCCTGCTGCAAGCGACGCGCGATGGCCGCTGGTTCGCGCAGGGCCTCAGCCCGCGCGCAGGACTGTCGCTGCTGCGCTTGGCGCGCGCCCGTGCGCTGGTGGTGGGGCGTGGCCACGTTTCCCCCGAAGATCTGCAGGTGCTGTGGGTGCCCGGCGTGGCCCACCGCCTGCAGGTGCTGAGCCAGTCCGGCCGCAGCGCCGCCGCCCAGGCACGCGCGCTGCTGGAGGCCACCCCGGTGCCATGAGGGCGCAACCACCGAACATGGTGCATGCCATGCGCCAGCGCTGGACCGACTGGTGGGAGGCACGGCTGCCCCGACAGGACCAGATCCGCCTGACGCAGCGCAACCTCTACATCCTGCCGACGCGCGCTGGCCTGAGCTTTGCTGCAGTGGTGATGGTGCTCTTGCTGGCCTCCATCAACGAACAGGTCAACCTGGGCTATGCCTTGGCCTTCCTGCTCGGCGGTGCAGGCATGGCCGCCCTCTACCAGACCCACGGCAACCTGCAGGGCGTGACCTTGCGCTTGTCGAGCCTGCACAGCGTGCACGCCGGCCAGGTGATGCGCCTGGCTGTGACCCTGGGCAACCAGCATCGCCGACTGGGCCGCTATGGGCTGCTGATCAGCGTCGATACCCGCAGCCTGCCTCGGGAGTTGGCTGCCAGCAGCACGCCGCAGCACCTCGACCTACCGCCCGGCAGCGAGGGCAGCGTCGAAGTGGATGTACCTACCCTGCAACGCGGGTGGCTTGACCTGCCTCGCCTGACCATCGAAACCCGCTACCCGCTGGGCTTGTTCAGAGCCTGGGCATTCTGGCGACCGCAATCGCGCGTGCTGATCTGGCCAGCGCTGGAGGCTCACGCTCCTCGGTTGCCGGACATGCCTGGCCGCGACAGCCGTGAGCCCCAAGCCGCCGCCCAGGCACGCGATGCCGATGTGCCGGAGGGCCTGCGCGACCACCGCCGCGGAGACCCGCTGCAATGGGTGGCCTGGAAGAAATCCACCCGTGCCCTGGCCACCGGCGGCAACCTGGTCAGCCGAGAACCCGCCAGTGGCCGCACCCCCGACCGCTGGCTGGACTATGAGCACAGCCCAGGCCTGCAGAGCCTGGCGTCGGAAGCGCGCCTCTCCCGATTGGCTGCCTGGCTGCTACAGGCCGAGGAAGACGCCGCAGCCAACGGGCCGACCTATGGCCTGCGCCTGCCTGGTTTGATGCTGTCATGCGGCAAGGGGCCCCACCATCTGCGCCAATGCTTGAACGCGCTGGCCACCTGGGCGCCCAACGGCACGGCGCGAAGCGCTGGACGGGGGGCTGCGTGAGTGCCGCGCTGAGAGCCCCGCCACTGAGCCGCGACGGCCGCGACACCTTGTGGCTGCTGGCCGTGCTCGCGCTGTGCATCGGGCCGCACATGGAGCGCCTGCCGCTGTGGTGCTCGCTGGGCGCAGCCGCTGCCATCATCTGGCGGGGCCACCTGGCGTGGCGTGACGCGCCTCTCCCGCCCCGGTGGGTGCTGATGGTCAGCCTGATCGCCTGCGTGGGCTTGACCCTCATGACCTACCAGTCGCTGTTCGGTCGGCAAGCGGGCGTCACCCTGGTCACCATCCTGGCGGCCCTGAAAACACTGGAGCTCCGCGCCAGGCGCGATGCTTTTGTCGTCACCTCGCTGGGCTTCTTCCTCATCCTCACGCAGTTTTTGTTTTCGCAAGCCATCGGCATGGCCCTGTTGATGCTGCTGGCTCTGCTCGGCCTGCTCAGTGCCTTGGTGCTGGCGCAGCGCACGGTCGGTCGGCCTGGCTTGGGATCGGCCATGGCCGCAGCGGGTCGCTGCCTGGTGATGGGCGTGCCGGTGATGGTGGCGCTTTATGTCTTCTTCCCGCGCTTCGGTCCGCTGTGGAGCGTGCCTGCCGACTCGGGGCCGCGGACGGGCCTGTCGGAACAGATGCGCATGGGCGGCGTGGCCGAGCTGGCGCAGGACGACAGCGTGGCCCTGCGCGTGCGCTTCCTGGACACCCCCCCCACCCCGAGCGAGCTTTACTTTCGCGGGCCCGTGCTGGACCTGTTCGACGGCCAGAGCTGGACCTCGTCCCTCCCCGGCTTGCGCCCGACGCCCCGCAAAGGCCCGAACCGTGACGTTTCGCTTCAGTCCACGCAAGCCCATCACGCGGGCAGCGAGGCAGCGACGACCGTATCGGCAGAAGGGCGCACCGTGCGCTATCAGATGACGCTCGAGCCCAACCAGCTCCGCTCCGTGCCCATGTTGGATGGCACCCTGGAAGCAGCCCCCTCGCCGCCCCTGACCGAACCCGTGCTGCAGCGTGCAGGCCTGAGTTGGGTGGCCGAGCGTCCTGTGACAGAGCGCAGCCAAATCGATGGTCTCGCCAGGCTGATGGCGCGCGAGGCACCGACTCACCCCGACGCCATGACCCTGCGCCAATGGGTCCAGCTGCCGCGAGGTTACAACCCACGCACCTTGGCTTGGGCCACCGACATGCGCACCAGCCCAGCGCTCCGAGATGCCGACGCCAGCGCCCTGGCCATCGCGCTGATGCGCCACATCCGGCAAGCTGGCTTCCGCTACACACTGAGTCCTGGCGACAATGCGCTCGATGCCCGGGGGCAGCCGGTGCTGCACCAAGTGGATCGGTTCTGGCTCGACCGGCGAAGCGGTTTCTGCGAGCACTTCGCCGCCGCCTTCGTCGTCGTCATGCGCGCGATGGACATACCCGCACGGGTCGTCACGGGCTTCCAAGGCGCAGAGCTCAACCCAGTCGATGGGCTCTACATCGTGCGCAACAGCGATGCCCATGCCTGGGCCGAGTACTGGCAGCCCGGGCTGGGTTGGGTGCGCGTGGACCCGACCTCCGCCGTGGCACCCGAGCGCATCGAACGCCCGCGCCTGCCCTTGCGCAACGCCCAGGGCTTGCCGGCCACGCTGTCCAAGCTGGACCCCGCCTTCTGGCGCGGCGTGCGCGCCTACACCGACGCGGCCAACCACCGCTGGAACATCTGGGTGCTGCAGTACTCCCGCAACCAGCAAATGTCGATGCTGGAGCGCTGGGGCGTGAGCTCGCCGGACTGGACCGACCTGATGCGCGTGTGCGCTGGGCTGCTGGTGCTGCTGTCGCTGAGTGGCCTGGCTTGGCTGTGGTGGATGCGCCCACACACGCCCCGATCAAACTGGCACCGCCCGATGGTGCGACTGCATCAGGCCATGCTGGCAGCCGGCTTCGCTGCGCCGGAGAACTGCCCGGTGCCAGCGCCCGCCTTGGCCTGGTCTCGGCAGATGCACACCATCACCGATGACCTCACGGATCCCACCAGGCAGGCCGCACGCGCCGCACTGCTGCACGCCTTGGCAACGCTCGACGCGCTGCGCTATGGCCCTGCGCCCATTGCAGACCGCCAAGGCTTGGGCGCCAGACACGCCTTGCGCAAGGCGCTCAATCAGGCCCTCGCACAAGCGATTGCCCAAGCCAAAATCATGGACAGATCACGCGCAGGCCGACGCCGCCCCCACAGCGCACACGCGAGCTCAAGCGGCACACAGCACCGGTGACGCGTCAGCTTTGGCACACTCCGGGCACGCCACCCGCACAGATTCAGTCCCATTGTCCTGACATGCCTTCCATGACCCCTGCACCCATGACGCGCTCCCCGATGGCCCGGACCAGCTGGCTGTTGTGCGCAACGCTCTGCCTCGCCTCGTGTGGCAGCACGGTTCGCCTCGACGTTCCGCCAGCAACGGCGCCGAACACAACACCGCATCCAACCGGCCAGACCACCACATCCGCCCCGAGCGCAGAGGTCACCGAGGCCAGGGCCATCGAACCTGCCAGCCTCCAAGAGCAACGCTTGCCCAGCCGAGAAGACGCAGACAGCTACGCCACGCGGACAGACGCCGCAACGCTCGCCACCGAACTGGCGCAGAGCCTGTCGCTGGACCCAGCATGGGTTTGGTCCGTGCTGTCACAAGCTCGGTTTCAAGCCAGCGTGCCCAAACTCATGATGCCAGCCCCCACACCCACGGCCAAAAACTGGGGGGCGTACCGCGCTCGGTTCATCGAAACGAAACGGGTGCAAGCGGGCGTGGACTTCTGGCGCACACACGCTGCTGAATTGAAACGCGCCGAAGACGCCTATGGCGTGCCGGCCCACATTGTTGTGGGCGTGCTGGGCGTTGAAACACTGTATGGCCGCAACATGGGACGCTACCGTGTGCTGGATGCGCTGACCACACTCACGCTGGACTTCCCGCGCGGGCGCAGCGACAGAAGTGCCTATTTCAAGACCGAACTCGGCGCGTTCCTGCTGATGTGCCAAGAGCAAGGCCTGGATCCGGTCCGCGTGAATGGATCCTTCGCCGGCGCCATGGGATGGCCTCAATTCATGCCCAGCTCTCAACGCAAACTCGCGGTGGACTTCGATGGCGACGGTCGCATCGACCTCATCAACAGCCCTGTGGACGCCATTGGCAGCGTGGCGCGTTACCTGGCCGAGCATGGATGGCAAAAAGGCCAAGCCACCTACTACGCCGTGACACCGCCAGAGCCCTCCTCTTCACTCGACACCCTCCTCACCCCAGACATCCTGCCCACATTCACACCCACTGAGATGGCCACCAACGGCGCCAGCCTGTCCGCAGCGGGTCAAAAACACCCGGGATTGCTCGCGCTGGTGCAACTCCACAACGGAGGGCAGGCACCGAGTTACGTGGCCGGCACTGCGAATTTTTACGCCATCACACGCTACAACCAGTCCAGTTATTACGCCCTTGCCGTGGCGCAACTGGGTGAAGCCGTGTCAAAAGAAGTGCATCGCCAGAATGGCCGCAAACTCCCAGGCAATTGACAAAGCGCACCAGGGTATTCACGCAAATTCACACACTCCGTCCAGACCAATCCAACAGATGCAATTGCGCGCGCAAATATTTTGTGTATAGAATCCATGCACTTGACGGGCCGAAGAGATCGACCGCCAGGTGGAGGCTTGCCACATTTGTCGATGAGCTGGCGAGCGGGCAAACAAGCTGCCCTCAACAACGAATAAGTACCCAGCCCCAAGAGGGCATCAAGGACAGATCATGAGCAACTATCAAGAACTTCTCGCACAAAAAGCCGCACTGGAAAAACAGGCTGCCGACCTTGAAAAGCAGTTGCAAGACGCACGCCGTGCAGAGCGCTCCAGCGTGATCGCACAAATCAAAAATCTGCTGTCCGAGCATGGCCTGACCGTGGCCGATTTGGGCCTCAAGCCCGGCAAGCAAGCTGGCACTGGCACAGCCCCGACGGCTGGCCGCAAGGTTGCGCCCAAATACCGCAACCAAGCCACAGGCGAAACTTGGACTGGCCGTGGTCTGCAACCCAAGTGGGTTCAAGCTGCCGTGGCAGCTGGCAAGAAACTCGAAGATTTCGCCATTTGAAATGCCGTGAGTTGAATGAGGCCTGTGTCATGCAGGCAAGCAACTCAAGGTCAGCACCAAGCAAACAGCCGGGCATTCAACCCGGCTGTTTTGTTTGGAAAGCGCACAGCCGCCGCTGCTCACTTCATTTGAAATCGCCGGCAAAGCCCAGCACGAACTGCGCAGGTTGAAGGTAGCGACGCAAGGCTGCATTCACCTGGGCCAAGGTCAACGTTTCCAGTTGGGCGTCCACACGCGCTGACACGGCAAAGTCGCGCTCCAGGTACAAGTTGCTGACCCAGCCGGCCGCCAGGCGCGCGTCTTGCGCTCGTCCCAGCCGGCGGAAACTCAACAAGCCACGCTTGCCTGATTCGAACTCCGCTTGCGTGAAACCCTGTTTGAGCGCGCGGTCAATCTCCTCGCGAAACGCTGACTCGACTTTGTCTCTGTTTTGGGGCGCGAAAATCGCCGTGGCCGCCCAAGCCGAATGCGCCTCTTGCGGATGCCACTGGATGCCGCTGTACACGCTGTAGGACAAACCATCGCGTTCGCGGATGCGGTTCCACAAGCGGGAGTCACCGCCGCCGCCCAGCAGGTGATTCGCCAGCATCAGTGCCGGGTAGTCGGCATCGCGGTCACTCAAGGGCAGCGCCTGCTGGACCGACATCGTCGCATTCTGCTTGTCGGGTGTGTTCAACACCAGACGCGCAGCCGGCACGGGCACCAGCGGGTCCGGGATCCGAGCGAATGGCTCAGCCTTGCGCCAGTTGCCGAAGCCCTGCGTGAGGGCCGTGCGCACGGCTGCGGCGTCGAAGTCGCCCACGGCCGAGAACTGCGCGTTCGCTGCCGACACGAAGCGCTGGTGGAAGGCCTGCACCCGCTCGGCCTTCACGGCTTGCCAGTCGGCCACGGTTTCATCGAAGCTGCGGGCATGGCGCACATCGCCCAGCGGGTAGGGGTCTCCGTGGCGGGACATGGCCTCGGCCAGCACGGCTTCGGGTTCCTTGCGCTGGGCCTCGATGCCCGCCAGCGCCTGGCTGCGCACCTCTTCCAACACATCGGTTGGCAGGCTGGGCTGCTGCAGCAAGTCGGACACCAGTGCGATCAGCGATGGCAGGTGCTCGCGTCGGCTCGCCAAAGCCACATTCAACTGCCCCGGGCCGGCCGAGAAGGCCACGTCGGACTGCAAGGCGTCCAGGCGATCTTGCACCTGCTGACGGCTCAGCTGGGCCGTGCCCTTGTCCAGCAGAGCGGCCAGTGCGCTGGGCGTCTCGCCCCAACCCGCCAAACTCTCTGCGGTGCCAAAGCGCAGCGTCAGCGAGGCCTTGACGGCCTGCCCGCGCGTGGACTTGGGCAGCAAGGCCACCTTCATGCCCGAGGGCAAGGCGAAACGTTGGGTGCGTGCGTCGATGTTGGCCGGCGTCGCGTCGAAAACCTCGGCCTGCGCCTGTGCCGCCTGACCCTGGAAGCCCTTGAGCTCAGCGACCACGTCCACGCGCTGAGGCGCCGGCGCGCGCACGGGCTGAGGCGTCGGAACGTACTGTGCCAAGGTGCGGTTCGCACCCACGAGATACCGCTGCGCCACACGCTGCACATCGGCCAGCTGGATGGCTTTGACGCGGTCGCGCACCAAGAAATACAGGCGCCAATCACCCTGCGCCACCGATTCAGACAGCGCCACGCCGACATGTTGCGGGTCGGCGAAACCGGCATCCCAGTCCTTGAGCCATTTGGCGCGGGCGCGCTCCAGCTCTTCAACCGTCACCGGCTGCAACGCGAACGACTCGCCAGCGGCCACCAAGGCCTTGGCGGCAAGGTCCGCGTCTTGTTGTGCGCCCAGCTGGACCCCCAGCAAGATGAAGCCCGGGTCGGCCAGGCCTTCAGAAAAGCTGAACACCGAGGCGGCCAGCTGCTTGTCCACCAGCTGCTTGTGCAGACGCCCGGAGGGGCTGTCGCCCAAGATGGTTGTCAGCAGGGACACCGCCGCGTAATCAGGGTGGGCACCTGGCATGACGTGGTAGCCCGCGAACAACAGGGGCGTGCCGCCCACTCGGCGCAAGGTCACGCTGCGCTCGCCATCCTGCACCGGGTCCAGGGTGTAGAGCGGCGGCAGCACGCGCTGGGGCTTGGGCACGGCCGCGAAAGACTGCTGCACCCAAGCCAAGGCCTTGGCCGCATCGAACTTGCCGGAGATGATCAACGTGGCGTTGTCAGGCTGATAGTGCCGCTTGTAGAAGGCCTGCAGGCGAGAGATGTCCACGCCTTCCACGTCTGTGCGGGCACCGATGGTGGACTTGCCGTAGTTGTGCCACTGGTACATGGCCGACAGCGTCTTCTCCATCAGAACGCGGCCTGGGTCGTTCTCGCCCATCTCCATCTCGTTGCGCACCACGGTCATCTCGCTGTCGAGGTCCTTGCGGGCGATGAAGCTGTTGACCATGGCATCGGCCTGCCACTGCAGGTACCACTTCAGGTTGTCTTCGTTGGCCGCGAAGCTGGCGAAATAGTTCGTGCGGTCGTACCAGGTGCTGCCGTTCGCGCTGAAGCCACGCTTGTTGAACTCGGCCCACACCTGCGGGTGCCGCGGCGAGCCCTTGAACATGAGGTGTTCCAGCAAATGCGCCATGCCGGTTTCGCCATAGCTTTCATGGCGCGAACCGACGCGGTAAGTCATGTTGACCGTGGTCGTCGGCTTGGAGTCGTCGGGATTGAGCAGCACCTGCAGGCCATTGGGCAGGCGGTACTCGCGGATGCCCTCGACCATGCTGACCGGCTGCAAGGGGCCTCTCGGGGCCGCTGCCGAAGCCGCGGAGCCCATGCTGTGTGCCTTCGCGGGCTGGGCCACCTGGGCAGCCTCGGCCGAGGGCGACAGCGTCAACGTGCAGGTCAGCGCGCAGGCCAGCGCACTGGCCAGACTCACAGCGCGCCAGGCGCTCAATGCAGACGAGAACGGACGTCGGACGGGGTGCGGCACGGTGGGCTCTCCTGAAATCTGAATGTCCTCAGGAGCGCACAGCAACTGGCCCTTGCGCCAGCCACTCAGGCCCCACGGGATGTCGAATGGGTGGGACGGGGTGTACCTGCAGCGCCGTGTTCAACGGGGCGCCGTGGCGCCAGGAGTCACGGGTGCAGCCACACGCGGTGCCAGCATCACGCGGGTCTTGCCGGCAGTCGTCACCAGGATGACAGGGTCGCCTGGATTGAAAGTCTCCGACCCTTTGGCCTGCACGATGGCACGGCGCTCGCCATTGGCCATCTGCAGCAGGATCTCCAAGGCATCTTCGCGGGTGCCAAAGCGTTCCACGGTGTTGCCCACCACGCCGCCCACCACCGCGCCCACCACGGCTGCAACCGCAGCGCTCTTGCTGTTGCTGCTGGCTGCGCTGCCGCTGATGCCACCAACAATGGCGCCCGTGGCACCGCCCAGGCCGCTTTGCGAGCCCTCGACCGTCACAGGTCGCACGCCGAGCACAACGGCATCGGCGACTTGGGACAAGCGCTGGGCATCGCCGGGCTTGACGACGTCAGGACTGGTGGTCGAACAAGCCCCCAGCATGGCTGCCAACGCCACACAGGTGGCCAACGCAACCCTGCGCATGCCGCGTTGGGTCGGATGTGGCAGGTGGAACAACGGAGAAGTAGGGTCAACGGTCATGGAACACCTGGAACGGTCAGGACACGCACAGTGCGTGCATCTCATTCTGACTGTAGCGCAGCGCGGGCCTGGTCGGTTGACAGGACCCGAGGGCTGCCCATGCCCCCAGGGTCATGCAGGGCCCACTGTCATCGCTTGTGGCCGAGCGCCAATTCGCCGGCGTAACCGGCGCAAGACGCAGGTCAGGCGGCCATCCGCACCCTCGCCTGCAGCGACCTTCAGTCGTCCATGCCGAGTTCCTGGATCTTGCGCGTGATGGTGTTGCGACCGATGCCGAGCTTCTGCGCGGCCTCGATGCGGCGACCCCGTGTGAGGTCCAGCGCGGTGCGGATGAGGCAAGCTTCAAACTGGCGTGTCAGCACATCCCAGGTCTCGGGCTGCGCTGCTTCCAGACGCGCACGGGCATCTCGCTCCAGGGCTTGCAACCAGTCCGGTGCAGCAGCACCCAACGCAACCGATGTGCCCGAGACACCGATGAACACGGGCTCTGCGGTCACCGGTCGCAGCGCCTCAGACGCGCCACCCGAGGCGGAGATCACGGCAGATGCCGAGGCTTGCACCTCACCATGTGTCCCTGACATTGCTGTCGCGGCATCGGCCACCGAACGGGCCGACGGCCCACCAGGCGGGTCTTGGGCCACGGCCGCGCCGCCCGCTGTTGCAAACACCGGAGTCGGCGAAGCCGCCGAGCGCGACTCCAACAACTCCGGCGGCAAATCCTTGATCTCGACGACCTGTGCAGGGGCCATCACGGTCAGCCAGTGACAGACGTTTTCCAACTGACGCACGTTGCCAGGGAAGTCGAACAAGGTGAGCTGGGCCAGCGCCGAATCGGAGATCCGCTTGGCTTCAACGCCCAGGTCCTTTGCACTTTTTTGCAAGAAAAACCGGGTCAGCGTCGGGATGTCTTCGCGGCGTTCGCGCAACGCGGGCAGGCGCAGGCGGATCACGTTGAGGCGATGGAACAGGTCTTCGCGGAAACCGCCCAGCCGCACGCGTTCTTCGAGGTTCTGGTGGGTGGCCGCGATCACGCGCACATTGCTCTTGAGCGGCTGGTGACCACCGACGCGGTAAAACTGGCCATCGCTGAGCACACGGAGCAAGCGCGTTTGCAAATCGAAGGGCATGTCGCCGATCTCATCGAGGAAGAGCGTGCCGCCATCGGCCTGCTCGAAACGGCCACGGCGCATGGTCTGGGCGCCGGTGAAGGCGCCGCGCTCGTGACCGAACAGCTCGGACTCCAGCAGGTCTTTCGGAATGGCCGCGGTGTTGATGGCCACGAAGGGCCCGTTGCCGCGTGGACTGTGCTTGTGCAGCGCACGCGCCACCAGTTCCTTGCCCGAGCCCGACTCGCCCGTGATCAGCACCGTGACGTTGCTCTGGCTGAGGCGGCCAATGGCACGGAACACGTCCTGCATTGCTGGCGCCTGGCCCATCATCTCGGGCATCTGCGCGACGCGCTCGTCGATGATCTCTTCGCGCAGGCTCTCGTCCACCGCGCGGCGGATGAGCTCCACCGCCTTGGGCAAATCGAAGGGCTTGGGCAGGTACTCGAAGGCACCACCTTGGAAGGCCGAGACGGCGCTGTCAAGGTCCGAGTAAGCCGTCATGATGATGACAGGCAGCCCCGGCAGACGCTCCTTGACCTTGCTGAGCAAGTCGATGCCCGAGCCACCCGGCATGCGGATGTCGGACACCAGCACCTGCGGCTCGTCGTCGTCGAGCGCGGCCAGCACGTCCCGCGGATTGGTGAAGCTGCGGACCGGCAGCTCCTCGCGGGCCAGTGCCTTCTCAAGCACGAAGCGGATGGATTGGTCGTCGTCAACGATCCAGATGGGTTTCATGCTGACAGGAGGTTGCGCACGGGCCCATCGCCGACAACGCCGCCACGGATCACGGCATGGGGATCAGGATTCTGAACACCGTGCGGCCGGGCTCGCTGTCGCATTCGATGGTGCCTTGATGCTGTTGAACGAAGGTGTGTGCCAAGGTCAGCCCCAGTCCCGATCCGCCTTCACGCCCCGATACCAGGGGATAGAAAACGCGGTCTCGGATGGACGGAGGGATCCCAGGGCCGTTGTCCTCAATATGCAAGACCAGTGCCAGGCGGTGTAACTGTCGGTTGATGGTGACACGGCGTGCGACGCGCGTGCGCAAGGTCAGGACAGCATCACCGGTCGCAATGCGCTCGCACAGTGCTTGCGCCGCGTTGTGCGCGATGTTGAGCACGGCCTGGATGAGTTGCTCGCGGTCACCGCGGAAATCGGGCAGCGAGGTGTCGTAGTCGCGCTGCACGCGCAAGCCTCTGGGGAACTCGGCCAGGATCAGCGAACGCACGCGCTCGCACACCTCGTGGATGTTGACATCGCCCACCACGTGCGGCCGGCGGTGCGGCGCGAGCAGACGGTCCACCAATGCCTGCAAACGGTCGGCTTCGTGGATGATGACCTGGGTGTACTCGGTCAACGACTTGTTCTCGAGCTCCATCTCCAGCAGCTGCGCCGAGCCTCGGATGCCACCCAACGGGTTCTTGATCTCATGGGCCAGGTTGCGGATGAGCTCTTTGTTGGCTTGAACCTGGTCTTGGGCGCGATCCTCGCGCTCCTGGCGGGTCTGCTGCTCGACCTCGACGAGCTCGACCAGCAGGCGCTGCGCCTGACCCGTGCCTGACCCCAGGCGTGTGACGATGACTTGCACCGGCAACGGCTCGCCCGCACCGTGCAAGTGGCGTCGCAAGTGACCTTGCAGCCGACTCGTGGCGAAGTCGTTGCGCGCGACGGCGGTCAGCACCTCCTTGAACAGGCTGGGATCAATGAACCAACCCATCACCGACTCGCCCAGCACACTGCGCCGCGAGAGGCCAAGCAACTCCTCGAAGGCTGCATTGGCAAAGAGGCAACGGCCGTCAGGCTCCACCACCAACACCATGGTGGCCAGAAAATCAAAGGTGTCCAGGCCTGCAGCCAGGCTCGAATCTGCGGTCGTGTCGGGCATGTGTCGGTTCAGCGGCTTGCGCCGAACTTGCCCAGCTCGCGCTTGAGTGAGGCCACATCAGACTCCTTGCGGGTGATGGCGGCCTTCATCTCGGTGACACGGTCCAGGTACTTTTGGTAGTTGCGTTCGTCGCCACGGCGCTCGGGCTGACCGTCGTTGAAGTCTTTGCGCAAAGCCGCCAGGGCGTCTTCCTCCTTGCGCAACTCGGCTTCCAGGATGCGGCGGGCATCGCTGTCACGGGCCTTTTGGTCTTCGGTGCCCACGCGCTCGCCCTGGCTGGCTGGCGACGCGGAGCGAGGCCCTGCATTGCCCCGCGGCACTGGCGATTGGATGACCGTGATGGGGGCACCGTCCAGCGTCTTGCAGCCCTTGTCGCGGGCTTCTCGGGCGGTCATGGCATCGGTGTACAGGTTGCCAGGGCAGCGGTACACGGGCTTGTCCTCGGCATGGGCCGCCGGGGCGCTTGCCCAAAACAAGGCGGCCACAGCCCAGCCCACTGCACCACTCACAGCACCTGTCACAGTCATCGGCAGCACGCGCATCGGCATCTGGCGCCCATCCTTCATATTGCCCATCCTGGCTTCAGTATGCCTTGCAGTATGCCCCGACACCAACGGACGTCGCTCACAGGAAACAACACCCAGACATGGCACAAATGAAAAAAGGGCGACTTGCGTCGCCCTTCCTGCATGGACCGCGCGAGGCGGATCACAGCGTGTAGTACATGTCGAATTCGACAGGGTGCACGGCCTGGCGGAAGCGGGTGACTTCCTGCATTTTCAGGTCGATGTAAGCGTCGATGTATTCGTTGGTGAACACGCCGCCCTTGGTCAGGAAGCCGCGGTCGGCGTCCAGGTGGTCCAGAGCTTGGTCCAAGCTGTGGCACACGGTCGGGATCAACTTGTCTTCTTCCGGCGGCAGGTGGTAGAGGTCCTTCGTGGCGGCTTCGCCCGGATGGATCTTGTTTTCCACGCCGTCCAGGCCAGCCATCATCAGGGCCGAGAAGGCCAGGTAGGGGTTGGCGGAAGGATCGGGGAAGCGCGCTTCGATGCGGCGGCCCTTCGGGTTCGACACGTAAGGGATGCGGATCGAGGCCGAGCGGTTCTTGGCCGAGTAGGCCAGCTTCACCGGGGCTTCGAAGCCAGGCACCAGACGCTTGTACGAGTTCGTACCAGGGTTGGTGATGGCGTTCAGGGCACGGGCGTGCTTGATGATGCCGCCGATGTAGTACAGGGCGAACTCGCTCAGGCCGGCGTAGCCTTCGCCCGCGAACAGGTTCTTGCCGTCTTTCCAGATGGACTGGTGGACGTGCATGCCGGAACCGTTGTCGCCAACGATGGGCTTGGGCATGAAGGTGGCGGTCTTGCCATAGGCATGGGCCACGTTCACGATGATGTACTTCTGCAGTTGCAGCCAGTCAGCGCGCTGGGTCAGCGTGCTGAAGCGCGTGCCGATTTCCATCTGGCCAGCGTTGGCCACTTCGTGGTGGTGCACTTCGACCGGGATGCCCATCGATTCGAGGATCAGGCACATTTCCGAGCGCATGTCCTGGCCGGAGTCGACCGGGGGCACGGGGAAGTAGCCGCCCTTGACGGTGGGACGGTAGCCGGTGTTGCCGTGCTCGTACTTGGTGCCGGTGTTCCAGGCGCCTTCTTCGGCTTGGATTTCGAAGAAGCTGCCGGACATTTCGTTGCCCCAGCGGATGCCGTCGAACACGAAGAATTCGGGTTCCGGGCCGAAGTAGGCGGTGTCGCCCAGGCCGGACGACTTCAGGTAGGCTTCGGCGCGCTTGGCCAGCGAACGGGGGTCGCGCTCATAGGGCTTGCCGTCGGTCGGATCGATGACGTCGCAGGTCAGGATCAGGGTCGGCTCTTCGAAGAAGGGGTCGATGTTGGCCGTGTTCGGATCGGGCATCAGCTGCATGTCCGAGGCTTCGATGCCCTTCCAACCAGCGATGGAAGAACCGTCGAAGGCATGGCCCGAAGTGAACTTGTCTTCATCAAAGTGAGAAACCGGCACGGTGGTGTGCTGTTCCTTGCCACGGGTATCGGTGAAGCGGAAATCAACGAACTTGACGTCGTTGTCCTTCACCAGTTTCATCACGTCGGCGACGGTCTTGTTGGCCATCAGGTGCTCCTA
>Ga0209617_10000125_pt1 | contig 29479 bp, 31 predicted proteins | sample LakEriepJuly2011_2_FD_187459 | JGI IMG/M metagenome (GOLD analysis project Ga0209617, IMG submission 187459) | Freshwater microbial communities from dead zone in Lake Erie, Canada - CCB epilimnion July 2011 (SPAdes) (version 2) | ecosystem: Environmental > Aquatic > Freshwater > Lentic >...
TGTAACACATAAAAAAGCCCCAAAAATCATCGCGATAATCATGTGCAGGACATACTCTCCAGACGGAAGTCCGCCGAGGAACCGACGGCTTTCACCTTCGAGCCAAAAATCGACAATTGAGATCAACACATCCATCGCCAGCACCCCAGCTAATAGAAAACCGTACAGCCCCCGAAACTCAAAAAATGGGATAAGGGCAAAGAGAAACGCATACGTCGGCCCGCGAAGCGCGTGTAAGACAAGCTCTCCCTTCGCCCGCGCATGGTGTCGAATACCGTGTGACACCGTGTGGTAGAGGAGCACATCTGTGAGACCGAGAACAGCGACAGCAAAAAGAAGAGCTGTTGCAACGGAGGCCACCTGCTGTGGGTTGTTAAGGGGATTTGCTATCATGGCTAATTCGCGGATTCGGGTATTTTCTGAGCTACACGTTACGACCTAGCAAAGCGCTGATAAACTGCTGACACACCCAACGCCCATAAGGCGTCTGATCAATCACTGACGGCAGATCAAGCTCACCCCGAAGACAAATGCTGGCCCCTTCGAGACTTGTTTTTACCTTCGTCACCTTTATCGGCCCGTGAATCGAACAGAGCTGAATCTGACCGGCTGAATCAATAGAGACACACCGAAATCCCATCACCACCGGCAAGACCTTCCACACCGTCGCCTCGATCCACACCTCGCTTCCTACAGAGAGGACCGTCGGGCAAGCAAGCATCCGCTGATGCAGCGGGAGCCGCCAGGAGTGGGGGGTTAAGAGGTAGTCTTCAGGGAGGCGAGGGGAGTCGGTCTTGATGTGTATGTCGAGGGGGAGGAGGGGCATGTGTTCTGATTAAAAAACTTCACATGGAGGTGATTCAAACCTAGCCCAACCGAACGTAATAGTTCGTAAAGCCGAATCCGATCTCAGGGTTGGGTTGGTTTTCAAGCGTGCTGATTGCCGTTGACCGTTGACCGTTGGCGGGATTGGGAGGTGTGGCTGAGTGGATCCTCCGCTCAGGGGCGGACCTTGAGACTCGCTGCCCGCGCGAGCCGGCGCTGGTTTTTGTCGAAAGTGAGCAGTTCGGTCGCATCCAGGTGGAGCGCCGTGGCGACGTGGAGAATGTCGAGACCGCGGTGACCGCCGGTCTTCGTGTGTCGGCGCGAGAGCAGTTCTGCGCGGCTGAGCACATCGGTCCATTCGGCCGTAGAAAGCACGACCGCACCGCTGTCGAGATCGGATTGAAGGTCGGCCTGAGCTTGGTCGGCGTCGGTTTGTGGAAATCCTTTGGCCGGATTCTGCCGGTGCAGCCACGCCTGGAAGCGCATCCCCTGGCGGAATTCATACAGCAGCAGGGTCGAGACATACAGCGGCTCCTTCATGTCGGCAAAATGGGCGGCGGCCGCCGGAGAATTGTCCTGCCTCCGGTAGAGCGCACACAGAAAGGAGGTGTCCGGGTAGGCGATCATCCTTCTTCGCCCCCCAACTCGGCCGCACGCATCGCCTCGACCTCCTTGGCGGAGAAGACCCGATCGCCCCAGGTCTTGCTGAGCCGTGCCATAATGTCGGGCTTTACAAGCCTCGGGGGCGGAGCGGGTTGGGCAGGCACGAGGCGGGCGAAGAACTTGCCTGCTTTGGTGATGACGACCTCCTCTCCGTTCTCGATCCACGCGGCCACTCTGGCGAACTCGTTCCGAAGGTCTCTGACCGTGGCAGTCTTCATTGTGAGACAAAAAGTGTATCACAGCGGGTATGCTGTCAACGAGGTCACCCACTGGGCGACCGCAGGAGGATCGGTCGGGAGTCAGTGTGGCCGATCACTCTATCGGGGACAAAGTGGGCAAACTGGGGAAATAGGTGCGGAGATAGCCGCGATCGATGGCGGCGAGACGGTCGGCCTGCACACTGGCGTGAGCGGCGATGAGAAAGTCCGGGATGAGGTGCTGTCGTGGCCCACCTTCCCGCCGGTACCTTAGGAATATCTGGCCTGCGCGGTAAGCAGCAGCAGGGGTGATGGGATCATAGAAAATGTGGAGTCGGTCCAAGTCGGCGAGGGCCGATTCCACGCTGGGATAGGCGATGGAGAACTCGGCGAAAGCGATCGGGGAGATGATCAATTCGCCTTGAAGGGCCGCCAGTTGAAGGCTGTTTCGCCAAGCCTCCCAACCGGGTTGTTTCCGGTACAGGAGGATCAGGACCGAGCTGTCGAGGGCGGTGCGCATGGCGGTGGCTGTTCAAGGCTGAGCGGGCGAAGGCAATTCGACCGGTCCCCGCAATTGGTCCAGGACCTCTGGGATGCTCAACCCGGCCCACGGGTCCGTGGCATCGGTTCCAAATTTCTCCCAGGCTTCGGCCGGAATGGCCTTGGTGGCTTTCAAAAATGGAGAGGTTTCATCGAATTCCAGGATGTCGCCCGGCTTGAGGTGAAGACGGTTGCGGATGTCGATGGGGATGGTGATTTGGCCTTTAGAAGTAAGAGTGGCCTGCATTTAAAAAAAGTAAGATTTAAATGTAAGGAATTCAACAGAGATCTGTGACCCGGGTCATTCACCGCTCGCCGCTGCTCCTCCTCTCCCTTTCCGGTTGGTCTGCGGAGTGCGAGGCGATACTGTCGTGGCATCCATGGTTACCTTCGCTGTTCTGGGGACGTTTGACACGAAGGGGGAGGAGCACCGCACTGGGGCGGATCGCACTCAGGAACACAGGTATTCGGTGCAGTTCTTCCATGGCCCCATACCCGCACCAGAGAAGCTACCGTTGGCGATGTTAGCCGTCTCCGACGAAGGCACACTCTCCAGGACACGGCGCTAGGTTCTGGTGGGAACCTAGAGCTATTCGGCCTCCCACGCTCAACGATCAAATGTATGAATCCCAAACGTAGCGCTTCGGCGGCATTAAACTCTCGCCCCACCAGCCTAAGGTCGTTCTTCACGGCCTTTGCTGCCGTGATGAGCCTCGTCGTGTTGGCCGTCGAAGGGCGCGCGCAGGGCAAGGCGAAGCCGACGTACCAGTATGAGTCGGGCGACATTCGGGTTAGCATACCCACCGCGGACGAGCCGCGCGTGAAAACCTTCGGAGCCGGGTCGCTCAAGCGGGCGGCAAAGTATTTGGAGGATGGGGCGGTGAGCTGGGTGCGCGAGAAGTCCTGCGTGAACTGTCACACCACCGGGACTTATCTCGCCGAGCGCTCGGCATGGACGAAACAGTTCGGCCAACCCAGCGCTGAGGTTCACGCAGACTTTGTCGGTTCCGTCCCAAAGCAAGTCGCACAACTGAAGGAGACCGATGGGGGCGGTCACCGGCACTATCCAGACACGTTCTACAGCGTGTGGCGCAGCCTTGGATTGGCGGAGTGGGACAAGCACCGCAGCGCCCAGACCACCGAACCCACCGACCGTTCTTTGCGCGACCTGTTTGAGCACCAGTCAGCCAACGGATCCTTTGTCAGCCATGGGGAGGTGGAGATTCCACATATTACCACCGACTTCGAACTCACCCTCCAAGCAGCCCGCGCGATCACGGCGGCTCCGGGGTGGCTGGCCGGCCTCAACGACGAAGCCCTTCTTGCCCGTGTTGCGAAGTTGAAAGGATGGCTGCGCACTGCGCCCCCGAAAAACGACTTTGATCGCGTCCTAAAACTCCAACTCGCGCACTATCTGCCTGAACTGGTCTCCCAATCGGAGCGGGACGCGGCGTTGACCTTGCTGTCGTCCCTGCAGCATGCCGATGGCGGCTGGTCCACACGTGATTTTTCACCGGTTGATGACTGGCACTTCGAGATGAGCCCAGCCGTTTTAAACCTCATCAAAAATCTGCCCGATGCCGCCAAGCCCGAGAGCGACGCGTACATGACGGCGTTCGCCACCGTGCTGTTGCGGCAGAGCAAGGTTCCCGTCGCTGACGTCCGCATTCAGCGCAGTCTCGCCTGGCTCCGGCGTGAGCAGCGCGAAAGCGGCCGCTGGTGGATGCATTCGCTCTACCGCGGCAACTACCATTACATCACCTACATGGCCACCGCACAGGCGTTGAAGGCGTTTGACCTTTGCGGCGAACTGTCGGTTGTCTCGACCGACTGACAGGTAAACTCGTCTAGCCCGCGCCAAATTTCAGCTCAGGGCCGAGTGGATTTTCAGGCCGGCTCGTCTCCGTGGGTTGGTGGCCGCCAACGAGGTCACCGAAGCGGCAGTCGACGATGCGGGCGTTGCTGGATTGCACGTTTCATGCGCGAAATGACTGAAGAACCGAGATGTTGCCGTGCTGGGAACGGATGGAGCGGCGGACGTCCTGCCTTCCCGAATTCCCGGATACCCGCAGCCGGTCCACCTGTTGATGCTTCACGCTATGGGGGTCCATATTCTCGACAACCTAGAGTTGGAGCGATTGAGCCTAGAGACACACCGGCTGCAGCGTTGGGAATTTCTGCTGACGGTAGCTCCACTAGCGGTGGAAGGGGGAACGGGTTCTCCAGTGAATCCGATTGCGACTTTTTGACAGTCATTAGCCGCTGGGAGGCACCGCTACTTTGACGGTTGTGGAATCCAAGAACTGCTGTAGAAAAAAGATCAAAAACACCGAAATGCTGAGGAAAAAAGAAATTGAGCTCGCAGCGTTCCGTGGCGTCTACGGTCTGATTTGCCCCAAATTGTCCCAAAAAATCTCGATACCAAGGTCTCTTCTGGCTCTCGAGTTCATTGGCTGTTTGCTGGGATAACCTGCGATCTTCAGGTTGAGGCGAGTTGGGGGCGGGGCTGGTTGGGCGTCGACGGGACCGTTGCCCCTAGTGAGCCAACTGCTACCGTCTTGACCATGTCGGATAGATCAGTAAGCAACTTGGAAGACGATCCGATTTTTCAGGAACTCATGGCTGAGGGCTTGGCCATGCAGCACCGATTCGCCGCGGAACCAATATTTGCGAAAACGGGGAAGGGTTGCCTGATTAGTGAAGGTGTGGCCGAGCTTGAGCGCTTGAAAGCGTCGTTAGAGTCTGACCGTCGCTGGCTGCCCGTAGTCTCCAGCCAAGATGCCGCGAATCGAGAGGTCCTCGTCCAAATCGGGCCAGTGCAAACCGAACGGTGAGAGTTCGATGTTGGCCAACTCCTGAGGTGTCCCGCGTGCCAGTCGTGGGTTGAGGGTCACCGGAAATCGAACCTTCGATCCGCTGCGCATCGTCAGCACGATTATGCCGTTGAGGTGCTCGGCCGACTGGGCGCTATCGGTTAAGGTGCTCATGCCATTTTTTGATCATCAGTTGTTTGAACTCGGTCGCAATCGCCTCGGCCTTCGCGACATCACTCAACTTCATCCCTTGGGATTCTCGCAACTCGACACCGTTGTCCAAATCGAACACCGCCTCTCCGGATCCGCGACGGACGTGGATGTGAACCGGTTCATGGTCGTTGCTGTAGAAAAAGAAAATAAATCCGTCTTTTTCAAGAACCTTCGGCACACCTGCAGAGTGGCAGGCAATCCGACTTCTGGCCAGTTCGCCGATCAGACTTGATGCGCGAGGGCGTTACACCGAGCGATCTCAAAAAGCTGATGGGGTGCTGTTACAAATTATTTTCAACCGGATGCGTTTTTTTTGGGATGTGTTCAACCTTGGGTTGGTGCGGCCTGACTCTGATTTTCGGTCAGCAGGTTTTCTTATCCCGCCTCTTATGCAACGCGAACAATTTCAGACCCACCCAAAAAACAGCGAGGAATCGAAAACATTTAAAAAAACCGACCAAATTCGATTTTTTAATTGGTCAAATCAATTTCGGTCAGAGCGCCTTGCTGATCGACGAGTAAGACAAACGCTGTCGATCTCATCAGCTCGGTATGATCTTGAGTCATTCCCGCAAGGGTTATAGCGAATTGCTCTAGCTACCAGCGCGTTTTTGAATCAAAGACCTCAGAAGGTGGTTTATTACGCTACGAGGCAAGATTGTAAGATTTCGTTGTTGTTGGTTTTTGCACGCCGGATTTTATCTTTGATTTTCCTCCCGGCGCCGGCGGCGTTGGGAGGACATTTTTGCACGTCGTTCTTCGATGATTTTTTCCACAGTCCGCCGCGGGCCTGCTGCGGGGTCACGTAGTCGATGCCCGAGTGATAGTGCTCGGTGTCATGCCAATTGAAGTACCGGGCGAAATAGGCGTTGGCCTCGTGGTTATCGAGGAAGCGCCCGGGATATTCTGGCGCCCGTTTCACCGTGCTGAACGCCGACTCAATGAAGGGATTATCGTTGGGAGTCCGTGGGCGGGTAAACAGCTGGGGCATACCGTGATCTTTGCACAGCCTGGGTTAAGTGGAGCGAATCATGCTCATCGAACCAGTGTCCTGGCTTGGGTCTGGCTCCGGTTGGAGGATTTATTGAGGAAGAAACCGTCGAGGGTTCCGTCGTTGAGAGCTGTCGAGAGGAGAAACCCCAATGAAAAATGGGTTTTTGAAGTGGTGTCCCGACCAGGAATTGAACCTGAATCCTCGGTTTAGGAAACCCAACGGCTTCGTTCTAGCTCAGGGCCGAGTTGATTTTCAGGCGAGCTCGTCTCCGTGGGTTTGTAGCCGCCAACATGGTTACCGAAGCGGCAGTCGAGGTTGCTCGGTGGAGGTGTTGGTGATTCTGAAGCGTCTCTGCGGAACTGTGAGCGCAGGAGAGTGGCCGCGGAATCCCCAGTCGCCCCATTGATTCCATTGGGTCGGCCCCCTTTCAGGTTGGTCTACAAAGGAGGCGACGGTACCGTTCAGGAATCCATGGCTACCATCGCTGTTCTGGGGACGTTTGACACGAAGGGGGAGGAGCATCGCTACGTGGCGGATCGCATCCGGGAGCACGGGCATTCGGTGCTGCTCATCGATGTGGGCACGCTGGGGCCGGCGACGCTGGAGGCCGATATTTCGCGCGAAGAGGTGGCCCGCGAGGCCGGCGCCGATCTGGCCGCAGTGGTGGTGCGGCGGGATCGTGGTGAGGCGGTGGCCCTGATGACTCGCGCCGCTCCGTTGGTTCTGGCGCGGTTGCAGCGCGAGGGGCGGGTTGACGGAGTGATCTCGTTGGGCGGCGGCGGCGGTACAGCCATTTGTACGTCGGCCATGCGCGCGCTGCCCGTGGGTTTTCCCAAGCTCATGGTTTCTACGTTGGCCAGCGGCAACACGGCGCCCTATGTCGGCGTGAAGGATATTGTGATGATGCCCAGCGTGGTGGATGTGGCAGGCATCAACCGGTTGTCGCGCGTGATCTTGGCTCAGGCGGCCGGGGCCATTTGTGGCATGGTGTCGGCGCGTCCTCCCGAGGCCGTGCTTAAGCCCGTGATCGTGGCCTCGCAGTTCGGCAACACCACGGCCTGTGTCACCCACGCCCGCGAGATCCTAGAGGCTGCCGGCTATGAGGTGATGATCTTTGCAGCCACCGGGACCGGAGGCCGAACGCTGGAGTCGCTGGTGGAGAGCGGGCTTGTGTCCGGAGTGCTGGATGTGACTACCACTGAATGGGCCGATGAACTCGTGGGCGGAGTCTTGAATGCCGGCCCCACGCGGTGCGAGGCCGCGGCCCGAGCTGGGGTTCCGGCAATCGTCACACCCGGATGCCTCGACATGGTCAACTTCGGCGAACCGGCCACGGTCCCAGCCCGATTCGCGGGTCGACGCTTCTACCATCACAACGCACAGGTGACATTGATGCGCACCAACCCCGAGGAGTGCGCTCAGTTGGGCAAGGTCTTGGCCGAGAAGTGCAATTTGTCGAAGGGGCCCATCCGGGTATTCATCCCGCTGCGAGGCATCAGCGTCATCAGCGCTCCGGGGCAGCCGTTCCATTGGCCGGAAGCCGATGCCGCGCTCTTCGATGCCTGGAAGTCGAACCTTCGCAAGGACATCCCTGTGACCGAGTACGACGGCAACATTAACGATCCAGAGTTTGCCCGCTTGTGCGCCGAGGGGCTTCTGGCATTGATGTGCCAGTAGACCGAAGCAAGCTTGTTTCTTTCTGCCTGAAAATTCCCATGACCATCGTCCTGGATCCTAATTGCACCGGTTATCATCAGCCCGGTCATCCCGAGAAACCCAACCGTGTGGCTCGGACGGTCGACTTGCTGCGCTTGCAGAAACCCATCGCCTTGGAATGGGCCACGCCGGCCGCCGTCACCGATGCGGTTCTGCTGCGAGGCCACACGCCTGAACATTTGGCACGTTTGAAAGTCGAGGCCGCCTTTGATGCGGACACTCCGTGGCATCCCGGCATTGAAGACCATGCGCGCCGTTCCGTTGGGGCGGCCCTTCGCGCGATGGAACTGGCGGCCTCGGGCGAGCCGGCCTTCGCGCTAATGCGTCCGCCTGGGCATCACGCCGAACGCGAGCGGGCCATGGGGTTCTGCTACTACTCTTCGATGGCTCTGGCGGTGCTAGAAGCCAAGGTTAGGGGACTCGGGCCGATCGCGGTGTTCGACTTCGATGTTCACCACGGCAATGGCACCGAAGACATCCTGAAGAATGTGGAGGGCGTGGTCTTTGGCTCAGTGCACCAAGGCGATACCTATCCCGGCACGGGCCAGGCGGATGTAGGTTCTAATTGCTTCAACCGTCCCTTGCCGGGAGGCACTCCGAGGGCCGTCTGGCTGCGAACTCTGGAGGCAACGTGGCAGCGGCTCTTAGCCACCCAGCCGCGGTTGATCGGGATTTCCGCAGGCTTCGATGCCTACAACAAGGACCCCTTGGCCAATGGCACTTTGGAACGCGAGGACTTTCACCTGCTGGGACAGTGGGTCCGCGCCTCAGGCATCCCGACGTTTGTCATTCTGGAGGGCGGCTACAGCCTCGACCTGCCGGACTTGGTGCTGCATTTCCTGCTCGGCTGGGAAGGGAAGTGACCCATGGAACTCGATCCGGACTCTCTTAATACCCGGACGATGTACGAGTGGATGATCCACTCGATTTTGCCGCGGCCTATCGCTTGGGTGAGCACCGTGTCTATATCCGGGATCACGAATCTGGCGCCGTTCAGTTTTTTTCAAGGAGTGTGTGCGCGTCCGCCGACGCTGATGTTTTGTCCGGTCAACCATCGGGACGGTTCCCCCAAAGACACCTTGCGGAACATCGAGGCCACTGGGGAGTTCGTGGTGAACACGGTTTCAGCCACGGATGCTGAGGCCATGAACGCCACGTCCGCGATGCTGGGTTTTGAGGAAAGCGAGTTTGAGCGGTTCGGGGTGGCCGCGGTGCCTTCGGTGATGGTCCGCCCAGTCCGGGTGGCGAGTGCGTCGGTGGCCTTCGAATGCCGTTTGGACCGCATCATCCGCGTCAGTGAGGGTCCGGCCGGCGGCAACATCGTCTTGGGACGCATTGTGCGGATGCACGTGGCCGATGCCGTGATCGGTGCCAACGGATATCCGGATCCGGACCGACTCGACCTGGTAGGCCGTATGGGAGGCACCGAATACCTGCGAACTCGGGACCGCTTTTCGATCGATCGCCCGGCCTAAATTAAAGAGGACAATCCACGAGGTAGGGCGATTTTACCGAAAGCGCCGAGTGAGACTGAGCGGCCGGCTCGGAGATCCAGCCCTCTCCAGCCCTCGCAGAAGCCCGAGTCACCGGTCCGGGAATTCGAACTCCACCTTGCCTCGCTGGCCGAGCACCAGGTGCGCCGTGAAGTTCTTGCCAGCCTTCGACACGAAGCCGCTTAGGGCCTCGGTGCGGCCATCTTGCAAGAGCTTCTCGACCTGCGGTCGTTCAACGGTCTGATCTAAGATCTTGCGGCCCACCTTGAAGGTGCACTTGCGCGTGTCGGCTTGAGTGCGTTCGCAAACCCATGAAGTCGGCCCCTCATAGACCTTGCCTTTGCACTTGGGGCAGGCACCCAAAGACGTCTGCCCAGTGAAGTCGACCTTGGCTTCGGGTTCTGCAGCCTTCTTGCCCTTGGCCGGGAATTTCTTTTCGCGCGGCGCAAATTCAAAGCCGACCTTGCCGTCTTTCATGGTCAGGAAAGCCTCGAACTTCCGTCCGGTTTTCTTGGAAACGAAGTCTTTCAGCAGGTCGGTTTTGCCTTGGGTGAGCAGCTTGGCTACCTGAGTCCGGTCGATGGATTGCTGGAGGATGACGCTGCCGGTGCGGAAGTCGCAGGACTTGGCAGCCCCGACCGAACGTTCACAGACATAGTTCATTCCGTTTTCAAAGACCTTGCCCTGACACTTCGAGCACTGGCCTACGGGTTCCTTACCAGTGAAATCGACCTCGGCGGAGGTGCCGTCTTCCTTCTTGTCGTCACCGAAGTCGAAGACGAGTTTCTTGTCGGCATCGAGCTTAAGGACGGCTGCAAACGGGAAACCCTGGCGGGAACGGAATCCTTGGAGCGGGCCGAAGGTTCCGGCAGTCACGAGTTGCTCCATCTCGCTGCCTTCCATCAGGCGGCTGGCGAGGAACTTCGGCAGGCTGAAGTCGCAACCCGAACATTGGAAGCGCCGGTAGTTCTCTTTCACCTTACCGCCGCACTTGGGGCAGGGGGTGTGCAGATCGCCGAAGTCGCCGGGCACCTCGTCACCCTGGAAGGCCTTGGTGCGCTCAACGATGCGGCGGGTCATCTCGGCGATGTCCTGCATGAATTGAGGCCGGGTGTAGCGGCCCGCCTCCATCTCCTTGAGCTTATGCTCCCACTCGCCCGTCAGCTCGGGCTTGCTCAGTTCTTCGATGCCCAAACCGCGCAGGAGCGCGATGAGCATGAAGGCCTTGCCCGTGGGCTGAAGCTCGTTGCCATTGCGGTGGAGGTATTCTTCATCGACCAAACCTTCGATGACCGAGGCGCGTGTGGCCGGGGTGCCCAGACCTCGGTCGGCCATGGCCGAGCGCAGTTCATCGTCTTCGACCAGCTTGCCCGCGCCTTCCATCGCACCCAGCAACGTGGCTTCGTTGTACCGGGGGGGCGGTTTGGTTTGGTTGAGCTTGAGGTCTATGTCTTCAGTTTGAACCCGCTCGCCGGGCTTCACCGGGACCAGATTGGCGGTGGCCTCTTCGCCCTCGTTCTGGGTTTGGGCCTCGCGGCCATAGATCTCGAGCCAACCGGCCTTTACCAACACCTTGCCGTCGGTCTTGAAGGGTTCGCCCTCAACCCGGGTGATGCGGGTGGTGATAAGGTATTCTGCCGCTGGGTAAAATACTGCGAGGAAGCGCTTGGCCACCATGTCGTAAATGCGCAACTCCACGTCGCTCAGATTCTTGGGCTCCACCGAGGTGGGGATGATAGCGAAGTGATCGCTGACCTTGGCGTTGTTGAAGATGCGCTTATTGGGTCGAACCCAGCCTTGTTCCAGAATGGTGGCGGCAAATTTTCCGTATCCGCCGCCGTTCATCGTCTCGAGCACGCCCCGGGCGGTCCCGAGGTAATCTTCGGGCAGCGCGCGTGAATCGGTACGGGGGTAGGTGAGGACCTTGTGACGCTCATACAGCGCCTGGGCAATTTGCAGGGTCCGTGTGGCCGAGAACCCGTAGCGACGGTTGGCCTCACGTTGGAGTGTGGTCAGGTCGAACAACGTGGGGGAGAGCTGGTTGCTGGGCTTGCTCTCTTCGGTAACAATTCCCGGTTTGCCGAGGCAGCGTTCCCGAATGGTGGACGCCTTGGCGGCATCCCAAATGCGGTCGGCGCGGAGGGCTTCGTCGGCGTCTTTGCCGGCCGGCTTGCTGAAGCGCTCGTCGAACCAGCGACCGACATACTGACCGGCCTCGCAGCCGAACGTGGCGTGCAATTCCCAGTAATTGCGAGAGACGAACTTCCGGATCTTTTCCTCCCGTTCCACGAGGATGGCCAGCGTGGGGGTTTGCACCCGACCAACGGTGGTCTTGTTGAAACCGCCCCCTTTGGAGTTGAAGGCCGTCATGACCCGGGTGCCATTGATGCCGACCAACCAATCGGATTCTGACCGACAGGTGGCCGCCGCGGCCAGGGGCTGCATCTCTTGATCGGAGCGCAGCCGATTGAACCCGTCGCGGATGGCGGTGGGCGTCATGGACTGCAACCACAAACGCCGGACCGGTTGGCGGGCTTGGGTGTATTGAGCGATGTAGCGGAAGATCAGTTCTCCCTCGCGCCCAGCGTCGCAGGCATTGACCAGGGCATCGACATCCTTGCGCTTAATGAGCTTCTGGAGGGTCTTAAGCTTGGCCTCGGATTTCTCGCGAGGCTGCAAGTCGAAGTGCGGTGGAATGACCGGTAACGCGTTGAAACTCCACTTGCCCTTCTTGGCTTCGTAGGCCTCAGGGGCACGGATCTCGAGGAGGTGACCGACGGCCGAGGCGACGATCGTGTCTTCCCGTTCGAAGTAGTCATCGACGCGTTTGAACCCACCTAGGGCTTTGGCGATGTCCGCGGCTACGGATGGTTTTTCGGCGATGACGAGGGTTTTTCCCATGAAAGGATTCGGGGGGACGTCTACCTGTCGTATCCGGTCCCGGGCAAGGAGTTCTTTTGGTAGACGCAGTTTACTTTTATGTATTCGGAAGCATTCGTCCGGTTTTTTGGGGGAGATTTTGAACAAAAAACACCCGCGTTGCTGGCCATCAAATCCAAGTAAGACTAAGGTCGGCCGGTGCGCGTCTCGAAACTGCTTCATACCCGCTATCGGCTCAACGACCTGGAACGTTCGGTGCTTTTCTACAAAGAAGTTCTGGGTCTTGAAGAGGTGCGCCGTCACAAGTCTCCGCGGGGTTCAGAGTTGGTTTTTTTGAAGGCTCCGGAGAGCGAGGAGACCATTGAGTTGTGTCATTTTCCCTCGAGCGGGCCGGTGGAGGTTCAGGCCGATCTAACCCATTTGGCGTTTGAGGTCTCGAGCTTGGAGGCCTTTGGTCAACACTTGGCGAAGCTCGGGCTTCGGTACAGTGACGGTCCGACCTATAAGCCCGACGGTTCTGGCGGGTTTGCCTTCGTTGATGCTCCGGAGGGCTATGAGATTGAGCTCATCCAGCGTTCGCCGGTGGCTGCCTCAGGCGCAGCCTCTTACTAATTCTGGCTCCTAGGTCTTGCTGAACTGCCTCCGCAGATGGAATTCAAGGCGCGCCAATACCGTTGGAGTTTCCCACGTCCCGCCATGGTCATGGGGATTCTCAATGTGACGCCCGATTCCTTTAGCGATGGCGGATGTTTTTTAGATCCCGAGCGGGCCGTGGCGCGGGGAGAGGAGTTGGTCGCCGAAGGGGCCGAGTTTATCGACATCGGGGGGGAGTCTACCCGGCCGGGGGCGGCTCCGGTCGACGAGTCCGAAGAGTTGCGACGAGTCATTCCAGTGGTGCGGGCGTTGGCGGCCAAGACCCACGCGGTGATTTCCGTCGACACTCGCAAGGCCGGGGTGGCCCGTGCGGCTTTAGACGCCGGAGCCAGTGTCATTAATGACATCGAGGCTCATCGGACGGATCCAGAACTTTGGAAAACAGTGGCGGCCACCGGAGCCGGCTATGTGCTCATGCACATGCAGGGAACCCCTCAGACCATGCAGGAAGATCCGCACTATGAGAATGTCGTCGATGAGGTCGGCACCTTTTTTGAAGAGCGATTGCTTCGATTGGAGGAACACGGGGTGCGACGGGAGCAGGTCTTGTTGGATCCGGGCATCGGCTTCGGTAAGACATTACCTCACAATTTGTCCCTTCTGCGAAGTTTGGGGGTGATTTCAGCCCTCGAACGACCGATAGTCCTAGGCGTCTCCCGAAAGTCCTTCATCGGCCGATTGTTTGATGTAGAACCTAATCAGAGGTTCGGCGCTTCGGTTGCCTGTGCTTTGTGGGCTGCCGAAGCAGGAGTGACTGTGTTCCGGGTTCACGATGTGGCCCAGACCGTTCAGGCTTTGCGCATGAGAGAAATCCTGAATAACCAGACCAAGACGAGTTGAATTTTCTGCTGCCATTATTGCAGGCCATCTGGCGCCCGACCCTAGAGATTGGAATCCTTGGGGTGGGTATTTATTATGGCTACCGCTTTCTCAAGGGGACCCGTGGCCAGGCCGTGGTGACCGGTTTCGTGGTCGTGCTCTTGGTGCTCACTTTGTCGGTGCGCCTGCTGCGCTTAGATGTCCTCAACGCCATCCTAAACCAGATATTGCCATTCCTAGCGCTGGCCATTGTGGTGCTCTTCCAACCGGAGATTCGCCGGTTGCTCGCTGAGGTGGGAAATTTGCCGCTCTTCACCAACTTGCAGGAGCAGCGTGAAAACTTGGAAGTCATCGTCGAGTCGGTCGATCGAATGGCTCCGGCCCGCATGGGGGCGCTCATCGCCATCGAACAGTCGATTTCCGTGACCGAGACCGTCGAATCCGGCATTTCTATCAACTGCGAGGCGACGCCCGAAATGATCGAGACGATTTTCTTTCCGAACAATGCCATCCACGACGGTGGCGTGATTATTAAGGGCGATCGAATCTTGCGGGCGGGCGCAATTTTCCCTCTGACCCAACGGGGCGATCTTCCTAATTCCCTGGGCACCCGCCACCGGGCAGCCGTGGGCCTGAGTGAGGAGACCGATGCGGTGGTGGTTGTTGTGTCCGAAGAGTCTGGTGGCATTTCGTATGCCCATCGGGGCGCACTGACCCGGAATGTCACTATTGAGCAACTCCGGGCCTTCCTGACGCAGGTGCTGGTGAAGCGGTCTTCGGGTCGCCCTGGCAATTCTTGGCTGCGACGTTGGTTCACCGGAGCAGTGAGCAACGGAGGACACTGATATGGCTTGGCGCGAACTGCTTATTCAAAATCGGGCCCAGAAGCTGGGCTCTTTGGCCTTGGCCACCCTTATCTGGCTCACGGTCCGATCCAATCTGGGCATGGATCGGTTGGCCTCTAACGAGTCGTTTCGCGTTCGGGTTCTAGAGAACATCCCCGTGGGCGTATTGGCGACGGGGCAGGGAGAGTCTCAGGTCCAGATCTTGCCCTCGGTGGTCGATGTTGAGGTCGAGGGCGACCCCGATGTGGTTCAACGACTCACCCCGAGTGATGTCCAAGCCTACGTAAACCTCTTGAGCCCGGAGGCTCCTCGGCAAGGCATATTCCGAGTCAACGCCCGAGCTCCGGGCGTCCGGGTGGTTGTGGTGCTGCCCGAATCGGTGAGGGTGGAACGCCCCCGTTAGCTCCGACCGGCCGGAGGTCTTTATTAGCCCCGACCGGACACAGTCTTCATTAGCTCCGAACGGACGAAGTCGTTATTGGCACCGACCGGACACAGTCCTTATCGAGGGATCTCGTTGAGGGTGTAGTAGGCCAGTGGGTGGAGCAGCGGTTGGCCTGCCTTAGAGCGTACCCCGGTGGGCTTGAGTTCGTGCAGGTGGCCTAAGTGCAATGCGGTCTTGAGACGCACACTGCGGCCGTCGGCAGCCACGGTCACCGACTCGATCGCCGGTTGGGTGGCATCGACCTCAGGCGATCCGTAGTTGGACTGGTAAATGTAGGTGAAGGTGCGGAACTGGTACGACTCCACCTTGCCTGCGGTCTCCGGATCCACGGGTTCGGTGAAGGTCAGTTCGAACCCATCCGACTTGACGTGCATCTCGTGCATTTCGAAGGGGGTCTTGCCGCTCCATTTCATCCGTTGGAGGGCAAAGGGCTTGCCGCCGCGAGCACCCCATCCACGGTCGGTGCCGCCCACGAACATCGTGCCGTCGGAGGCCATTTCGAGGCTGAGCGTACCGCTATCAAAGCCCTCGCGGAAGGGGAAGCAGGCGCCTTGATACACACCATTGACCTCTTCCAAGTACACCCGCATGACCGTGCTCCATGTTTGGTCGCCGACGAAGAGTTGGTTCTTGAAAGGACCAAACTTACCGGCGGTGCCGTCGTTCTGGATGCCCGAGGCGCTCTGGCCCATTTTGTTGTAAGGGAATCCGATGGCCGGAGGCACGAACTCCGGGATCTTGGCCCGCTCGACCGGGATACGGCTGTTGCTGGTCGGATCCTTCGGCCGAGGGCCCATGTTCGAGGCCTTCTCGTACCAGCGGTTGCCCGTGGGGTTGCCCACAAACTGTCCGGGCTTCAGGTGCTTGAGCCAACACGTGCCATTCCAGGGCCCTTGGTTGTCGGTATAGAACATTTCGCCCAAATGGTTGGTGGCGATGCCGCCGGGCGAACGCAGTCCGCTGGTGGTCGGAATCGTCTTGCCCTCAGGTGTGATCCGCAGGGCCCATCCGCGGTACGGGTTTTCGCTGGTGAAGGAACCCGTGAGGCAAAGGATGACCCAGATGTTGCCGTCGCGATCGAACTTCGAACCGAAGGCGTATTCGTGGTAGTCGCCGTTGATGCCCCAGCTGTCGGCCACCGTTTCGAAGAGGTCGGCGCGACCGTCGTTATTAGTGTCCTTGAGGCGCGTGAGTTCGCCGCGCTGCGTGGCGTAAATCCATCCATCGCCGCGAGTGGTCAGACCTAGCACCTCATGCAGGCCTGAAGCGAAGCGGGTGAACTTGGCCTTGGCGGGATCTTTGTCGAAGGCGTTGGCGACGAACCAGATTTCGCCCAGTCGTGTGGAGACGGCGATGCGCTGGTCAGGCAGCACTTGGATGGCACCGGCCTCCAGCACCACGCCTTCAGGAACGGGCAGGGTGCTGATGGGGTAGTACTCGGCTTCCTGCTCGGCCTTGGTGGCGGCGAACACAGGCAGGAGGGTCGCGAGACCGAGGGCGGCGGTGAGCGCGGTGGGGTTCAGGAACTTCATGCGGGAGAGGGGAAAGAGGCTGCGGTTGGGTTCGAGGGATTCCACACGAGGATCACCAGGTCATCTCCACGCGGAGTTCCGATGTGTTTGGTTCGAGTGCGACGCGGAGTTCATCGCCGACGACGGTCGCCTTGGCGCCGGGGCCCACCTGGATGAGTAACCCCCCGTCGACCTTGAAGCCGTTGCTAGCCGGTTGGATGACACCCTTGGCCAGTCGCAGCCAGAGGGGCTGGGTCGGTGTGCCCTGAAAGCGGAAGGTTCGCACCAGCGTCATATCGACGCTGCCCGGCTTGGCCAGAGGGGTCTCCTCAATGGTCAGGCCCAAAACGCGATAGCGGAAGGTGGGTTGCTGGCGCGCATCCAGTCGGTAGCCCAAGAACTGGCTGCTGGTATTAATCGCAGTCGGCCAGGGGGCCGTAGACGAAGACAGGGTCGCGAAGGCCGGTCCCTCGGGCAGGCGGATGCGATGGTCGCCCAGAGGCGGCTCGTAGCCCGTGCCGCGGTCGGTGCTGTGGCGAGACATGTCGATGAAGGGACCTTGCCAGAGCAGGGCCATGCGGAGGTTCTGGGCGTCGAAGGCCAGGTTGGCCCGTTCCGGATAACCGACTCCGATGGCCCGGGCTCCGCCGCCTTCGATGAAGTTGCGATAAATCACTGCCTCGTCATCGACCACGATCTCCTTCTTGCCGCGGATGAGTCCGGCCGGGATCTCAGCCTTGGCCCCGTCGGCCAGGTAGGCGTAGATGGCCCGCAATTGGCCCGTGGTGTCGCCATTGAGGATCTTGGTGTTCACCGCCTTGCCCTCGGGCCAGAAGGTCGGCATTCGGGTGCCGGGGCGCAGGGCCGCCGGGTTGGGCAGGTAGCGTTGCAGCCATTCCCATTCGAGGCGCTCACCCATCTTGTCGAGGGCCAAGGCCGGAATGCCCATGGATCCATGCGTGGTGAAGGTGTGACAGGCCACGCAGCCCAGCCCGTCGCGGCCTATGAGTTTCCAGCCGATCTTTGCGTCTTGAGAAGTGGTGACCGGCGCCGGAGTCGCGGTGGTCGGGGCGTCGAGGCGTTTCAATTGGGCCGCCAGCGTGTGGACCTTCGGGCCGAAGACCGGCATCCGGGTGGCCATGTACGGACGCGCCTTGGTGCCCTGGGTCAGGATTTGCTCGAGGGCCGCAGCCTTGAGCTTGCTGCCGACTCCGGTGAGGTGCGGCGGGATGCGACCTTCGTCACCGAGGTCGGCCTCGCCGATGACGGTGAACCATTCCGAACGTCCTGAGGCGGTCGGACCACCCACCTCATTGCGAGAGTGACAGGCCAGGCAGTTGAATTGGCTCAAGGTGAGGTCGACATGGGCGGAAGGGCCGCTGGCTGCCTTCTGGGCCTCGGCCGGATTGCGGAGGGTCTTGCGGAGGCTCATCCGGTCGGCGGTTGAGAGGTCGAAGCGCGGAGCCTTGGCGGGAGGAATGTCGGACAAACAGCCTTCTTGGGTTCGCAGGGCCAATTGAACCATGGGCTTGGACTTGCGAGCCTGAACCAATCCCGTGGCGTCGGTCACTGCATGGCAGGCGGCACAATTAAGCGCGGCGAATTGCTCCCGGCCCGCGGCGACCTTAGCGGGATCGAGGGAGAACTCTTCCCAGTCGAGCGGACGGACTACTTGGCCGCCATGTTTGAGGCGATCGCCCGGGATGAGGCCGCGTTTCTCACCCGGAGGAGCCCATTGCACCTGAAACTCGGTTTCGCCGCCGCCTTGGAAATACACCACTTCCAGTTCATGCAGCCCCGGCTTGAGGTTGAGGGTGCCGTTCTTTTCGGCGGCCGGATGAACCCCGTCATTGTTTAAGAGCGGGCGCCCATCAATGGACAGTTGAGAGCCGTCGTCCGATCGGATCCAGAAGCGGTACTTGCCGTCGGTTGGGATGTCGATGAACCCGGAGAAACGGACGCCCCAGTTGTTGTTGGGGTGGGGCAGGCTCAAGTCGAGGGCGGTGGAGACCCCGGTGGATTTCGGGGTCATGGCCAGCAACTGGCCGATGGAACCGGCCGCTCCCTCAAAGAATTCGTACTGAAGCCCATCGACCATGGCCGGTGCCTTGGAAGGTGCGTTGTTGGCGGAGACCTGATCCCGCAACAAGTAGAGGGCGATGGCTCCGGCCTCTGAGGGAGACAAGTTCATCGAGGGCATCCGACCCGAGGGGCGGTGCACCAGCGGATCGCGCAGCAGTCGGGCCAGTTCCGAAGCGGGGTATTTCCGAGCGAGGTCTCCCAGCGGGATGGACTGTTCTTGGATTTCTTTGAAGGCTTGGTCGGTGACTCCTTCGGGGCGTGTCTCGGGCGCGTGGCAAGCGACACATCCGACCGTGTGGTACAGTGCACGACCTTGGTCGATCCGGGCTGGGTCTGAGCGGAGGCCGGAAGGTTCGTTGGTCTTGCGCAGGGAGACCAGGTAGTGGGTGAGTACGTCGACTGTCTTGGTCTTCTGGGCCTCAGTCATCCCGTGCAGCACGTCGGGCATGGCAGACCCCGGTTTGGCTTGGTGGGGGCTGGAGAGCCAGCGCCGCATCCAGGTCGTCGAGGTTTTCAGCGGATCCGCCCCAAGCACGGGAGCCCCTTTGGGAGCGGCCCAATCGGGGAGGGCAGCCGAGGCCTGCAGACCCTTGTCGCTGTGGCAGGCGGCGCATTGCAATTCGCTGACTAGAAGTGTGCCGCGGTCCACCGAGGGAGGGTGGACTCCCGTCTGGATCCCGGCCGAGGCTTGGAATACGGCGGAGAATAAGACCGCCGCGACGGTCAACGGGGCCGAGACTCGGTGCAGGAAACTCATGGAATTTGAGAGACCCTATGCCGAGGTGCCAGAACCAGCCAAGACCGCAGAGTGCGGGATAGTAAGTTTTTAGCTCCTTCCGGTGGGCGCAAATCGGTGAGGGATTAGACCTCCGTTGGCCATCCGAATTGGGGGCCGGCCTTGGAGCCAATGACACCCCAGGTCGTCTTTGGGATTCTTTGAGCTTCCGTTCGAGGCCGGACTTTCGTTTACCTTGACCCATGGGAGCCCAATGGAAGCAGGCGGGTCGCGAGGCGGCCGCACAGAAAAAAGGTCAAGTGGTCGGCAAGCTGACCCGCGAAATTATGATCGCAGCCAAGTTGGGCGGGCCGGAGATCGAGACCAATGCCCATCTGGCGGCGGCGGTCGAAAAGGCCAAAAAGGCGAGTGTGAACAAGGACACCATTGAGAGGGCCATTAAGAAGGGGGCCGGTCTCTTGGACGAAAAGGTGGATTTCGAGACCGTGCTGTATGAGGGCTTTGCTCCTCACAAGGTGCCAGTGATCGTCGAGTGCTTGACCGATAACCGAAACCGGACGGCTCCGGAAATTCGCCAACTCTTTAAGGAGGGCCAATTGGGACAGCCCGGCAGCATGTCGTTTTTTTTCCACCGTCTGGGTGTGGTGGAAGCCACCCATTCCGACGCCAAGCGCGATCCCGAATCCGACGCCATCGAAGCCGGCGCGCAGAATCTTGAACCGCTCGACGGGGAAGAAATTCCTGAAGGGCATGTGGGAACTCGGTTCCTAGCCGAGGTGAAGGATTTGGCCACGGTCACCCATTGGCTCTCCAAAGCCGGTTGGAAAGTCCTCGCCAGCGAGATCCGCCACGTGGCCAAAACCCCCGTGGAACTCGGAGACGCCGAAAAGCAGCTGGTCTCCACGTTCCTCAATGCCATCGATGACCATGATGATGTGCATCGCCTATACGTTGCCATGAAGTGAGCCGATTCGGCTCCTCGGCAAACGACAGAAGCGCTCCCGCCTTAGGATTCGGTCGCTTGATCCCAGTCTCAAGTAAGCTATGCATTCAGTAGATCGCTTGGAATTGAACAAATGCGGCCAAATGTTATCCATGGCTACTGACATGATACCGAGTGTCTTGAAGAGAACCTTCGTTGTTATTTTTGGAGCAGGCACACTTCTGGTTGGGGCGTGTTTTGCTCCAGCCTGTGCTCAGCAAACCGACCTAACGAAGGCGGATGCTTTGGATGTCCGCCGCGACGCCGTCGTGGAGGCCATCGAGCGGGTGATGCCGAGCGTGGTCAACGTCGAGGGTTCGGCCGATGTCGATCCGAACAGCGTCGACGACCGCCTGATGGCTGAATTTTTCGGATGGCGATTGCAGCAGGTGCAGGAGGCGGTGGTGAGCCGAGGCTCCGGTGTCGTCATCGACGAGGAGGGCTACGTGCTCACCAATGTTCACGTGGTCGATGGTGTGAAACGGGTGTTCGTAAAGTTCAACGACGGATCCGAGCCTATCGAAGCCGAACGGGTGGCACTCAACGCCGCCAAAGATGTGGCTTTGCTCAGGCTCAAATCCCCGGGCCGAAAGTTCCCGGCCGTCAAATTTGCTAAGGACGACGACCTCTTGCTGGGCGAGACGGTCATCGCCTTGGGCAATCCCTTCGGATACGCGGGCTCAGTAAGTCGAGGCATCTTGAGTTCCCGCGCACGCCGCGGCCCTAATGAGGATCGTTCGCGCGGAGAACTCGATACCTTGGACTGGATCCAGACCGATGCGGCCATCAACCCCGGCAACTCCGGCGGGCCGTTGATCAACCTGCGTGGCGATCTTATCGGCATCAACGTCGCAACATTGCGTCCGCAAATGGGCGCCCAGGGCATTGGTTTTGCTATCCCCATTAAACGGGTTAACCAGGCCTTAGCCGAGGTGCTGAGCGGCGAATCGGTGGGGCGCTTTTGGTTGGGAGCCCGACTTAAGGCGGCGACGCGGCCCCTGACCATTCAGGCGGTGCAACCGGGTAGTCCGGCCGAAAAAGCGGGGCTCAAGGCGGGCGACGTGATCGCTGCGATCCAGGGAGATCCTCCCAGCGGTATTATCGAATTCAATCGGGCTCTGGTGAAGGCTGGAGATTCAAAGGACATCCCTCTGAGTGTTCGACGGGGAGGCAGCCTCAAAGAGTTGCGACTGCGCCTCGTCGACGAGGCGGACTTTTTCAACAACGAGTACTTGTCCGCACGGGCCGGTTTCAAAGTGGCTCCGGTGCGGGGAGGAGGGTTTGTCATTCAGAGTGTCGATGCCAACGGCCCGGCGGCCGCAGTGGGGCTCAAGCGAGGGCACCTGATCCGTGGGTTGGATCGCACCGAATTCCCAGATGTCGTGGCCTTGGCTCGCTATTTGTTTAGTCGGCCCAAGGGCGAATCCGTGGAGTTGGGGGTTTTGTTTGATCAGCGCACGGCCTTGGGAGTGGTTCGTCAGGCGGGAATCGTGGCGCTCAAATTGCGGTAGAGCCCCGGACAAACCGACCCGTTTCTGAGCCCTCCCAGCCGATCTGCGTGCCTTCTCGAGCGGGATCGGAGAGGTGGTCAGGCTAAATGAGGCTACTTGAGGCCTGAAAAAAATTGCCAATGTGGCCTCAAGAGGCTACATCAGGATTATGAAACGCTCCACTCCGCCTGTGCGTTATGCTCAAGGGACCTCAGAGGCTGCTAAAACGGGCGTGGTCCTTCGAGAGGTAGCTCGGTTAGAACCGCAGGCCACATCGATCAATGTCCGTGCAGCCAAGGATCAGTTGTCGAGCCTTCTTGAGCAGGCCTCGCGGGGCGCTGAAATTATCATTACCAGCGACGGTCATCCCAAGGCCCGACTGGTGCCTGTGAAGTCCCACGGCAAAGCCTATTCGGTGGACTGGGAGTGGTTGAGGGGTCAGCCGCTGGTTTGCGGCCCTTCGGCGGAGGCGCTCATCCGTGTTGAACGCGATGGACGGGATTGATTCAAAAATCCCTCAGCCTTCCCAATCTCAAAGTCCCCCAAACCGCGAAGTCTTCCGCATGTATCTCGACTCCTGCATTCTGGTGAAACTTCTGATCCGCGAACCGGACAGCGAGTTCTACGCCCGCCTGGTTGAGGGACACCCCGTTTCGTCCTCCATGTTGGCCTTCACCGAGGTCTGGTCTGCCATGCTGGCCCGGGAGCGAGCCCAACTCATCGGAACCCGACTGCGTCTCGAAGCCTGGCAACGGTTCGACGATCAGATGCGAACGCAAATGATCGATTTGTCGCCCATTTCCGAGGCGATCATTCGGCGAGCCCATTGGATTTTGGGTCGCGTGCATCCGAAGGTGCCCTTGCGATCCCTCGACGCCCTTCACTTGGCGACAGCCGATCAGCTCCAAGACTGGCCTTTGGTGACCAGTGACCAACGGCTCCGCGAGGCGGCCCTCCATCTTGGGTATCCCCTCAACGACCTGCCAGGTCCGATTCTACCCGCATACTGACCCCTCAGCGTTCCTTGGCCATGACAGGGTTTTGGCGTCTACCAGCACAGCGTTGAATCTCCGGGGTTTTCTGTTCCTGCGGTGAGGCTTCCCGAGTACTTTCAGAGGCTCCAAGGCGGATGTCTGACTCCACTCCCATGATCGAGGTCCGGGACCTCACGAAGCGCTACCCCGGACGCACCGCGGTGGACGGGATCTCCTTCACCGTGGGTCGAGGGGAGGTTGTGGGATTCTTGGGCCCGAACGGGGCAGGCAAATCGACCACGATGCGCATCCTCTCCTCGTTCATGCCGGCGACCAGTGGCACGGTTCGCATCGCTGGCTTCGATGTGTTTCATCAGCCCGACGAAGTGCGTCGCCGCATCGGCTACATGCCGGAGAACAACCCCCTGCATATCGACATGCGGGTGCGAGACTACCTCAAGTTTCGAGCGCGACTCAAGGGATTGGGCATCGGCCGCAGCCGAGATCGGGTGGATCGAGTGATCGAGCAATGCGGCCTCAAAGACGTCGAAAAGCGAATCATTGGCCAGCTTTCCAAGGGCTACCGCCAACGCGTGGGGTTGGCCGATGCCCTAGTCCATGAGCCCGACCTGATCATCCTCGATGAGCCCACCATCGGTCTCGATCCTCATCAGTTGCGATCCGTGCGAGCCTTGATCAAAGAATTGGGGCGTCAGCATACGGTGCTGCTGTCCACGCACATCTTGACCGAGGTGGAGATGACGTGCTCCCGGGTATTGATCCTCAATCAGGGGCGCATTCTGGCGGCCGATCGGGTGGAAGACTTGGAGAGTCGCTTCAGCCAAGATGGCCGAGTGGTGGCCGAGATTGACGCCACGCCGGAGGCCATCCGCGATGCGTTCCGCGATTTGCCCGAGGTGGCTTCGATCGAAATCCAAGCCGCCGCGGGCAGTTTTCAACGGGTGGCCCTCACTCCCAGGGCGGGGGAAGACCTCAGGACTTTGGTGTTCGAACAGGTACGCCAGCAGGAGTGGAATTTGCGAGAATTGACCCGGCCTCGGTTGTCGCTGGAAGACATCTTCATTCAACTTACCCAAAAGAACAAAGGAGGGGGGCTTTGATATGAATGTCTTCCTGACCCTCGTGCGGCGCGAATTGGGAGCCGCCTTCAACTCGTTGACTGGCTATGTGGTCGTGGCCATCACCTTGCTCCTAGCCGGAATCGGCCTGATGGACATCGTCCAGCGACTCAATTCAGACCGTACGCCGTCGCCGATCCCTGAGATTTTCTTTGCCGATGGCATCGTGTTCTGGGTGACCCTGATCCTCACCACACCGGTGATCACCATGCGCACGTTTGCCGCCGAAAAGGCGCTCGGGACTTATGAGGCATTGATGACCACGCCCGTCGGTGAATGGCAGGTGGTTCTGGCCAAGTTCACCGGTTCTTTGGCGTTTTATCTTTTGAGTTGGGCTCCACTGATTGGTGTTCTGGTCGTCTTACGGCAGGTGACCCATCAACCTCAGTTGTTGGACCCCTGGGCCATGTGTGGGGTGCTCACGGGCATCGCCTGCATCGGGTCGACCTTCCTGTCGATTGGGGTGTTTGCGTCATCGTTGACTCGTAGTCAGATCATCGCAGCCATGACCTCGCTGCTCATCGGCATCGGACTTTGGACGATGAGTTTGCGCTTTTCGCAGACCGACACTACCGGCGACCGGTTGGGACGCCTGATGGATCACTTGTCGGTCACCCACCACATGCAGGACTTTGCTCGAGGCGTTATTGACGGTCGGGCTTTGGTCTTTCACCTGAGTGTGACGTTTTTCTTCCTGTTCCTCACTCAGCGCGTGATCGAAATGCGGAGGTGGAAATGAGCGACCCGACGACAGAGCCTTCCAGCGTGCTGCCTCCCAGCTACGAGCCCGGCCGCCGCTGGAGCGCTGGTTTTAACTCGTTGATCGGGGTGGTGGCGTTGCTGGCGATTCTGGTGATGGTCAATTACCTGGCCGCGACGCGCCTGCAGTGGCGCTATGACTGGGTCTCTTCCCAGCGTCCCCAATTGTCGCCGCTCACTGTGGCATCCCTGAGCGGACTCACCAACGAGGTGAAGGCCATCGTCTTGTTCGATCCGTCTTCCGACCTTTACCGGCACGTGAAGGGCTTGCTTCGGGAATATTCTCTGCAGTCGCCGCGGATCTCGGTCCAACTCGTTGACTACGTGCGCGATGCCACCTTAGCGACGGCTATCAAGACCCGCTACGGCCTCGGGGCCAACACGGGCGATTTGGTCATTTTTGATGCGGGTGGCGGACGGTTCCGCACCGTCGATGATTCCGAGATGTCCACCTACGATGCCGACGTGAAGGGCATGATGGCCGGCAAGAATCAGGAGATCCGCCGTGTGGCCTTCCGAGGGGAGGCTCTGTTCACGGCGGCACTGGCTGGATTGTCCGAGGCTTCTGGGACCCGTGCGTATTTCCTCCGTGGACATGGAGAAAACGACCCGTCCTCCGACGACGAGCGCAATGGATACTCCCGATGGGTCCGGCTGTTGGCCGAGAAGAACGTCGAATCGAGGGTCTTCACCAACTTGCTGGCCGGCGTGCCCGAAGGTTGCAGCCTGCTGGTGGTCGCAGGACCGGTGCAACCGCTGCTCACTTCAGAAGCGGCCGCCATCTCGAAGTACCTAGACCGAGGTGGCCGAGTTCTGGTGACCCTTTCGCTGGAGACTCTCCGCCGTCAGGGTCCTCTTGAGGGTTTGCTGGAGGAGTGGGGCGTGTTCTTGCCCTCGCAATTGGCCAATGATGAAAAAGCCTCGGTGCGCGGGTTTGATGTTGTCGCCAACTCTTACGGATCCCATCCAGTCACCTCACCCCTGACCCGGGCCGGGGCGAAGGTTCACTTTCAGGCGCCGCGCGTCGTGGTGCCGATTCCGTCCAATCGCCTGCCTGCCGATGCACCGAAGACCACGGCGCTAGTGATGACCGGTCCGGAGGGTCGAACTCTCTCCGATTTTGACGGACGAGAATTTTCCTATGTTGAGGGCAAAGACCGTCGTGGTGAGATCCCCTTGGCCGTCGCTTCCGAAAAGGGTGGGGTCAGCGGGCTGAGTGCGGGCCGCGGCACCGCACGGTTGATCGTTGTTGGTGATTCGGCGCTTTGGGCCAATGGGCCGCTCCAGAGTTTGGGGAATCGCGATTTTGCTGCCCTCTGCGTCAACTGGTTGCTGGATCGCCAGCAGTCGATGGCCATTGGGCCTCGGTCTATTTCGGAATACCGGTTGAACCTTACGGAGCCCCAGTTGCGGCTTTTGTATGGAGTCCTGCTCGGAGCGTTGCCCGGTGGCGTGTTAATCTTGGGCTTCATTGTCTGGGCACGGAGGCGGGGTTGAGGCGATTTCATCGATGAACCGAAGAACCACATGGGTGCTGGTGTTGCTGGCCGTCCTGCTCGGGGGATGGCTGGCCATGACCGAACGCCGCGATGAGGTCCGGGTGGCTGGCGCCGCCGGATCGGTGCGCTTTCGCCGATTAGACCCGCGTGAGGTGATCTCGGTCGAAATCCTCCGATCCAATGTGGCCATCCGCTTGGAGCGGACCAACTCGGGATGGTTCCTGAGGTCTCCGATCCATTACCCGGTTCAATCGACGAGCGTGGAACGTTTGTTGGAGATGATCGGCAATCTCGCACCCCGTTCGCACCAGTCGAGTGCCGAGGTGACCGCGCAGCGCGGGGCCCTGGCGGCCTTTGGGCTCGAACGTCCCGACGTGCTCACCATTCGCACCCGCGAGGGCATGAACATTCTGCGCCTTGGCGGTCGAACGCCGATGGGGAGTCAGTTCTATTTCCAGCAGGTCGGCCAAGACGGGGTGTTCACGGCCGAGGCCGGCCTTTTGGAGGCCTTGCCAGCTTCGCCCGAAGACTGGCGCGACCGACGCCTCTTTGATGCCGATTCGCTGCCCTTCGATCGTGTAGAAATTCTTGGGGAGACCGAGTTTGAGGCGGCCATCACGACCAACGGGACGTGGAGTCTAATTCGTCCGTTGGTGGCCCGGGCCAATGATGATCAAATTCGCCGACTCCTGACCGATGCGGCGGATTCTCGGGTGAACGCCTTCGTGAGCGACACGCTCACCGTGTCGGCCGAAGAGTATGGATTGACCAAGCCCACCGCCCAAATGGTCTTGAAGCGAGGCACCAACGAGCTCTTGAGACTCCAGTTTGGCCGCGCCTCGACGAATGCTCCGGGAGAAATCCTCGTACGCCGCTCCGACTTCGGGAACATCGTCCGGATTACTAATTCCATTTTGGAATCACTCAAACGGCCGCTGGCCACCTACCGGGATCGTCGGTTGATGCCGGCGATCGCAGGATTGGAGCGACTCGAAGTGCGGGCGGGCAGTGAACCCTTCACTTTAGAGAAGCAGGGCACCAACTGGTGGGTCATATCTCCGCGCCGCTTTTTGGCCGATGGTCCCTGGGTTCGGGAGACCTTCCAGCGGTTCATGCGGCTGCGAATCGAGGATTTCTTGGACGACCTGGGGACCAACCCGGGCCGTTACGGCTTGGATCAGCCCGCTCGCGAGTACTCCTTCTACCTCGGTAAATCCAATGGCTCCCCGGCATTGCTGACCCGTCTCACTATGGGGACCCCCTTGGGTGAGGGGCGGCGGCTCTCGATGCGTCGGTCCGATGAACTTGGGATTTACGGCATTGCCGCAGGAGATTTGCAAATCCTGCCCGTGTCGGCCCCACAATTCCGAGACTGGAACCTCAATCCCAGCAACATTGTCCAAATCGAGATTCGTCAACAGGGGCGCACGCGGATGCTCCGGCGGAATTCTCTGGGCCGATGGGATGGCGTGATCGCCGCGCAGGGGTTGCTGCCAGATCCCGCCATCGACGAAGGACTCTACCGCATCGGCCAGGCCCCAATCGGTCGCTTTCCAGCCCCGAACGACGTTGCATTGAAACAGTTCGCCTTCGACCAACTCGACCACGCGGTGACGTTGACCCAGAAAGAAGGCGGTAATTTTCGTTCGCTGCATCTCCGGTTCGGTGGCCGCAATGCCATCAACCAGTTTGTCTGGGCCGCCTTCGACTCCGATGAGCCCGCCATCTTGACGCAGTTTCCGCTGAGCCTCTATCAGGAGTACATCGGCCCTTGGTTCAGTGCCCCGCCGGCCACCTCTAACGAAACGAAGCCGTGAACCCTGCTGCCGGCCCGGTTACTGAGAATCGTCCGACTCGACGGTCGATCTGGTCCCGTGGAGCCTGGCCACGACGCCTCTTTCGGATGGGGCGGCGCAGCGTCTATTTGGTTTTGGCCGTGATCGTCGGCTTGGGAGCCTACCTGAACCAAGTTGGCATTCCCGAGAGCCTCAAGAACCGCCTGCTCGAGACCCTTCGACAACAGGGAGTGGCCATGGAGTTTGAGCGCATCCGTTTCCGGGCAACCCGGGGCATCGTGGCCGAACAGGTGACCTTGGGCCGTTTGGGCGACCTCGGCGGGGAGCAGTTTTCGGCGCAAGAAGTTCAGTTAGCGTTGGATTGGGGCCAGGTGCTGGCCCTCAAGCCCGAGGTGAGGGGACTCAAGATCCGCGGGGGGGCGGTGTCCATCCCACTGGTCGAGAGCAACCGTGTGGCATCCCGTTTTAACCTCCATGGGGTCGAGGCGCGCATTCGGTTTGAAGGTGCCGAGGAATGGGTCGTCGAAGATTTGCGTGCGACCACGGAGGTGGGATCGTTTCGGGCTTCTGGAATCTTGAAACACCCGACGGCCTTGCGATCGGTTTCTGACCCAGCACCCGCGCAAACCTCCCCAGCGTGGCGCTCCACGTTGCTTCGGATCCAACGCACTCTGGAAGAAATCCGCTTCCAGACACCGGCCGAGGTTCGACTCCAATTTCAGACGGACTTGGCCTTACCCGAGGCGTCCTCGGCTGAGTTCACACTTTCGGCCGGACAGGTGACCTGGAATGAACGCTCGTTTCAGCGCCTGAAGTTGGAGGCTCAGATGAGTCCACTCACCGAAGTTCCGGGGCAATTGGCCGTGCACGTTCAATGGGAGGTAGATGGGGTGTCGGCGCGCGAAGGATCTGTCCAGGGACTGCGGGGCCAACTGAAGTCTACCCAACCGATCGACGCCGTGCTTCCCGCCAAGGTCGATTGGAACCTCAGTGCGGAGGGGGTCCAGACGCCTCAGTTCTTGTTGGGCAGCGCTCAGGTCGAGGGTAAATCCGAGCGCTTGGCTTCCAACGCCATCCCGGTTCGTCCCTGGGATCCCAGAAACGATACTTTGGTTGCGAAGGGGCTCACCCCTCAGTTCCAGTCCTCCCTGAAAATCCACCTGAACGAATTCAAGACCCTTGCCCCCGAGGTCCGCCTGAACGAGGCAACGGCTCAGGTGATCCTGGGACACGATTTGTCGGGATGGCATGAGGCGCAGTTGGAGGTTCGGGCTCCGGGTTTTAAGAGCCCTGGGTTGGACTGCGGCCCTCTGGAACTCTCGTTGACGGGCCACCCTCAAGGTCTCGGCCCTGGGCCTGAGGATGCCTCATTTTGGCGTTGGGTCCGCCCGTTCGCGCTGGCCGGAAGCTTGGA
>Ga0209617_10000126_pt1 | contig 29468 bp, 27 predicted proteins | sample LakEriepJuly2011_2_FD_187459 | JGI IMG/M metagenome (GOLD analysis project Ga0209617, IMG submission 187459) | Freshwater microbial communities from dead zone in Lake Erie, Canada - CCB epilimnion July 2011 (SPAdes) (version 2) | ecosystem: Environmental > Aquatic > Freshwater > Lentic >...
GAGCCGCATCCACAGTACGGCCTGCTGGTGGAGTTGGACCACGGCAATGGCCTGGTGACCCGATACGCCCACACGTCGAAGATGCTGGTCAAGCCGGGCGATCTGGTCAAGCGTGGACAGGCCATCGCGGCGGTGGGCAACACCGGGCGGTCCACCGGCCCGCACCTGCACTTTGAGGTGTTGGTGGAGGGCGTGCAGCAAAACCCCGCACGCTTCCTGAACGCGGCGCTGGCGACGCCTGCTTCACAAAAAAGCAATGCACGTGCGGTAAATTGACGTGATGTTGCTTCCTGGCATGCGTTCATGGCTGTCGCGGCGCGGTGCATCCCGTGCCCGCGTCTGGCTGCTGCATGCCCTGGCTGCACTGGTGCTGCTCACGCAGCAAGCCGGCGTGCTGCACAGCATCCAGCACGAGCGACGCGATGAGGGTGCCGCCACCCACAGCGTCTGCCAGACCTGCCTGGCCTTCCATGCGGCCGACCACGCGGTGGCCACAGAGCCCACCACTTGGGTGGGCGCACAGGCAGACCACCTCCTTTCGGAACACCACGGGCAAGCGCAATGCGCCGTCGGGGTGTCCGCGGGCTTCCAGCCCCGTGCACCGCCGCACGGGTTGAGCTGAAACACCCGCTGTGAGCACGCTGTGCGGCGCGATGCGCCCTCGGCACCTTTGCTCGCCTGTCTGACCTGGCCATCCCAGCTTGTCGCCACACCCACATGGGTTGGGGCGGGCACGGCATGGGGAGGCCAGCGCCCACCCCGAAAGTTTCCCGAATGTCCTTCTTCCAACACCCCACTCGGCTGGCGCTCGCCACCGGCTTGCTGCTGAGCGCCACGGCGCATGCGCAAAGCAAGGCCCCCACGCTGGACGCCAATGGTTTGCAGCAGCTGCGCCAGCAAATCGACGAACTCAAGCGCAGTTACGACAGCCGCATCCAAGCCCTGGAAGCTCAGCTGCAACAAGCGCAGCAACAGCTCACCCAACAGGCTGCGCAACAGCAAAGCACCGCGGCGGCCGTGGCAGCCGTCACGGCGGTGCCTGCTGCACCGAACAGTGTGATGGACACCGCCACTGCTGCAGACAGCGCTGGCGCAGCCTTCAGCAGTGCCAACCGCTTCAACCCGGCGGTCGCTCTCATCCTCACGGGTGGCTATGCCGGCCTGTCCAAGAGCCCCGACACCTGGCAACTCAGTGGCTTCCTGCCCAACGGCGGGGAGGTTGGACCAGGCAAGCGCGGCTTCAGCCTGGGCGAATCGGAGCTGACGCTGAGCGCCAACATCGACCACCTGTTCTACGGCGCCATCACCCTGGCGGTGTCTGGCGAGGACACCATTTCGGCGGAAGAGGCCTTTGTGCAGACCACGGCGCTGCCAGCAGGCCTCAAAGTCAAAGCGGGCCGCTTCTACGCGGGGCTGGGTTACCTCAACGAGCAACACGCCCACACCTGGGATTTCATCGACGCGCCTCTGAGCTACCAGGCCTTCTTTGGCGGCCAGTTCAAGCAAGAAGGCGTGCAGGCCCGCTGGGTGCTGCCGCTGGAGCGCTACGTGGAGCTGGGCCTGGAGCTGGGCAACGGCCACGGTTTCCCAGGCAGCGAGCGTGACCGCAACGGCGCCGGCGCCACGGTGCTGACGGCCCGAACCGGCGGCGACATCGGCTTCAGCCACAGCTGGCGCGCGGGCGCGTCCTGGCTGCAGACACGTGCCGATGGACGGGAGTGGACCAGCACCGACCCGCTCGACGCCACCACCACTTACACCAACACCTTCAGTGGCCGCAGCCGCGTCTGGGCGCTGGACGGCGTCTGGAAGTGGGCGCCCAATGGCAATGGCCAAATCACCAATTTCAAGCTGCAAGGCGAGTACTTCCGCCGCACCGAAACGGGTCAGGTCGCATTCGACACCGCCAGCCTCAACAGCATCGACGGTTACCGTTCGGCGCAATCCGGCTGGTACCTGCAAGGCGTCTACCAGTTCATGCCGCAGTGGCGCGTGGGCCTGCGCCACGACCGCCTGGACAGCGGTCGCAACGACTTTGGCGTCAACGCCCTGAGCCTGGCCTTGCCCTCGTACAACCCCAAGCGCGACACAGTGATGTTGGACTGGTCGCCCAGCGAGTACAGCCGCTGGCGCCTGCAGCTCAGCGACGACCGCGCCCGTCAGGGTGTCACCGACCACCAGATCTTCCTGCAATACCAGATGAGCCTGGGCGCCCACGGCGCGCACAGCTACTGACCGCTCACGAAGGACACACCATCATGACGAACAAGACTTCTCTGCTGGGCTTGAGCTTGGCGCTCGCCAGCATCGCACTGCCCTCCCACGCCCTCAAGGTGGTGGCCTGCGAACCCGAATGGGGCGCGCTCACGCAAGAGCTGGCCGGCGAGCACGCCAGCATCTACGTGGCCACCTCGGCCCTGCAGGACCCGCACAACATCCAGGCCCGCCCCAGCCTGATCGCCGCCGTGCGCAACGCCGAGCTGCTGGTGTGCACCGGCGCCGAGCTGGAGGTCGGCTGGTTGCCCGTGCTGCTGCGCCAGGCTGGCAATGGCGCCGTGCGACCGGGCCAGCTCGGGATGTTCTACGCCGCCGACTTTGTGCGCAAGCTCGAGGTACCCACCCGCCTGGACCGCGCCGATGGCGATGTGCACGCCTCGGGCAACCCCCACATCCAGACCGACCCGCGCAACATCGCGGCTGTGGCACCGGCCTTGGCGAAACGCCTGAGCGAGCTGGACCCGGCCCATGCCGCCGACTACGCCAAGCGCCTGGCCGACTTCCAGGCCCGCTGGGGCCAGGCCACGCAGCGCTGGACCCAGGCCGCCGCGCCGCTCAAGGGCTTGCCCATCGTGGTGCAGCACAAAGGCTTCCCCTACCTGGAGAACTGGTTGGGCCTGCAGCAGGTCGCCACGCTGGAGCCCAAGCCTGGCGTTGAGCCCAGCAGCAGTCACCTGTCGTCCGTGCTGACCAGGCTGCAGCAGCAGCCGGCCAAGATCATCGTGCGGGCGGCCTACAACGACGGACGCAGCGCCCAATGGCTGGCGGACCGCACCCAATTGCCCGTGGCCGTGCTGCCTTTCACCGTGGGCGGCAGCGAGCGCGCCAAAGACCTCTTCGGCCTGTTCGATGACACCGTGGACATCCTTCTGAAAGCCGCGAAGTGACCCTTGGCATCGATTGGGGCATCGTCGGCCCCGCCCTCATCGCCGGCTTGCTCGTGCTCGCCACCCACGTGCCCCTGGGTCTGCAGGTGCTGCGCAAGGGCATCGTCTTCATCGACCTGGCCATTGCACAGATCGCCGGGCTGGGCGTGATCGCGGCCGACGCGCTGGGCTGGGAACCGCAAGGCTGGGCGGTGCAGGCCGCGGCGATGTCGGCGGCAGCGGCAGGCGCCCTGCTGATGACCTGGATGGAGCGCCGCTGGCCCGACATCCAGGAAGCCCTGATCGGTGCCTTGTTCGTGCTGGCCTCCAGCGCGGGCATCCTGCTGCTGGCTGGCAACCCGCATGGCGGCGAGCACCTGAAAGACTTGCTGGTCGGGCAGATCCTGTGGGTGACGCCCGGGCAACTCTGGTCCGAGGCCGGCCTGACCGCCGTGCTGCTGGCGCTGTGGTTTGGCCTGGGCCCCCGACTGGGCCGCGTGGGCTTTTACCTCTTGTTCGCCGTGGCCGTCACCGCGTCCGTTCAACTGGTAGGCGTCTACCTCGTCTTCAGCAGCCTGATCATGCCGGCGCTGGCCGTGCGCCATGCCACCGCGCGCTGGCAACTGCCCCTGGCCTGGCTGGGCGGTGGCCTCGCCTATGCCCTGGGACTGGCCCTGTCGGCCGTGCTCGACTTGCCCTCCGGGGCAGTGGTCGTGGTGGTGATGACGGGTGTGTGCATCGGGGTCGCGGCAGGTCTGTCCCTGCGGCGCACGGCCGCATGACCCCCAGAACCCCCGGAACCGAGGGCTGGCCAACCCTGCCACGCTCCGGTCACCCCCCGGTGCTACACTTTTTGGCTTTGGTTGAGTGGGCCACGTGCGTGCCCGCGTCAACCGCGCAGTTTGCCTGCGCACCCCCGACCCGCACCGCACGACCGGATTGACCGCTCCATGTTGCCCAAGCTTCTCACCTCGATTTTCGGTAGCCGTAACGAACGCCTGCTCAAGGAATACCGTCGCACGGTGACCAAGATCAACGCGCTGGAGCCCAGCTTCGAGCCCCTGAGCGACGACCAACTGCGCGCCAAGACCGAAGAGTTCAAGCAGCGCATCGCGAAGGGCGAGTCGCTTGACGCCATCCTGCCCGAGGCCTTTGCCATCGTCCGCGAAGGCTCCAAGCGCGTCTTCAAGATGCGCCACTTCGACGTCCAGATGCTTGGCGGCCTGGCCCTGCACAACGGCAAGATCGCCGAAATGCGCACCGGCGAAGGCAAAACGCTGACCGCCACCCTGCCCGTCTACCTCAATGCCCTGACCGGCAAGGGCGTGCACCTGGTGACGGTGAACGACTACCTCGCGCGCCGTGACGCCGAGTGGATGGGCAAGCTCTACACCTTCCTGGGCCTGAGCGTGGGCATCAACCTGCCCCAGATGCCCCGCGAGGACAAGCAAGCCGCCTACGCCGCCGACATCACCTACGGCACCAACAACGAGTACGGCTTCGACTACCTGCGCGACAACATGGTCTACGAAGTGGCCGACCGCGTGCAGCGCGGCCTGAACTTCGCCATCGTGGACGAGGTCGACTCCATCCTGATCGACGAGGCCCGCACACCGCTGATCATCTCCGGCCAGGCCGAAGACCACACCGAGATGTACGTGCGCATCAACGCCGTGGTGCCGCGCCTGAAGAAGCAGATTGGCGAGGCCGACCCGCGCACCGGCGAGGGCGTGATCGAACCGGGAGACTTCACCGCCGATGAGAAATCCCGCCAGGTTTTCCTGACGGAAGCCGGCCACGAGAACGCCGAAGCCCTGCTGCTGGAAGCCGGCCTGCTGGTCGAAGGCGCCTCGCTGTACGACGCGGCCAACATCACGCTGATGCACCACCTGTACGCGGCCCTGCGCGCGCACCACCTGTTCAACAAGGACCAGCATTACGTGGTTCAGCAGGGCGAAGTCGTGATCGTGGACGAATTCACCGGCCGCCTGATGTCGGGCCGCCGCTGGTCGGATGGCCTGCACCAGGCCGTCGAGGCCAAGGAAGGCGTGCAGATCCAGGCCGAGAACCAGACCCTGGCCTCGATCACCTTCCAGAACTACTTCCGCATGTACGGCAAGCTCGCCGGCATGACCGGCACGGCCGACACCGAAGCCTACGAGTTCCAGGAGATCTACGGCCTGGAGACCATCGTCGTCCCGCCCAACCGCATCCTGGCGCGCAAGGACCAGCTCGACCTGGTCTACAAGACCTCGCAAGAGAAATTCAACGCCATCGTCGGCGACATCCGCGACTGCCACGAGCGCGGCCAACCGGTGCTGGTGGGCACGACCTCCATCGAGAACTCCGAGCTGATCGCCCAGCTGCTGACCCGCGAGAAGCTGCCGCACCAGGTGCTCAACGCCAAGCAGCACGCCCGCGAGGCCGACATCGTGGCTCAGGCCGGTCGCCCAGGCATGATCACCATCGCGACCAACATGGCCGGCCGCGGCACCGACATCGTGCTGGGTGGCAACGTCGAGAACGACATCAAGCTGATCGAGGCCGACGAGTCCCTGGACCACGCCGCCAAGGAAGCCAAGATCACGGCGCTGAAGGCCGATCAACAAGCCCTCAACGCCAAGGTCAAGGAACTGGGCGGCCTGCGCATCATCGCCACCGAGCGCCACGAGTCCCGCCGCATCGACAACCAGCTGCGTGGCCGTGCCGGCCGCCAGGGTGACCCCGGCTCCTCGCGCTTCTACCTGTCGCTGGACGACACGCTGATGCGCATCTTCGCCGGTGACCGCGTGCGCGCCATCATGGACCGCCTGAAGATGCCCGAGGGCGAGGCCATCGAGGCCGGCATCGTCACGCGCAGCATCGAGAGCGCGCAGCGCAAGGTCGAAGGCCACAACTTCGACATGCGCAAGCAGCTGCTGGAGTACGACGACGTGTCGAACGACCAGCGCAAGGTCATCTACCAGCAGCGCAACGAGATCCTGGAAACGGTGGATGTGACCGAGTCCATCGTCAACCTGCGCAAGGGCGCCATGACCGACGTCGTGCGCACCTTCGTGCCCGCCGACAGCCTGGAAGAGCAGTGGGACCTGCCCTCGCTGGAGAAGGTCCTGGCCGAGGAATGGCAGCTCGACGTGGACCTGGTCAAGTGGATCGACGCCCAGCAGGCCGCAGAAGCCGACGACGTGCTGGAGCGCGTGGTGAAGGCCGCCGACGCGGCTTACCAGGCCAAGGTCGAGGCCGTGGGCCGCGAGCAGTTCGTCTCCTTCGAGCGCATGGTGCTGCTGCAGTCCATCGACACCCACTGGCGCGAGCACCTCGCGGCACTCGACTACCTGCGCCAGGGCATCCACCTGCGCGGCTACGCCCAAAAGAACCCCAAGCAAGAGTACAAGCGCGAGGCCTTCGAGCTGTTCGGCCAGCTGCTGGACGTGGTCAAGATGGACGTCACGCGCAAGCTGCTGACCGTGCGCATCCAGAGCCGCGAGGAAGCCGAAGCCGCCGCCCAGGCCATCGAGCAACGCGGCGAAAGCTTCATCAACGTCACCTACACCCATCCCAACGAGGATGGCTCGGTGGTCACCGAGACCGACCCGGCCACCACGGCCGAGCCGGTGGCGCGCGTCGGACGCAATGACCCTTGCCCCTGCGGCAGCGGCCAGAAGTACAAGAACTGCCACGGCAAGCTGGCCTGAGTCGCCTGCCACGTCGGGCAGTTTGACAACGCCGACCGACAAGGCCCCTCGTGGGCCTTGTTGTCATTTCGGGCCGCAAGCAGTCAAGACGTGTCGCATCATCGCCCGTTTGTCGCGCGGCCTTGCACGCAGATGCGGGGGAACCCCAGGTGAACCCTGATCGCGCAACAGACCCTGTGTATGGAGGATGCAGCCCACCCTGCCCCGATTGGCAAGAGGCGCCACGGTGCGCCCCGACTGGAGACCCCTTGAGCACCTCGCCCCCCACCCACCCACTGGGTTCCACCTGGCTGAGCCGCATCACCACCTTGGTCACGCTGGCCCTGCTGCTCCTGACCCTGGTCATCAGCACCGGCGAGATGGTCCACGGCCAGTTGCTCAAAGTGGGCGAACTGATGTTCAACGACCCGGCCCACAAGGTCCAGTACTTCCTGCTGCGCGCAGACCCGGAAAAGCCCGCCTGTGACCCGACCGTCAATGTCGATCAGGAGATCGCCCGCCAGGCCGCAGCGGCAGCCAATGGCACCGCCACCAGCCAAAAGCCGGACGACCTCGACGACCTGCTGGGGGTCAAGACCTTCGACGAAGCCGCAACGCGTGCTTCCCTGACAGCCACCGTGCAGAACTGCATCGAGCGTCATGCGCTGCACGACAGCCTCGTGGCCCACATCACGCCGCAGCTCAAGGCCTACCGCGCCCTGGAAACCAGCTTCTTCGGCCTGTTCCAGTTCGGCAGCGACAACCGCCCTCTGATCCTGCTCATGCTCATGGGCGTGACCATCCTGGCCACCACCGTCGGCTACCACCACATCAGCCTGGTCGCACCGCGCCACCCGCGCGACTTCAAGGTGCAGGCCTGGACCATGCTGGCGGCCTCGTCGCTGTCCATGTGGTCGGCGGTGCGCTACTACCAAATCTCTGGCGACTCGGGCGTGCCCATCGAGGACCCGCAGATCCACTTCGGCTGGATGCTGATGTTCGGCTCGCTGATGCTCGTCAGCGCCTGGCAAACCCTGCGCCCCCACCGTCCAGACAACAGCCAGCACTTGGGTGAAGGCAGCTGGCTGAACGCCCTCAAAACCGTGCCCCTGGCAGGCCTGATGACTTTGAGCTCGGCGCACTATTTCTTCAGCACCGACCACCCCTCAGGCCTGGCCATCTACACCAACGCGCTGATGGAGTTCCCAAACCTCCCGCTGCAGCTGGCCTTGTTCATCTGGGGCGGCATGCTGTTCAAGCAAAGCCGCATGGTGGACGTCTTCATGAACTTGTTGCGGCCGTGGAAGCTCTCGCCCGAGGCCCTGACCTACATCATCCTGCTGGCAGCCGCCATCCCGACGGCTTACACGGGCGGCTCAGGCGCCTTCGTGATGGCCGCAGGCGCCATCATTTACCACGAGATCCGAGCGGTGGGCGGCAGCAGCCAGTACGCCCTGGCCGCCACGGCCATGTCAGGCTCGCTGGGCGTGGTGCTGCGCCCCAGCCTGCTGGTGGTGGCCATTGTCGCGGTCAACAAGGAAGTCACGAGCGACGAGCTGTTCCACTGGGGCCTCTGCGTCTTCTTCCTGACCTCGACGCTGTTCTTCGTGGCCTCGCAAATGCGCCGCGAACGCCACACCATCGAGGTCGCTCCCATGCGCCAGGCCCTGCCGGCCATGCTGCGCCAGGTCCCCACGCTGCTGCCCTACATCGCCGTGGTCGCGGCAGTCATCGCTTTCTACGACGGCGTGCTGGACGCATCGCTCAACGAAATCACCGCACCGATCATCATGCCGGTGATGATGATCTTCATCGTCGTCTTCGACAAACTGCTGCTGGCGCGCGGCTTTGGCCCCAAGTCGGAGCACCTGGCCTTTGCCATGCACCGCGAGACGGGTGTGCGGTCGTCGCTGGGCGTGGCCACCGTGGAAACGGTCGAGCACCTCGGCGGCTACATGTTCCTCATCCTGCTGTCCCAGGCTGCCGGCGGTGTGATCGAACGATCGGGCATCATCCACCTCGCCCCCGACGTCTTTGACAGTACCTGGACCGCCATGACCTTCATGTCGATCAGCCTGGTCGTGCTGGGCATGTTCATGGAACCGCTGGGCGCCATCTTCCTGGTCTCGGGCACCCTGGCGCCGCTGGCCTACAAGAGCGGCATCGACCCGGTCCATTTCTGGGTGATGGTGCTGGTGGCCTTCGAGCTCGGCTACCTGATGCCGCCGGTCGCCCTCAACCAGCTGCTGGCGCGCCAGGTGGTGGGCGACGACCTGATGGCGGCCGCCGACAAGGAAGTGGCCTCGCAGTCCTTCTACCGCCGCTACGAGCGCTGGATCCTGCCCTGCGCGGTGATGACGCTGGGGCTGGTCATCGTGTCGTTCGCGCCGCTGGCCGTGGCGTCCTTCCCTGAACTGCAGGGCTGGCTCAAAGGCTGGATGCTGCCGCCACAACCCTGAGCCCCCTGCCCCGGGGCAGGGCGGTCGAGGCCCGCGCGTGCTGCACAATCGGGTTCCATTTCCGCAGCACGCCTTCAAGCCCGACCACCATGCCCGTCAACCTGTCCGCCCCGAACCCCTCTGACCTGCACCCTGTGCCCGGCGTGAAGCTGGGCATCGCGATGGCCGGCGTGCGCAAGGCCAACCGCCGCGACCTGACCGTCGTCACCCTCGACGAAGGCAGCGCCGTGGCCGGTGTGTTCACCAAGAACCGCTTCTGCGCCGCGCCCGTGCAGCTGTGCCGCGAACGCCTGGCGGGCCGCACCGACATCCGCGCACTGCTGATCAACACCGGCAATGCCAACGCCGGCACCGGTGAAGACGGCCTGGTGCGCGCCCGCGCCAGCACCATCGCCTTGGCGCGCCAGCTGCACCTGTCGCCCGAACAGATCCTGCCGTTCTCCACCGGCGTGATCATGGAAACGCTGCCGGTCGAGCGCATCGAGGCCGGTCTGCCCGCCGCCATCGCCGACCTCAAGGCCGACAACTGGGCCGTGGCCGCAGAAGGCATCATGACCACGGACACCCTGCCCAAGGCCGCGTCGCGCCAGATCACGATCGGCGGTGCCACCGTCACCATCACCGGCATCAGCAAGGGCGCCGGCATGATCAAGCCCAACATGGCGACCATGCTGGGCTATGTGGCCACCGATGCGAACGTCGCGCCCGGCCTGGTGCAAGCCCTGGTGACCGAAGCGGCTGACGCGTCCTTCAACCGCATCACCATCGACGGCGACACCTCGACCAACGACAGCTTCGTGCTGATCGCCACCCGCCAGGCCCAGCACGCCGAAATCACCGATCTGGACAGCGCCGACGGCCAAGCCCTGCGCGCTGCCATCGTGGCCGTGTCGCAGCAGCTGGCCCAAGCCATCGTGCGCGACGGCGAAGGCGCGACCAAGTTCATCACGATCACCATCGAAGGTGGCCGTGACGAGGCCGAGTGCGCCAAGGCCGCTTACGCCATCGCGCATTCGCCGCTGGTCAAGACCGCCTTCTTTGCCTCGGACCCCAACCTGGGCCGCATCCTGGCGGCCGTGGGTTATGCCGGCATCGACGACCTCGACCAGAGCCTGATCGAGCTGCACCTCGACGACGTCCACGTGGTGACCAAGGGCGGCCGCCGCCCCGAGTACACCGAAGCCGACGGGCAACGCGTGATGAAGCAATCGGAAATCACCATCCGCGTCGGGCTGGCCCGCGGCACCGCCACGGCCACCGTCTGGACCTGTGACCTGTCGCACGAGTACGTCACCATCAACGCCGATTACCGCAGCTGATGGGCTGATGTCGGGCCGCTGACGCGCCTGACTCAGGGTAAAGCCGCTCAAGTCCGGGTGGCACGGGCCGATATCCTCGACACGCCACGCTGTGGCGCACCCGGAGGCCCCATGTCCCCATCCCTGACCGACGGCGGTTTCCAGACCGCCAACCCCCACGCCCTGGCCACCATCCTGGAGGCCAGCGAAACACGGTCGATCATCACCGCACGCGACATCTTCGACATCCACGGGATGAAGCTGTGGGCGCGCGACCAACCGGTCTCCCAAGAGCTGCAGCGCAAGCTGATGGACCGCGCCCTGCAGCAACCCTTGGAGACCTGCCTGGTGGCCGAAGACGGTGTCACAGCCGAGACCCTGCGCCGGGCGGTGCAGCAACTGATCGAAGCAGAAGGCCCGCTGGCGCCGCTGCTGCGCCAACACACCGCAGCCTTGCAACATGGCGCAGAAGCCGTGCGCCTGCACCCGGTGGCGCAACTGCTGCTGAGTGCCAGCCAGAGCGCTCGTCCGCAGGCATTCGCCCACGCCGTGGAGGCCATGGCGGTGGCCGGCGCCCTGATGCACGCCCAGACGCTGACGCGTGGCGCCGATGCCCGCCTGGTCGTCCAAGCCATGACGGCCGGCCTGCTCCACGACATCGGCGAGATGTACATCGCTCCCGAGTTCGGCGAAGCCGATGCCGACAATGCGCTGGACGTGGACACCTACCGGCAACTTGTCGTCCACCCCCACATCGGCCAGCTGCTGCTGTCCCAGCTGACCGACTACCCGAAAGACATCGCACGCGCCGTTGCCGAGCACCACGAGCACCTCGACGGCTCGGGCTATCCCCACCGCCTGAAAGGCGACCAGATCTCGCCCCTGGGCCGCCTGCTGGCCGCCACCGAGATGGCCCTGGCCGCCTTGCGCCAGCCCGGTACCAACCTGCACCACGCCAGCGTGGCACTGCGCGTCGTGCCCGGGGAGTTCGACGAGCACCTGGCCGGGCCGCTGGCCGCGGCGGCGCGCATCGTCACGCCCCTCGTGACACGACAGTCCACCGAAGACCTGCTGCACCACATGGCCCAGCTCGACTTCGCGCTGCAAGGTGCCCTCAACCGGCTGGACACCGCCCTGCCCCCAGCCCCCAGCGCTGGTCTGCAACGCGCCGCCGACCTCAGCCGCCACCTGCTGCACAAGCTGCGACAAGGCTGGAACGAAAGCGGCTTGTGGAGCCCTGGCGCCATCGGCGTGGACCAGGTCGCCGAAGCAGAGGCGGTGCAAGACGCCCTGCGCGCCCGTTTGCTCACGATCGAACGCATGGCGCGCCTGAGTGCGGGCGAGCTGCCTGCCGACGAGGAAGAGGTGCTGGACCAGCTGTGCCGGAGCTTGACGGCCGATGTGAGCTGAAGCGGCCCTTGAAACGCTCCCGCGACACCCCAGATGACAGATATGTCAGCAGCGGCGGGCCATACCGCCTACAATGACATTCTCTCCCTGGGGCCGACCTGGTTTCGACGTTGGTGCGGATTCGGGACAGGGCATGTCGAGCACCAGTCAGCTCGTAAATCCATCTGGAAAAAAACCAAACGCCAACGATCAATCGTTCGCACTCGCCGCTTAATACCGGTGAGCCTCGCAACAGTCGGCCCATGGGCTGGGTCTGAGTCGCAAGACAAAGACTGCGAGGTCACTTTCATGGGCTGGGTCTGCACCGGGTCACTCGGTACAGGTCGAGATTCAGTGACTGGCTGGACTGGTAGCGTGCTGCTGCGCGATCAGGACAGCGAGAATCAAATCAGACAGCTAAACATGTAGATCTTCTCGTTGATGGCTGACGGACGGGGGTTCAATTCCCCCCGGCTCCACCATACACCGCCTCAAGCACCCCTCTTGAGGCCCAAAAAGCCCTGAGCCACACCGGCTCGGGGCTTTTTTCTTGCGTCGCCGCTCCATAAATTTCACATCGCGGACAAATAACGCTTCGCATTACGTGCGTTTCACGAAGAAACACTCAGAGAGGTCTCCTTACCTCTCTGACACACGTCGTTTCCAAATCCACACCTTCGACCGACCCTCTTCCGCGCGCACGTCAAAACAACTCGGTACAAAGTCTCTCAAAGGCCGCGAGTTGTTGGCCCGCACCTACGGAGGAAATCACATGGCCCAGCCCCACTTGTACGAGCTCGTTCGCTCGGTGTTGATCTTTTTGCACCTGGCCTGCCTGATCGCAGCTGGCATCTCGATCGCCTTCGGCGATTACGCCATCCTGCGTCACAGGCCCGTGAACCGGGCGTTGATGCTCAAGGCAAGCCGTGCAGTCGCCTGGTCGCTGCTGGCCTTGTGGCTGACGGGGCTGTCGGTCATCGCGCTGGACATGTCCACCGTCGCGCTGTCCCTGGCCAAGGCGCCCAAGCTGCAGGCCAAGCTGACGGTCGTGATAATCCTCAGTCTCAACGGCTTTTTGCTGCACCGCTACACCCTCCACGCCTTGGGCGAGACCAAAACGCCAACCGAGTCAGACGTCCGCCTGGCGGCCATCCTGGGTGCCGTGAGCGCCGCCTCGTGGGGCTACGCGGTCTTCCTGGGCGTGGCCAAGGCTTGGACACCCATCCTGGGTTACAACGGCTTCATGGCGCTGTACGCGCTGGCTGTGCTCGCCGGCATCGCAGTGTCGCTGCGCTGGGTCCGCCCCTTGTTGCTGGAGCACACGCCGCTGGGCACACGGAACGCCCGCCCCCACGCACGGAACAATGGCTTGGCGGACGAAGACCTCAACGCGGCCATTGGCTGAAACCTCGCCGCAAGCACACACAAGACCGAACAACGTCCATCGTTCCCTGTCAATTTGGCAGTTGGCCTGCGGTGCTTGTCGTGCCAAAATCCCAGGCATACACGAGACCACAGTCAGGCCATGGACGTTTACTTGGACCGCACGGTGGAGTTGGGGCAGCAACGCCCCTACGGCCCCCCAGACTTCGGCATTGAGCTCGGAGACCATGTTTTTCATGTGGCCGAACCTGGTTCCGCCTGTCGAAGCCTGCCCGTGCGGCTTTCGGCGGCAGTCTATTGCGGCATGACGGACGTGCTGTACTTCGTGGCCCAACCCCTGGACGAAGCCATGCCAGCGCGGTGGGTGCAATTGGCCGATCTCCTGCACGGACCCTTGGGCGAGCTGCCGAGGCTGGCCTTCGACCCGGAGCGCATCGAGCGCATTGCCAAGGCCAATTCCGACGTCTCCTTCGGTCCGGAGCACGCGCGACTGCGTGGTTTGTCGATGACCTCTGGCACTGACGGCCGGCAGCACCTCCAGCAAGATCCACTGGCCCACCCTCGGCTGTTGAGCGGCGTGCGATCACAAGATCAGCAGGTTCGCCTGACAGCGGCGAATGCGCAGGGCTTGCCAACCGCAGAATTGAGCGTCAGCCTCGACGAACTCACGGCCGACGCACGCCGGACGGCGCTGGAGTGGATGTCGGCCCGCCATGCCGCCCTGGCCGACATCGACGCTTTGCATGCCTTGCAACCAGCCTTGCGCGCCATCAGTCGCGCAAGGCGTCAACGCAAGGAACGCGGCAACCCCGATGCCGTGACGCACACGATCCAGGAGCACCGCGCTCGCGTGCACCAGGACATCTCGCGCCTGCTCGACAGCCTGCGCGAGCCCTCACAAGACTGAGCGCCGGGCCAATCGGAGTGCACACCATGGGCCGTCCGAGCCACATCTAACCGCAGCGCAGCGGCTGGGGTCGACCAGGAACAGCAACGCCGCGAGATGAGCCCCTGCGGGACACCGTCGCGGCGTGATCGTGTGGGAATCCTGGTCGGGGTGAGAGGATTCGAACCTCCGGCCTCTACGTCCCGAACGTAGCGCTCTACCAGGCTAAGCTACACCCCGATGTCGATCTCTGTGCACGCACCTTGCGCAGTGCGTGACTCGCAGCCATCAGCTGGAGCGATGGATCGAATCAAACGACAATTGTAGCAGAGCTTCACGCCATTCGGACTGTGGCAACGCGCCCAAGCTGCGCTGTGCCTGGTCCACCTGGGCCTGGGCGGCCTCGCGTGTGGCGTCCAGGGCGCCCGTGGCCTTCACGATCTCGACGATCTGGGCCATGCGTTCGACCTCACCGTGCTCGATGGCATGGCGGATCAGCGCGGCCTGCTCAGGCGTTCCGCGCTGCATGGCAACCAACAGCGGCAGCGTGGGCTTGCCCTCGCGCAGGTCGTCGCCGATGTTTTTGCCCAGCTCGGCGGTGGAGCCTTCGTAGTCGAGCAGGTCGTCGATGAGCTGGAAGGCCGTGCCGAGCGCGCGGCCGTAGTCGGCACAGGCGGCTTCCACATCGGCGGGAGCGTCGGTGATGACGGCGCCCAAGCGGGCCGAGGCCTCGAACAGCTTGGCGGTTTTGTACTCGATGACGCGCAGGTAGTCGTCCACCGAGATGTCGGGGTCGTGCATGTTGATGAGCTGCAGGACCTCGCCCTCGGCGATCACGTTGGTGGCCTCGGCCAGGATCTCCATCACCCGCATGCGGTTGGTGGAGACCATCATCTGGAAGGCGCGCGAGTACAGGAAGTCGCCCACCAGCACGCTGGCGGCGTTGCCGAACAGGGCGTTGGCCGTCTTGCGGCCGCGGCGCAGGTCGGACTCGTCGACCACATCGTCGTGCAGCAGGGTGGCGGTGTGGATGAACTCGACCACGGCGGCCAGTTCGTGGCGCTCGCTGGAGCGGTTGCCCAGCGCCCCCGAGATCAGCAGCAGCAGCATGGGGCGCACGCGCTTGCCACCGGCACTGACGATGTAGTGGGAGATCTGGTTGACCAAGACGACCTGGGACGCCAAGCGACGGTGGATGACCTGATCGACCTCGGCCATGTCGGCGGCGGCAAGGGTGCGGTAGCTGGCGGGGGAGGGGGTGGAGGTCACGCGGTCGGCAAGCGGTAAGCGCCCTGAGAACGCCTCAGCAGCGTCGTCCCGGATGGGGGACAAGTTCGGATTATAGAAAGCGACGCCATCCTGACTGTGTCAGTGCCCTCAAAGCACCTCACAATGTGTGGTGCGTGCGACCCGCAGGGCCCTTGGCGCCTTGCGCTTGTCGCTCAATCACACCCGCGTTGACGCCCGCATTTTCGACGTCTGATTTGCCCGAGCCCTCGCCATGCCTGCCGCCCAGCCCGAACTCCCGCCCGATGCGCCCGCACAGCCTGCCCGTTCTCTGCGCCTGGCGATCGTTGGCGCCGGCCCCGCAGGCCTGAGCCTGGCCTTGCAGGCCGCGCGCGCCTTGCCCGAGGCCCACATCACCGTGTTCGATGCCCGCCCGGCCGATGCCGACATTGCCACCGACGCCCGCACCCTGGCGCTGTCGCAAGGGACTGTGCAGGAGCTGAGTCGCATCGGCGTGTGGGAGGCCATCGAGCGCAGCGGCCGCCAAGCGCCCATCCGCGCGGTGCACGTGTCGCAGCAGCAACCCACCGTGCTGTGGCCGGGCGCCGAGCAGCCCGAGGTGCGCATCTCGGCGGCCGAGCAAGGTGTGCCGCAGTTGGGCGCTGTGGTCAGCTACGGCACGCTGGTCGCACCCCTGCAAGCCGCCTGGGTGCAGGCGGTGGCGCAGGACGAGCACCGCCTGGCCATGCGCTTTGGCACGCCGGTCAAGGGCCTCAAGCCGGTGGCCGATGGTGTCGAGGTGGACGCCGACATCGCGGAGTGCCATGACCTGGTCGTGGTGGCCGAGGGTGGCGTGTTCGCCCACCAGCCCAAACTGAGCTGGCCCGAAGGCTTGAGCCACGATTACGAACAGACCGCCTGGGTGGGCCAGGTGCTGCTGGAGGATGACGCCAAGGACGCCCACGACGGCACCGCCTACGAGCGCTTCACCCCCTCAGGTCCGGCCGCGCTGCTCCCCCTGCCCCCCGGCCCGGTCGTGGCAGGGGGCGCCAGCGGTCGCCGCGCGGCCCTGGTGTGGTGCGTGCAAGCAGATGACGACCCGGTGCGCGACCTCGACGAGGCCCAGCGCCTGACCCTGCTCAACACGATTTTCCACCCGCGCGTGGGCCGCATCCTGCAAACGTCGCCGCTCAAGGCCTTCCCGCTGGGCCTCAACGCCCACCGGCGCCTGGTGAGCGAGGGCGCGGTGGTGCGCATCGGCAATGCGGCCCAGACGCTGCACCCGGTGGCGGGTCAAGGCTTCAACCTGGCGATGCGGGATGTGCACGAGCTGCTGGCCGCGCTGAAAGCCGAGGCCTGGCACACCGACGCCGATGTCCAGCCGCAGGTGCGGCGCGCCTTGAACCGCTTCGAGCGCCGCCGTCAGCCCGACCGGCTGGCGCTGCTGGCCACGACCGATTTCCTGGCGCGCAGTTTCACCTGGCCTGCGCCCATCCTGGCGACGGCGCGCGGGCTGGGGCTGGGCGTGGTGCAGCAATTGGGGCCGCTCAAGCGCCTGGTGGCTCGCAGCATGATGTTCGGCTGGCGCTGAGCGGCGTCCAGCCAGCGGCCTCCACAGGCCTCAGCGCATCGCCATGGTCTGGGCCGCGAAGGGCTCGGCGGCGAGCGAGGTGTCCACCGAACTGGGTCCATGCGCCAGGTGCATGGCCCAGGCGGCAACGGCCACCAACAAGGTGTGTTGCAACAGCTTCTTGCGCATGGGGCCTCCTCGGGGTCTGTGGCTGGGTCGGTCAGTCCATCGTAGGCAAAGCGGCCTGGCACCATCGCCAGAACAAGCCACCTGGCCGGCCTCATTTCGCCTCGGGCCCCACAGAATCGCTGGACGCTGCGGGGGCTGGCTGCGCGACCAGCTCCAGGCTGGCGTCACAACCGCTGCCGGCGGAAATCAGCCGCCGCACCCAGGCCAGCCACACCCGACGCCAGAACGGCCCCGCCCGCCCATCCGGGCCAGCGGCGCGCAGCATCAGGCCGCACTGGTAGCGTGCCGGAGCGGTGTCGCTCGCCGCGGACCACACCAACGCATCGCACGCACCTCGGCGCTTGCGGCTGATCAGCATGCCCGCCGGGCAAGGCTCGGCCAGGCAGCACACGCCGCAGCCATTGCAAGGCGCGCCCACCGGCGGCTTCGGTGGGGCCTCGGGGTGGATGTGGATGACCTGGAAATGCGTGGGCATGGTGACCCCGCAGCATAGCGGGTGCAGGGTTGGTCGGGGTTTGAGACAATCGCGGCATGAACACCGCCGCATCCACCGCCGCCTCTGCCTCCGTGGCTTGGTCCGAAGGCCAGTCCGTCACCGACTACATGGACGCCGTGGGCCGTGCCGCCCGCACCGCCGCCACCGCCATGGCCGCCGCCAGCACCGCCTCGCGCAACAACGCCCTGTTGGCCCTGGCCCAGCAGATTCGCACGCACGCCGGCGAACTCAAGGCACGCAACGCCAGCGACGTGGCCGCCGCAGAAGCCAACGGTCTGGCCGCCCCGATGGTGGACCGCCTGCGCCTGAACGACAAGGTCATCGAGACCATGGCCGAGAGCTGCGAGCAAGTCGCCGCCCTGCCCGACCCCGTCGGCGAAATCACCCACATGCGCCGCCGCCCCACCGGCATCAGCGTGGGCCAGATGCGCGTGCCCATCGGCGTGTTCGGCATGATCTACGAGTCGCGTCCGAACGTGACGATCGAAGCTGCGTCGCTGGCCATCAAGAGCGGCAACGCCTGCGTGCTGCGCGGTGGCTCCGAGGCCATCCACTCCAACCTGGCGCTTTGGAAGCTGGTGCAGGCCGCCCTGGCCGACGCCGGCCTGCCGCCCAACGCCGTGCAGCTGGTGCAGACCACCGACCGCGCCGCCGTGGGCCAGCTCATCACGATGCCGCAGCACGTGGACGTGATCATCCCGCGCGGCGGCAAGGGCCTGATCGAGCGCATCAGCGCCGAGGCCCGCGTGCCCGTCATCAAGCACCTCGATGGCAACTGCCACACCTACATCGACAGCGAGGTGGACTTGGCCCTGGCCGTGAAGGTCACCGACAACGCAAAGACGCAGAAGTACAGCCCCTGCAACGCCACCGAGTCACTGCTGGTGCACAGCGCGCAAGCCGCGGCCTTCCTGCCGCTGATCGGCCGCGTGTTCGCCGACAAGGGCGTGGAGATGCGCTGTGACGCCCGCGCCAAGGCCATCCTGGCCGACGTGCCCGGCGCCCAGGTGGTCGATGCCACCGAGCAGGATTGGTTCGAGGAATACCTCGCCCCCGTCATCGCGGTGAAGGTGGTGGACTCGCTGGACGAGGCCATCGCGCACATCAACCGGTATGGCTCGCACCACACCGACGCCATCCTCACCACCAACCACCCCCACGGCATGCGCTTCATCCGCGAGGTCGATTCGTCCAGCGTGATGATCAACGCCTCCACGCGTTTCGCCGATGGCTTCGAGTACGGCCTGGGCGCAGAAATCGGCATCAGCACGGACAAATTCCATGCCCGTGGCCCGGTGGGCCTGGAAGGACTGACGTCCTTGAAATACGTGGTGCTGGGCCAGGGCGAAATCCGCGGCTGACGCGCGCACTTTGCTGGAGCTGAATCCCACGAACATCGGCCTGATGCTGCTGGCTTCGGCCAGCGCCGGGTTGGTGGACGCCATCGTGGGAGGTGGCGGCCTCATCATGGTGCCCTCGCTGTTCGGGCTGTTCCCGCAGGCCATGCCAGCCACGCTCCTGGGCACGAACAAGGCCGCCTCGGTGTGGGGCACGGGCTGCTCGGCCTGGCAGTACGCCCAGCGCGTGCGCTTGCCGTCGGCCCGGCTGTGGGGCGCCATGGTGGCGGCACTGGGTGGGGCGCTGCTGGGTGCCTGGCTGGCCACGCGCGTGCCCGCGGCGCACTTCCGCCTGGCCTTGCCTCCCGTGCTGGTGGCCGTGTGGGCCTACACCCTGTGGCGCAAGGACCTGGGCCACGCCCACGCCCCGCACCTGTCACACCGGCAGGAAGCGTTGGCGGCCACGGTGCTGGGCGCAGGCATTGGCTTCTATGACGGCATTTTCGGCCCCGGCACGGGCAGCTTTTTCGTGTTCGCCCTGGTGCGTGGCCTGGGCTGGGATTTCCTCCACGCCAGCGCCGCGGCCAAGCGCCTGAACTTCGCCACCAACGTGGCCGCACTGGCCTGGTTCATCCCCCACGGGCACGTGGTGTGGGCTTTGGCACTGCCCATGGCCGTGGCCAATGTGGCCGGCAGCGCCCTGGGCACGCGCCTGGCGCTGCGGCATGGCGCCGGCTTTGTGCGCCTGGCCTTCCTGGTGGTGGTGGGCGCACTGATCCTCAAAACGGGCTGGGACGTCCGCGCCCACTGGCTGGCTCCCTGAGTGGCTCATTTCGGCGGGTAAGCCATCCAGCCCACACTGTGCGCATGCAGGCTCTGCACGAAGAGCTTGCCGTCGGCCTCGGTCGCCGCGGTGGTTTCAGGGTAGGTGCCTTGCGGGTCTTGCAGGTCGGCCAGCACCTGGCCGTTGTCATCGAAAGCGATCAGGTGACCGTAGGCCTTGGGCACAGGCCACAATGCACGCGGCAGGCGCAGGGTGATGCTGCGCAGCATCGGGTGCCTGGCCGCTGCGTCGATCACCGGGCTGCGCGGCTTGGTCAAGCCCACCCAGATGCGCCCGCCCTCGCCCCGCGTGAGGTTGTCCGGGTAGCCAGGCAGGTTGTCCAGCAACACCGTGGCAGCGCCCTGTTGCATGGCCTGCGCCAGCGTGGGCACACCGGTGTGGCCCGAGGCAGTGCGCACCAGCGATAGCTTGGCCAGGTCCAGCTTGAGGATGCGGTAGGTGCCGGTCTCGGACAGCAGCATCTGCTTGCCATCGGCTGTGAAGGCGATGCCGTTGGGGAAGCACAGGCCTTCCAGGGCCACGCGGGCCTGCAGGGTGACCGGGTCTTGCGCGATGAGCCGGCCGGTGCAGCTGTGCTCCAGGATGTCGAGCACGCTGGCCTCGAAGGTGCTGCCCCACTCTTTGGCGCCAAAGCGGCGAGAGGCATCGGTCAGCCACAGGGTGCCGTCAGAGCCCACTTTGATGGCATCGGCGTAACGCACCGGGTCCTTGGGCACAGGGTGGGACACCGCGGCCAGCAGCGTCTCGGTGCGGGCCTCAGCACCCTGGCCGGTCACTCGCAGCAGGCCCTTCATGGCGTCGGCCACCAGCAGGCGCCCCTGGGCGTCGATGTCCAGGCCCAGCGGGCGGCCGCCGGTGTTGACGACCACGCTTTGGCGCTCGCCGCGGGTGTCCATGCGCAGCACATCGCCATTGGACAAGCCGCTGTACAGCCACCCACCCTGCGCCAGGATGTGCTCCGGCCCATCCTGCCCAGCACCCAGCGGGATCTGCTGCAGCGGCGTCAGGCGGGTGTTGACGGCGTGGGCGCCGCCGTGACCCGGGTTGGTGGGCGCGTCCCAGGCCACGGGGGTGACAGGCGTGGGCCAGAAAAGCAGGTAGGCCGCCGCCGCGACCAGGGGCGTGAACCAGGAGGCAAGCCAATGGAGCTTGCCTGAAGCGGCTGAGCGTGGAACGCGAGGCGCAGGCGCGCAAGGGAACACAGGCATGGATGGACTCCGTTGAACCGTCAAGTATTCAACAAAGCTGGCCCGGCGCCATGGGCATGAGCCCCAAGCAAGCCCCTCAGCAGACGTCGGATGCACCCCAGACCAGGCCATGGCCTGGCGCTATCAAGGCGATGCAAACGCTGTTCTTGCGAAGGGATCGCCAATCCGGATAATGAGAATCATTCTTGATTGAAAAGCATCCCGGAAAGGAGCACCCCATGGCCAAGACCGCAACTTTCGGCGCCCTCCACGTGGGCACGTCCTTCGGGGTGACCTACGCCCTCACGGGCAACCTCGCGGTGGCGGGGGCCGTGACCTTCGTCGAACCCCTCGTCAACACCGTCATGCACTACTTCTTCGACACGTACTGGGACCACCCGAGGGTGGCCACCTGGCGCGCTCACTTCTCGACGAAGGCCCGCTCGATGACGTAATCGCCGGCTTCACCCTGCGAGGGCGAGATCTTGAAGCCACGGGCGTCCAGGATCTTGCAGAGGTCGGTCAGCATGGAGGGGCTGCCGCACATCATGGCGCGGTCGGTGTGCGGGTTCAGGGGCTGCAGCCCCAAGTCCGCGGCCATCTTGCCGTTCTCGATGAGGTCGGTCAGGCGGCCCTGGTTGCGGAATTCCTCGCGGGTGACCAGCGGGTAGTACAGCAGCTTGTCGCGCACCAGCTCGCCCAGCAACTCATGGTCGGGCAACTCTTGCGAGATGAAGTCGTGGTAGGCCAGCTCGCTCACCGTGCGCACGCCGTGGACCAGCACCACCTTGTCGAATTTCTCGTAGGTGTAGGGGTCCTGGATGATGCTCATGAAGGGCGCCAGGCCGGTGCCGGTGCCGAACAGGTAAAGGTTGGGCGCGGGCTTGAGGTCATCGACCACCAGCGTGCCCACGGCCTTGCGGCTCACCAGGATCTTGTCGCCCACCTGCAGGTGCTGCAGGCGCGAGGTCAGCGGACCGTTCTGCACCTTGATCGACAGGAACTCCAGGTGCTCCTCGTAGTTCGCACTGGCGATGGAATATGCGCGCATCAGCGGCTTGCCATCGACTTCCAGCCCGATCATCACGAAGTGGCCACTGGCAAAGCGCAGCGCCGGGTCCCGCGTGGTCTTGAAGCTGAACAGGGTGTCGTTCCAGTGGTGGACGTAGGTGACGGTTTCTTGGTTGAACGCGGCCATGGTGTCGAAAGCGCCTGGTGTCGGCTCTGGGCTGGGAGGAAACTCTCTATTGTCGCGCAGAACTGCAGCCCAGGGCCATGGACTATGCTTGCGCCATGCTTCCCTCTGTTGCTGCTCCATCCGCATCGCACCTGGACCCGCGCACCGCCCTGGTGGTGTTCTCCGGCGGGCAGGATTCGACCGTGTGCCTGGCCTGGGCGCTGAACCGCTACGCCCGCGTCGAGACCATCGGCTTCGACTACGGCCAGCGCCACAAGGTCGAGCTCGATTGCCGCCCACGCGTGCGGGAGGCCCTGGCCGCCCAGTTCCCGCAATGGGCAGCCCGACTGGGCGAAGATCACCTGCTCGACCTGGGCCTGCTGGGCCAGATCTCCGACACCGCCCTGACCGAGACGCGCGCCATCGAGATGCAGGCCAATGGCCTGCCCAACACCTTCGTGCCGGGGCGCAACCTGCTGTTTTTGACCTTTGCCGCGGCCGTGGCTTACCGGCGCGGCGCCTCGGTGCTGGTGGGCGGCATGTGCGAAACCGACTTCTCTGGCTACCCCGATTGCCGCGACAACACGCTCAAGGCGCTGCAAGTGGCCGTCAGCCTGGGGCTGGACAGCCCCATGACGGTGGAAACCCCGCTGATGTGGCTGACCAAGGCGCAAACCTGGGCCCTGAGCGCGGAGCTCGGAGGGGAGCAGCTCAATGCGCTCATCACCGAGCACACCCACACCTGCTACCTGGGCGAGCGCACCCAACGCCACGCCTGGGGATACGGCTGCGGCAGCTGTCCGGCCTGCGTGCTGCGGCGCGATGGTTTCCAGGCCTTTGCCCAAGCGGTCACAGAACCCGCGGCCAAAGTCTGAAAAAATCGCCAGACTTGCAAGAAAGACATCTGGGAGACACCTTTGGACACCACCATGCTGCTGTTGCTGGGCGCCGTCGCTTTGACGGTGGTCTGGGCCACTGGCGCCTACAACCGCCTCGTGCGCCTGCGCAACGACATCGCCAACGCCTTCGCCCTGATCGACGTGCAGCTCAAGCGCCGTCACGACCTGATTCCGAACCTCGTGGAAGTTGCACGCAAGTACATGGAACACGAACGTGACACGCTGGAGCGCGTCACTGCCGCGCGCGCGCAAGCCATGGCCGCCAACGACCTGGCGCGCAACAAGCCACTGGAATCGGGCGCGATCAAGAGCCTGACGATGGCCGAGTCGTCCCTGGCCAGTGCGCTGGGCCGCTTCCAGGCCGTGGCCGAGTCCTACCCCGAGCTGAAGGCCGACGCGCAGATGCGCGACCTCTCCGAAGAGCTCACGCACACCGAAAACAAGGTCGCGTTCTCGCGGCAATACTTCAACGACGCCACCCTGCTCTACAACAACGCCGCCGAGGCCTTCCCCACGCGCATCGTCTCCGGCCTGTTCGGCTTCAAGAGCGCCGCCATGCTGCAATCGACCTCGTCCGAGGCCGAGCGCGAGCCGGTCAAAGTCAGCTTCTGAGCCTGAACCCTCGCCATGCAGTTCCGCGAGCACCAGCAACAGGCCCAGGCGCGCACCTTGCGTCTGTTTGCCTGTTTTGCGCTGCTGTTGCTGGCGCTCACCGTGCTCATCAACCTGTTCCTTGCGCTGGCCTGGCGCCTGCTGATGCCCTTCGGCCAGGGCTACCCCGCCCTGTTTTTCGAGGCCAACACCGCGGTGGTGATGTTGTTTGTGCTGGGCGGCTGCTGGGTCGAATCCCAGCGATTGAAGTCTGGCGGTGGTCCGCGTGTGGCCCGCTGGCTGGGTGGTCAGCCCGTGCAAGACGATGGCGGCGCGCTGTCGCGGCGCCTGCTCAACGTCGTGGACGAGATGGCGATCGCCAGCGGCCAGCCCATGCCCCAGGTCTTCGTGCTGCCCCGGGAAGATGCCATCAACGCCTTCGTGGCCGGCTGGGGCCCGCAAGACACCGTGCTGTGCGTGACCCGCGGCGCGCTGGAGCGCCTGCAACGCGCCGAGCTGCAAGGCTTGGTGGCCCATGAATTCGGCCACCTGCAGGAAGACGACCTGCCCCTGACCATGCGCATGCTGGCCCTGGTGTGGGGCCTGTCGCTGGTGCACGGCTGGGGCCAAAGCCTGATGGCCACAGACGACACCGGCCACGTCAACCCGCTGCGCTGGCTGGCCGGCGTGGTGTTTGCCGGCGTGGGCTGGCTGGGCTGGTTGGCCGGGCGCTTGCTGCAGGCTGCGGTCACACGCCAACGGGAATTCCTCGCCGATGCCTGCGCCGTGCAGTTCACGCGCACACGCGATGGCCTGGGCGGCGTGCTGCGCAAGGTCTGGTACGACCAGGAAGTTCTCGCAGGGCGCATGCGCCACCCGGCGGCCGACATGGTGTCTGCCTTGCTGCTGCACACCCCTGACAGCAGCCCTTGGCTGGCCACTCACCCGCCCTTGCCAGAAAGAATCCGCCGCATCTGCGGCTCTGCCCTGTCGCCGCTGCCTGCGCCCCTGGTCCGGCTGGAAGCCAGCGAGCCGCGCCGGGCAAGCTTGCCCTCTCCCATGCCAGAAGGGGCCCTGGCCGCTGCCACGCCCTTTGCGGCCCAAGCCAGCCTCTCCCCGGGCGAAACGCGGCGCCAACAACTCGCAGCCGACCGCGAGGCCTTGGAGCGCCTCAGGCTGTTGGGTGGCCCCACCGAGCTGCGCCTGTTGGTGCTGGCCCTGATGATGGACCCCAACAATGGCCGCGAGTGCAAACTCTGGCGCCAGCTGGCCGACGGCGTGCACCACAGCGAGCGCATCCTGAACGATGTTGACGCGCTGCTCCCGGTTCGGCACGTGCCAGAGTTCGAGCGCGTCACAGAACTGGTGCGCGAAGCACCGATCGAGCAACGCCGCACCTTGGTCGAGCATGCCCGCGACTTGCTGCGCGCCGATGGCAAGGTCAGCGCGCGCGACCGCCTGTGGTGGCTGGCGCTGCGGCACCGCGTGGGCGAGCACCGCGCCCCGCCGGGACACCACATCTTGCGGCCAGCGGCAAGCCAGGGCCAAGCACTGAACGAACTCGATCCCGAGCAACGCCACCATGCTGCGGCGCTGGCGGCTTACCTGGCGCGCCTCGTCCCATCGGACGCGATCGGTGCAACGCTCCCTGAGGCCAATGCCGCCTGGTTCGCTGCCGTGATGAAGCGCTGTGGGGCATTGCACCAACCTGCCGCAGACGAGCAGATGCCCGATGCAGACGCGTTGGCCCACGCATTGTCGGCCGTCCAGGAACTCTCTTGGATGCTGAGACCACAGCTGCTCAAGGCCTGGGTGGAAGAAGCCTTCAACCACAGCCCGCAAGGCGTGCTCTCAGACCCCAGTGCAGACGCACTCAGGTTGATGGGGCGCCTGCTGGATGCGCCTTTGCCGCCGTTGCTGGAAGCGCACTACCCGCGCCCCTGAGGCATGTGCAGCCGATGAGAACCCGTTCGGCACACCAGGCCTCAGGCTGTGTCAATCGTTGGCACGCGGCAAGCGGGTCAAGCCCAACAAGCCGTTGCGCAATTCTTCCGGCGCGTTCTGGCCGATGTACATGCGCAAATAGACTTGGTAGGCCAATTCGTCGTTGATGGACAGCGTGGCACCGCCATCCGTCGTCAAGGCCTTGCCGTTGTGCGTGGCCATCCAGCCCACACCCGGCACCCAGTCGAGGTTGACGACGTCTCCCTTGCTGACCCGCTTGACGCTGGCATAGGCCGCACCGATCTGCCCAATCGGCCCGATCAAGCGCTTGAATTCATCCTCGTTGGCCGACTGCTTGAAGTCGGCCAGGAAGATGCGCGTGATCGTGGACGAGGTGAACTCGCGCAGGATGTTGAGCTGGATGCGCCGGATGCCATTGAGCTTGTAGATGGCATCCGGCGTGGTGCGCTTCTCAGGCAGGTACAGGGCCGTGACGTCGGCCTTGAAGTAGCCGCGCTTGCGCACGCCGGCCCCGTTGAGCACCAGCTTCTGGCCGTAGGCCGTCGTGGTCTCGGGCAGTTCCACCCCCTCCAGCTCGACCGCAGCCTGGGCGCTCGAGGTCCAGGGCAACAGCGCCGAAGCGGCCGCCACGCCCAGCACATCGCGTCGGCTGACGCTGGGTGTGGTCGACTTCACATTCAAAGGGTCTTGCTCGGACGGATTCAACATCTTCCAACCTCCTGCCACCATCGAGGTGACATCACAGGGGCTTGGACACGGTCAGCCAGAAGGCCTGACCCTCGGTGCGATTGCGGGCGCTGAACTCGCGCAGGAATTTGCCCTCGACCATCATCTCGCCGCCGTTCATCAACCAGCCCACAGCCGGGCCAATGGCGTTCACGCTCGTCTTGTTGCCAGAGATGATTTCCTTGCGCAGGTTGCGCTGGCTGATCTCGGTGGCGGTGAAGCCGCTCAGGTCCTGGGTGTCGCGCGAGAGCTGCCGCACGAAGTAGCCCTGCAGGCCCACGCGCCAGTCGTCGCTGACAAAGGCCATGGCCTGCCAGTCGAAGTTGAACATGTTGCCCGAGTAGTAACCGTTGTCCTTGTTGCGGGTGTTGAAAGAGAACACCGCCCGGCCACCCACGTCCCAGCCATCGCCCACAAAGCTGTACTGCACCGAGGGGCGGAAGGTGTAGAAATTGCCGTAACCCGTGTTGACGCGGCGGGTGACGCTGTAATTGCCGGTCGGCAGCACGACCGTGGGAGCGAATGTGACGGCCTGGTGGTCGCCAATTTCCCAGTGCAGCACGGGCGAGACTTCAAGGTCGCCCAGACCGGACTGGTCGCCGTCCTGGGTGGCATCCAGTCGGGCGTTGATGCCGGCGGTCACCAGCGGTTGTGCCGCTGCAATGCCGGCGTAAGGTGTGCCGGCGAAAATCGGCGACGCATTGAAATTGGCGCGGCGATTCATCACGGGCAGCATCACCGTGAAGCCAACATTGGCGCCCAGCACACGGTTGGCGCTCAGGTACGTGATGCGCGGCAGGAGTGCGTAGGTGTCAGCATCGATGCCGACGTTCGAGCGCAAACCAGGCTGAGCAGGCACCGTGACCGGGCCAGGCAAGGTCTGCGCATCCACCGGCGTGGCGCTCGTCGCCTGCTTGCCGTCGTTGCCCTTGATTTTGTTGGCATGGTAGGCCACCAGGGGCGCCTGCACGTACCAGCCGGGCACCAACGGCGCGGTCATGTCGCTGCCACCCACACCGGGCGAGTAGCGCTGCAGGCCATTTTCGGCGGCACCCGCCTGCGAACTGGCCAATGCCAGAAACAGGGCGGTCGCCGAGGCGAGACCCGAGGCGCTGTGGCGGAGGGACAAATGCGAGGGAATGCGCGGGTGAACCATCTTGGACTCCTGAGTGCGTGGCGGCCACCTTGATGCGCATCAAACGCTCATCGGGCATCGTGCCCGGCAACCTTGGGGTCAGACTGTGCCAATTTCGCGCAAACCTGGGTGTGGCGCTGTGGCCTCTTCACGACATGCAGGGCGCTTTTTGCGGAAGATGACCGCGTTTCACGCCTGAATGAAGGGGGGTGATTGCCCGGAGGCGGCTCACTCTCCCTCGCCGAACTTGTCGTTGATGAGGGCGATCAAGGCCTTCATGGCGTCTTCTTCACGCTCGCCCTCGCACTCCAGTTCAACGCTGCTGCCGAGGCCGGCGGCCAGCATCATGACGCCCATGATGCTTTTGGCATTGACCCGGCGGTCGTTGCGGCTCATGTGGACTTGGCAGGGAAAGCCGCTGGCAAGTTTGGTGAGTTTGGCCGAGGCACGGGCGTGCAGGCCCAGCTTATTGCTGATGGTGACGGTGGTCTTGATCATGGGTGGGCTGACTGACCTGGTTTTGCGGCCGGCTGGTGGCGATCTGCATGACGCCCTGGACGCCCCCGGCCACCGCCCGGGTGATGAGGGTGTCCAGCGTTTCGGAAGAATAGTTCAGCGCGCGCCAGAGCATCGGCAGGTTGACGCCGGTGACGACCTTGGCGTGCACGCCATCGGCGAGGCGCTGCACGGTGTTGCAAGGGGTTGCGCCAAACACGTCGGTGAGGATGAGCACTTCGCCGCGGCTGTCGCCGCTGCGGGCGGTCTCCAGCATGATGCGGGCCTGGGCCTCCAGCTCTTCCGGCGTCTGCTGGACGTGCACGTCCAGCGCCTGCAAACTGGCTGCGGCCTCAGGAAAGCAGTGCTGGGCAGCCATTTTCAAGGCGGAGGCCAGCGGTGCGTGCGCAATGATGATGAGGCCGGGCATAGGTGCGCGATTATCGGCGCCTCAGCCGGGAAAGTGAAAGCCCTGAAGGAAGGTGGTGACCCCTTCCCGCCCGGAATGCGCACTCGCGGCCTCGCCTTGCTGCCAGACCGAGGCCTGGAACACCGTGAGTCCGTGGGAAAAATGCGACGCTGTGACGGTCAGGGGCACGCTCGGGGCGCTGCCCTCCCCCGGGCGTCGAGCCTCGAAACGCCAGGTGCGGGAGTCCGGCTGAGGCGTCATGCGGGGCACGGCGGCAGGCGCCAGCTCGCTGGCGCGCACTGCCGGCTGGGCCAGAGGCTCACCCACAGCCTCGGTCGACGCTGCCTGGGCTTGCCTGGCGGCCTCGCGCGAGGCCACTTCCAGGTTGCCACGGGTGGCGGCCGCCAGGGCGCGCAGGGCCACAGGCACCAGGCTGGCGTCTGACATGCTCAGGTGGCTCAACGCCCAGCGACTGCCGTCGGCCTCGCAGCTGAGGAGGTGAACGGTGACCAGGCCAGAAAGGCCGGGCAACATGACCTGACGCTGTGCAGCTTGCGGCTTGCACGGGAAGGTGGCGAGCAAGCCGTCCGCTTGTGCCGGCCGCACCTCTCGCCAGTTCAGGGCAGGGGCGCAGGCCGACAGTCCCACGGCGCACAGCGCCAGCCAGCGACTGGACAGACCCGGGGCGATCAGGTTCGTGGACATGGCGATCCAGGCGATGCGGCGCGTCCGGGCCATCTGGGTCATCAGGCCGAGGCGGGTGCGGCCAACAGCTTCGCCAGCAGCTCGTGGAGGGCCGCGAAGTCGGGCTCTCCGATGTAGCGCTTGGCGATCTGTCCGCGTCGGTCGATGACGAACGTCGTCGGTGTGAGCTGCACATCACCGAAACCTCTGGCGATGCTGCCGTCGTGGTCGATCGCCACGCGGAAGGGCAACTGGCGGGTCTGGGCGAACTGCATGACGTAGGCCGGCGGGTAGTAGGACATGGC
>Ga0209617_10000127_pt1 | contig 29419 bp, 27 predicted proteins | sample LakEriepJuly2011_2_FD_187459 | JGI IMG/M metagenome (GOLD analysis project Ga0209617, IMG submission 187459) | Freshwater microbial communities from dead zone in Lake Erie, Canada - CCB epilimnion July 2011 (SPAdes) (version 2) | ecosystem: Environmental > Aquatic > Freshwater > Lentic >...
GTCGAAAAACCCGTCTCGGTCCACAAGGCCGATGCCCTGCGCCTCAACGCCGCGCACAAAAATAAAAAACAGATCTTCGCGGCGATGTTCAACCAGCGCACCGACCTCTATTACCAAAAAATCCGCCACCTCATCCGCTCCGGTGAACTCGGTGAAATCCGCCGCGTGAATTGGATCATCACCAATTGGTTCCGCACCGAGGCCTACTACGGCTCTGGCGGCTGGCGCGCGACTTGGGCCGGCGAAGGCGGCGGCGTACTGCTCAACCAGTGCCCGCACAACCTCGATCTCTTCCAATGGATGTTCGGTCTCCCGAAACGCATCCGCGCCCACTGCAGTTTCGGCAAATACCACAGCATTGAAGTCGAGGACGACGTCACGGCTTACTTCGAATTCCCCAACGGCGCCACCGGCGTGTTCATCACCTCCACCGGCGAAGCCCCCGGCACCAACCGCCTCGAGATCACCGCCGAGCGCGGCAAGCTCGTCTACGAAGACGACAAGATCACTTATACGCGCAACGAGACGCCCATGAGCGAATTCTCCCGCACCAGTCCCGGCGCGTTCTCCCGCCCCGATACTTGGGATGTGGCCATCTCCGCCGCCAATCACGGCGGCCAGCACAACGAGATCCTCAAGAACTTCGCCGACGCCATCCTCGACGGAGCCACGCTGCTCTCCCCCGGCGCCGAGGGCATCCATTCCATCGAACTGGCCAACGCCATGCTGCTTTCAGCGTGGACCGATGAGACCATCACCTTGCCCCTCGACGCCGCCCGCTACGAAAAACTGCTCCAGCAGAAAGTCGCAGACTCAGCAAAAAAACGCCCGAAAAAGAAGAAGGTCGTCAAGGCCAGCGGAGACGATTTCGCCAAATCCTTCGGCCGCTAATTCGGCGGGCCCGAACGTCTCGAAAACCAACTTCGTCCCCTTCGGCCACGTCACGGGAGCGCAGCCTGGAAACGCGACGCCCCCGTCGCGTTCCGTTTTTTGACTTCAGAACCCGTCTTTCGCGTCGCGTTTTTACCGTCCTAACCTAGCGCCAAGCGGACCGTCCGCCCCCAATCTCCTCGGCCTGCGTCGTCGTCCACCTCTTCCTCTTCCCTATGCAAATCGGCCTCTGCCTTGATCCCGCCACGCTCGCGACCCTGCCCACGCCCCACGCCTTCGACTTCATCGAGGGTCACGTGCAAAACTTTCTTCTGCCCTCCTCCCCCGACGAGGCCTTCGCCCCGCACCTCGCCGCGCTGCGGGCCTGCCCGCTCCCCATGCCGGCTTCGAATTCCTTTCTACCGCCCGGGCTCAAGGTCGTCGGTCCGGCCGTCGATCAAGCCGCGCTCAGCCGCTACGCCGACACCGCCTTTCGCCGCGCCCGCTCCGTCGGGATGTCGATCATGGTCTTCGGCAGCGCCGGTGCCCGCATGATGCCCGAGGGCTGGTCCGCCGCTCGCGGCTTTGAGCAATACGTTGAAGCTCTCCGTCTCTTCGCTCCGCTCGCCCAGGCCCAAGGCGTCACCCTCGTCGTCGAGCCGCTCAACCGCGTCGAATGCAATCTCGTCAACACCATCGTCGAGGGCGCCGAGGCCGTGAAACGCGCCCACCATCCCGCGGTCAAACTGCTCGTCGATCTCTTCCATATGCTGCGCAACGGTGAGGCACCGGACGACATTCTCCGGGTGGGCCCGGTCCACCACGCCCACCTCGCCGAGGACAAAGACCGCGCCGCCCCCGGCATCAACGGCGACGATTTCCGCCCGTTTTTCCGCGCCCTCAAACAGATCGGCTACAACGACCGTCTCACGATCGAGTGTGTTTGGAAAAACGCTCCGGCCCACGAGGCCGCGCCTACGCTGGTGGCTTTACGCCGCCAGCTTGCCGACGCCGGCTACTGATTCCCGGTTTCGACCGCACTCGGCTCGGTGAACCACCGCGCCAGCAGTAGCACCTCGCCCATTCCGGCGTAGCCCGCCGCGGCCGCCGCCGCTTTGAAAGAATTCGGCCGCCCGTGCGGTTCCCCGAGCGCCGCGTGCAGCAGGGTGTGTGACTCCCACCGCTCGCGTTGTGGCCATCCCGGAGATCGCCTCCAACCTCGCTGCTGCCCGTGCAGCGGCGTTGACGCCCACGAAATTCGCGAGTAACCTGGTCTGGGAATTCGAGGCCAACCAAACTCCTTCGTCCACCGCCCTCCCGATTCAGAATTCGCTCCGATTTGCGTCATTCGCGGGCAGCTTCCCGCCCCGGTCGCTTAGAGCAGTTTCTTCGGCAGCAGCGGCATGAGCTTTTTGATCTCACCCACGCTGTCACGGTGGCAGACGAGGATCGCGTCTGCGGTCTCGACCACGACGAGGTCGCTCACGCCCACGAGAGCGACCACCCGGCCGTTGCTCACCGCAATGTTGTTGTGCGCGTTCACCGCCACGACCGGACCGCGCACGGCATTGTCGCCCGCGTCTTTCGGCAAGTGTTTCGGTAGCGCGGTCCACAGACCCACATCGTCCCAATCGAACTCAGCAACCATCGTCTCGACCGACGCCGCCTTTTCCATGATCGCGTAGTCCACGGAAACTTTCGGCTCCAGCGTCGGAAATTTCGCCGCGAGAAACGCCGTCGGATCGCCCGACGGAAACTCCCGGATGAATCCCGCCAGCATCGGCGTGTGCTTCTCCGCCTCGGCCAGAAACGCCGCCGCGCTCCAGAAAAACATCCCGGCGTTCCACGCATAGTGGCCGCTCTCAACGTAACGCGTCGCCGTCGTCGCATCGGGCTTTTCCACGAAACGCTTCACTTGCCGGAAACCGTCGCCCGTCGGCTCGCCCATTTCCAAATAACCGAAACCCGTCGCAGCATGATCGGGCTTGATCGCAAAGGTGAGCAACGCCGGCGTGGTCGCCGCGCGCCTGAGCGCGACTCCCACCTGTCGTGCGAGCGTCGCCGTATCCTTGATGAGCGCATCCGCCGGCAGGAGCGCGAGAACGCCCTGCGGATCACGGGCCCGCACCAACGCCGTCGCCAGCGCCGCCGCCGCCGCCGTGTCACGTTTCGCCGGCTCCGCGATGATGTTGGCCTCGGCAATCACGCCTTTGAGCGCTGCCCGGGTCGTCTCCAGCTGCGCAGTGTTAGTCAGCACGAAAACGTTCGTCATTGGCACCACGCCGTCGAGCCGGCGCACCGTCTCTTCGACCAGCGTGCGGTCGGAGAAAAGCTTCAACAGGTGCTTCGGCGTGCGGGCCCGGCTCATCGGCCAGAACCGCTCGCCACTGCCGCCCGCCATGATGCACGCGTAGAAATGGGAAGAATCGCTCATTGGTAAGGTGACGTTGTCCCAGCCGCTCCGACCCTCGCCAAGCTCAGAAACACCCGCACAACCCCGCCCCGCCAAAAAACTTCCTCTCCGCGCTTGCCGACCGAAATGCCGCTGCCGATAAACCGGCCCTTTCGCAGGTCACTCATGCCCGTCTCACCCTCCTCTTCGACTCCCGTGCCGTCCGACGCTAGGCCGAAGCGCAAACCTGCCGCGCTCCGCCCCGCTCCGCCCGGAGACCCGCTCCGCCGGCTCGAAGGCCTCGAGACCGCCTACCGCGTCACCTACCGCCGGTTCGGCCAGATCGTAGCCGAAGACCACGACGACCTCGAAGCCCCCCGCTCGCTTCTCTCCGACCAGGGCGCCAATCTCACCGTCACCCGCATCGAAACCACCGACCTCGGTGGCTGCACCAAAGCCGTGTTGCTCGCTCCCGCTTCCTAAGTTTCGCCCAGGCCGCCTCACTCTGGCCGAGCCCGCGCCGTTTTAGTTTTTCCGTGTCTTCCGTCGGTTCCGCGGATCATCGCCGAAACTCCGGTTTCGAAAAACTTTCGTGTCTTTCGTGTGTTTCGTGGTTCCTTCCTTTGTCACTCTCATGTCCGCCGATCTCACGAGCCTCGTCACGTCCCTCGCCCAACGCGCCCGCGCCGCGTCCCTCGTGCTCGCGACCGTCCCCACCGCCGCCAAAAACGCCGCCCTTGCCCGCCTCGCCGACCTGATCGACGCCTCCCACGCCGCGCTCCTCGCCGCCAACGCCTGCGACCTAGCCTCGCCCGAGGCCGCGGCCCTCTCTGCGTCCTCCCGCGATCGGCTTACGCTCACAACCGCACGCCTTAACCATCTCGCCGTCTCCGTCCGCGAGGTCATCACCCTCCCCGATCCCGTCGGCGATCTGCTGGACGAAACGACGCGCCCTAACGGGCTCCATATCCGCAAAGTCCGCGTCCCCATCGGCGTAATCGGCATCATCTACGAAGCCCGCCCAAATGTAACCGTCGACTGCGCCATCCTTTGTCTGAAGTCCGGCAATGCCTCCATCCTCCGCGGCGGCAAAGAGTGCTTCCACACCAACACCGCCCTCGCCGCCCTCATCACCGCCGCGCTCACCGCCGCCGGCCTCCCCGCCGACGCCGTCCAACTGATTCCCACGACCGACCGCGCCGCCCTCAGCGCGCTGCTCAAGCTTGACGCGCTCATCCACTGCATCATCCCGCGTGGCGGCGAGAGCCTCATCCGCTTCATCGCCGAGAACTCCACCATTCCCGTCATCAAACATTTTCAGGGCGTGTGCTTCGTCTACGTGGACGCCGCCGCCGACCTCGCAATGGCCGAAGCGATCACCGTCAACGCCAAGGCCTCCCGCCCCAGCGCCTGCAACGCTGCCGAGCAACTGCTCGTTCACGTCAGCGTCGCCGAGAAATTCCTCCCGGCCGTCGCCCGCGCCCTCATCGCGAAAAACGTCCAACTCCGCTGCGACCCCGCCAGCCTCGCGATCCTCGCCGCCTCCGATCTCTCCGCTCTCAACTCTCAGCTCTCGGCTTCTTCCGTCGCCCCCGCGACGGCCTCCGACTACACCACAGAGTTCCTCGACACCATCATCGCCGTCCGCGTGGTCGATTCACTCGAGGCCGCGATCGCGACGATCAACCGCGACAGCTCGAACCACAGCGACGCCATCGTCACCGCCGACGAATCCGCCGCCCGCCGCTTCCTCGCAGCCGTGGACAGTGCGACCGTTTACTGGAACGCGAGCACGCGCTTCACCGACGGATTTGAATTCGGCTACGGCGCCGAGATCGGCATCAGCACCGACCGCCTCCACGCCCGCGGCCCCATGGGCCTCCGCGAACTCTGCACCTACAAGTTCATGATCGAGGGCACCGGGCAGATTCGCCCGTGAACGCCCCCGCCGCCGTAGTCCAACGCCAGCTAAACGCCTACAACGCCCGGGATGTCGAGGGCCTCCTCGCCGGCACCCTCGAGCTCGTCGCCATCTACGAAATCCGCGCCGGTCTGATCGCCGAGGCCCGCTTCATCACCGGCACCAAGACCCTTGCTGCACGGTCCTGACCGCGCCTTTTCGCCCTATTTTCCCGGCGAAGTGCCATTTCCGCGACGAACCGCCTTCGGCCTTGCCTTCACTTCAGGCGACCCGCACGTTCTTCCTTTTTCCAAAGACCAGAACGCCTCCGCGCCATGAACCAGAACATCCGAAATATCGCTATCATCGCCCACGTCGACCACGGCAAAACTACGCTCGTCGACAAACTCCTCAAAGAGGGCGGCGTTTACCGCGCCAACCAGCAAGTTACCGAGCGCGCCATGGACTCCATGGACCTGGAAAAGGAAAAGGGCATCACCATCAAGGCGAAGAACACGTCGGTCCATTGGAACGGCAAGATCGTCAACATTCTCGACACCCCCGGCCACGCCGACTTCGGCGGCGAGGTCGAACGCGCCCTCCGTATGGTCGACGGCGTGCTGCTCGTCATCGACGCCTACGACGGCCCCCAAGCCCAGACGCGCTTCGTGCTCCGCAAGGCCCTCGCCCACGGCCTCAAGGTTGTCCTCGTCATCAACAAGATCGACCGCGACAACGCCGATCCCGCGAAAATGTATGACAAGGTGCTCGAGCTCCTCATGGAGCTCAACGCCACCGAGGAGCAGTTCGATGCTCCGGTCGTTTACGGCTCCGGCCGCGACGGTTACATGATGTATAAGCTCGGCGAAGATAAGAAGGACATGACGCCGCTCTTCCAGACGATCATCGACCACGTCCCGCCGCCCTTCGCCAAGCCCAGCGATCCATTCCACATGCTCGTTTCCAACATCGATTGGAGCGACTACGTCGGTCGTATCGCCGTCGGCAAGGTCCTCGGCGGCACGGTCAAGGTCGGGGATAATGTTTTTGTCATCCGCACTTCGGACGCAAAACGCATCCGCGCCAAAATCACCAAAGTCTTTGAGTTCACCGGCCTCGGCCAACGCGAAGTGGAGAGCGCTTTCGCCGGCAACATCATCGGTCTCTCGGGCTTCGAAGACGTGGACATCGGCGACACGCTTTGCGTCACGGAGGACGCGCACGCCCTGCCCTTCACCCAGATCGACCCGCCCACGCTGGAGATGCAGTTCTCCGTCAACGACGGCCCGCTCGTCGGTCAGGAAGGCAAGCTCGTCACCTCTCGCCAACTCCGCGAACGCCTCATGCGTGAGTTGAAGACCAATGTCTCGATCTACATCGAAGACTCCGACAAAGCCGGTGTTTTCAACGTCAAGGCCCGCGGCGCCATGCAGGTCGCCGTTCTCGTCGAGACCATGCGCCGCGAAGGTTTCGAACTCCTTGTCTCCCGCCCCACCGTGATCGAAAAGATCGTCGATGGCGTCCGCCAAGAGCCTTACGAGACGGTCTGGGTGGAAGTGCCCGACGAGTGCATCGGCGCCGTCATGCAGAATCTCGCCAACCGCAAAGGTGTGCTCACGAACATGGAGAAGCTTTCGCACTCCACGATGATCGAGGCGACCATCACGACCCGCGGCCTCATCGGCATGGAAATCGACGTGATCAACGCCACCAGCGGCCGCGGCATCACGAGCCATTTGTTCAAAGAATACGGCCCCTACGCGGGCGAAGTGCTCACCCGCCTCTCCGGCACGCTCATCGCGACCGAAGCCGGCGAGACGACCACCTACGCCCTGCTCATGGTCCAGGAACGCGGCAAACTCTTCGTCGGTCCCGGCGAACAGGTTTACGAAGGCATGATCGTCGGCGAGAATCCCCGCAACGAAGACATCGCTTGTAACGCCGTCCGCGAAAAGGCCCTCACGAATTTCCGTTCGCAGGGCTCCGGCGTCGCCACCGGCCTCATCCCGGCCGCCAAATTCAGTCTCGAACGCGCGATCGAATACATCGCCGCCGACGAACTCCTTGAGGTCACCCCGAAGAGCCTCCGTCTGCGCAAGCGAATCCTGAATAACGGTCTTCGCCAAAAATCCGCCAAGTCCGGCAAGGCGTAAATCAACCGAGGCATTCTCCTTCAGCCCGCCCCGCGTTCATCCGCGCGGCGGGCTTTTTCGTGCCCGCCGTCGTCGCCCATCCGATTAGTAGGGTCTCCGACCCGCCCTCGATGAGCCTGCGTCCCTCAAGGGCGGGTCTTTGACCCCTACTTTCCAGAATCACCCGACCAGCGTCGTGTAAGCCGCCGGATCGAGCAACGCCCCGGGCGCCGCCGGATCCGCGAGCTTGAGCTTGAGCATCCAGCCGCCGTCATACGGCGCGGAGTTCACCGTCTCGGGCGCGCCGTCGAGCGCGGAATTGATCGCGAGGACCGTGCCTGCGACCGGCAGATAAAGATCGGACGCCGCCTTGACCGACTCGACCACGCCGAACGTCTCGCCGGCCTTCAGCGTCGTACCGACCTTGGGCAACTGCACAAACGTAATGTCGCCCAGCGAAGACTGCGCGTAATCGGTGATCCCGATAGTGGCGGTGCCGTCGGCTTCGGGCCGCAGCCATTCGTGCGATTTGGCGTAGCGGAGATCGGCGGGGATGTTGCTCATGAGGTCTTTTTCAAAGGGACGAACGGCGGTTTGACGAGGTGTAAAGTGATTGCCGTGCCGCGAATATCCACGGTGAGCGGCAGGCCGGCGGCAGCGGTGGAAACCAGCGCGGAGCCGATTGCCTCGTTGAGGATCGGCGAAAGCGTGCCCGAAAGCACCCGGCCTACGACGGCGCCGCCTTCGCCCAAGACGGGGGTCTCGGCGCGCACAATGCGACGGTCGCCCGTTTTGAAGAACACAACTTTTTGGGGCGCGCCGTTCTGCTTTTCCGCGAGCAACGCCGCTCGGCCGATGAAGTCCGCGCCCTTGTCGAGTTTCACCGTCCAACCCAGACCCGCCGTAAGCGGCGAAATGTCCGCCGTGATTTCGTGGCCGTAGAGCGGATAACCCGCCTCAAGCCGCAAACTGTCCCGCGCCCCGAGCCCCGCGAGTTCGAGGCCGTGCGGCGAACCCGCCGCGAGCACCGCCTTCGCCAGTGCCAGGGCATCACCGGCCGCGTGGTAGAGTTCCACGCCATCTTCGCCCGTGTAACCGGTTCGGCTGATGAGGCAATTGACCCCGGCCACGGTGCCCTCGGTGAAGTGATAATATTTTACCAGCCCCAGCTTCGCGCCGGTGAGACTCTGGACGATCTCAACGGCTTTGGGACCTTGCACCGCCAAGAGCGCGTAGTCGGCGCAGCGGTCCGTGATCGTCACGTTGAAAGGCGCCGCCTGTTCTCGGATCCAAGCCAAGTCTTTGGCGATGTTGCCGGCGTTGATGCAGAAAAAGTAATCGTCCGGTCCGCGCATATAAACGAGCAGGTCGTCGACGACGCCGCCCGTCGGATAACACATGGGCGAGTAAAGCACCCGGCCCGGAAAGAGTTTGGCGACATCGTTCGTGACGAGGTAGTTCAAGAACCGTCCCGCCTCGGGTCCCCGCACGTCGACTTCGCCCATGTGGCTCACATCAAAAAGTCCGGCGGTGCGGCGCACTGCCTTGTGCTCTTCCAAAATGCTTCGGTATTGGACGGGCATTTCCCACCCCGCAAAATCGACCAACCGCCCCCCGTGGGCGGCATGAAAATCGCGCAACGGTGTGCGTTGAAGTTCGCTCATGATTGGAACTACGCGCGGACGACGTTTCACCCGCAAGGCTGTTTTACCGGCGATGGTGCGACCTCACTTTCTATTCGTAAAACGCGGCCCGTGCATAAACTAGAGTCATGCAATGGCTAATTCTCACGATCTTTCTGACCATCGGGATTTCCTTTCTGTGCTCTCTGCTAGAGGCAATCGCCATGAGCTCCACGGTGACCGAGATCGAGCGGCTAAAGAAAACCCACCCTCGGCGAGGCCAGCATTTTGAAATCATCAAGCACGAGCTCGACGCCACGATTTCGGCCATCCTAACCCTCAACACCATCGCGAACACCCTTGGATCGATGATCATCGGCGGCCTCGCCGCCCAGCTGCTCGGCGATTTTGCACTCGGGATACTTTCGGGCGCACTCACGATCGGCGTGTTGGTGTTTTCGGAAGTTCTACCCAAAAGCCTCGGAGTCGCCTACCGCAAGAGCCTCCTGCCCTACGTCGTCTATCCGATTTGGTGGATGCGACGCTTGCTTCTGCCCGTAAGCTACGTGTGCAAGTTGATCGTGGGCATCTTTGTGCGGCGGCCGCCCGAGCTGAACCGTTCCGACGAGGAAATCCTCCTGCTGGCCGAGCGCGGCGCGCAACAGGGCACCCTGACCAAGAGCGAATCCAGCATCATCGCCAACGCCCTCTCCCTCGACAACGTGCGCGTGAGCACGATCATGACGCCGCGCACCGTCGTCACCGGACTCCGTAGGAGCGCGACTGTCGGCGAAGTCATCGCCGAATTCCCCAGTCTACCCTTCGGGCGCATGCCCGTCTACGGGCGCAACATCGACGACATCGTCGGCCTCGTCCGGCGGCGCGATCTGCTCAAGGCCAAAGGCAACGACCAGGACCATATTCTCGTCGAGCAGCTCATGTCCGAGACACATTTTGTGCCCGAGACTGTCGTCGTCGCGCAGGCCCTTCAACTCTGCCTCAAGGTTCATACCAAGATGCTGATCGTGGTCGACGAGTTCGGCGCGACCGCAGGCGTCCTGACCATGGAAGACATCATCGAACACATCCTCGGCCGCGAGATCTTCGAGAAGGATGACATGGCCGTGGACATGCGGGAGCTCGCCCGCACCCAGCAGCAGCACGCCGAAAAACCCGCCGGCAAGGCCAAAGGTTAATCCGCGCCTTGCGACCACCCACATGTTTTCCGCCTACTGGGTTCACGATCTCAGCCCCTTCTTGGTGCGGTTCACCGACACGATCGGCATCCGTTACTACGGGCTGGCCTACCTGCTGGGCTTCGTCGCTGCGGGCGGTCTTCTCGCGCTCTACGCCCGCGCCGGTCGTTCAAAACTTTCGATCGACCAGATCAGCGATTTGCTGGTCATGATCGTCTTCGGCGTGCTGCTTGGCGGCCGAATCGGTTATTTCCTCCTTTATCAACCGCGCGCGCTGTTCGCGGATCCGATGGCGTTCTTCCGCGTCTGGGATGGCGGCATGGCCAGTCATGGCGGCTTTATCGGCGTCGGCGTGGCGATCGCTTGGTTCGCCCGCTCCCGGCAGATACCCTTTATGCACTTGGCCGACCTGATCGCTTCGACCGCAGCCGCCGGTCTGTTGTTCGGGCGCATCGCCAATTTTATCAACGGCGAGCTGTGGGGCAAAATTGCTAACGTACCTTGGGCCGTGATCTTCCCCCACAGCGCCGGTCCGACCACTCCGCTTCACCTGATTTTACCCCGACATCCCTCTCAACTTTACGCCGCCGCGCTGGAGGGGGCTTTGCTGCTCGCAATCATGCAATGGCGCTTCTGGCGGAGCGACATTGTGCGCACCCAACCCGGTCATCTCGCCGGCGAATTTTGGCTGATCTATGCCGTGGTCCGAATCATCGGCGAAGCCTTTCGGGAGCCCGACGCGGGCTTGATCATGGGCCTGAACCGTGGTGCATTCTACTCCTTCTTTCTCGTCGCCGGTGGCCTCGTTTTTATCGGTCTCGCCCGACGCAAATCCACCCCATGAAAAACCTGTTCGCCGGTTCCTGCGCCCTGCTCGCTCTCGCTCTGGGCGTGCTCGCATGGCGTCAACACCTCGAATTGATCGAACTGCGTGCCCTGAAGGATGATTTCGCGACGACGTCGGAGACCGACCGCGCTACCAAAGAACACGCCTCCTCTTCCGATCAGACCAAAGTCACCGGCGAAACTTTATCCGCTTCCGACCAAGACGAGAAAGCCGTCGCCCCGACGGCCAAGCCAGACGCCCCCAAACGGGCGGTGGCGGTCGCAAAGCCGCAAAAAGGCCCGACCAAAAACGAGATCCTCTCCTTCCTGAACGAACCAGAGACGCAACGGGCGCTGGCCCAAAAGTTCCGGGAACAGGTTGATGCCCGCTTCGGCGTTTTCTTCAAAAACCTCAATGTGCCCGAAGCCCAATTGCCCGCACTGCGGGCGCTCCTGATCGAACGCGAAGGAGCCGCGATCGACGTCTCCGCTGCCGCACTCGCCGCCGGTTTGAAACCCAAGCAGGAAGAAATGCTAAAAATGGTAAACGCCGCCCAAGCCGAGACCGACCGAAAGCTGGCCCTCGCGCTCGGGCCGGAGGGTTACAAACAGTTTCTACTCTACGAAAGCGCCCACCTTTTTCGGGGTGCGACCTCCGATCTTCAACGCAACCTGACCCGCGTCGCCGCGCCGCTTGATGCCCGACAGGCCGAAAATTTTACCACTGGGCTCGCCGCCCTCGCTGCCGGCCAATTCACCCCGACGCAGCAACAGGCATTCCGCTCCATCACGCAGATGGAGCAGACCAAGCAGACGCTGAAGCAGGTCGAGCAACTCTACAAGGACCGGCAGAATCCGCCCAAACCCAACAAACCGGCGAAAAAACCCAACGGGTAATCTTCGCCGGCTGTTCCGGTAAAATCGCGAGCTCAGACGATCGCCGCGGCCGCCCTGACCAATTCGACGAAACTGCGGGCTTCAAGGCTCGCACCGCCGATGAGACCGCCGTCGATGTCCTTTTGCGCGAGAAGCTCGGGCGCGTTGGCCGGCTTCATGGAACCACCGTAAAGAATGCGGACTTTTTGCGCGACTACATCGGTGAAATGCTTGGTGAGTAGGCCGCGGATGAAAGCGTGCACTTCCTGAGCCTGTTCCGTCGTGGCGACCTTGCCCGTGCCGATGGCCCAAACGGGTTCATAAGCAATCACGACGCTGGCGGCGTGATCCTTGCCCACACCTTCGAGCCCGGCCTCGAGCTGCGTCTGCACGACGGCGAGGGTCGATCCGGCTTCGCGCTCGGCGAGAGTCTCACCCACGCAGAGAATGGGGCGAAGCTGGTTTTTCAGGGCCGAAAGCACCTTCTTATTCACGAGTGCGTCCGTTTCCCCAAAGAGCGCGCGCCGCTCGCTATGGCCGAGGATGACATGGGTCGCAAACAAAGCGCGCAGCATCGGAGCGGAGATTTCTCCGGTGAAGGCACCGCTCGCCTCGAAGTGCATATTCTGCGCCCCAAGTTTGAGCGTGGAGCCATCCAGCGTCTTGGCGGCGCTTTCAAGAGCCGTGAAGGGCGGGCACACGACGACCTCAACGTCGGATTGCTTGCCGATGGCGGCGACGAGTTCGGCCACGAGTGAAACGCCGTCGGAAGACGTCTTGTTCATCTTCCAATTGCCAGCGATGAGTTTTTTACGGGAGGACATGTTACTTAAAGATTAGATTAAAAGTTTGAGCGAAAGTTGAACAGCAAGATCTGGTCCGAAGTTCGGACCTTAACCCAAAATCTCCAACTTTAACCGTCAATTGCCTCGAAAGCTTAACTCTCGAGAAAAGCGACGCCGGGGAGGGTCTTGCCCTCGAGAAATTCGAGGGAGGCACCGCCGCCGGTGGAGCAGTGAGTGACCTTGTCGGCGACGTGGAACTTCTTCGCGGCCGTGGCGGTGTCGCCACCGCCGACGACGGTGATGGCACCGTTGGCCGTCGCTTCCGCAATGGCTGCGGCCATCGCCTTCGTCGCGCCGGCAAATTTATCGAACTCAAAGACACCCGCCGGACCGTTCCAGATGATGGTCTTGGAGCTGAGGATGGCCTCGCGGTAGAGCTCGATGGACTTCGGGCCGGCGTCGAGACCGCCCCAACCGTCGGGAATTCCGGTAGCCAGATCGGCCGGCATCGTATTGGCGTCGGGCGAGAAAGCATCGGAGCACACGAAATCGATCGGAAAGATCAGCTCGACGTTGCGCGCGGCGGCTTTGGTCACAAGTTCTTCGACGATCTTGGCGCCTTCCACATCATACAGACTGGTGCCGATCGGCGTCCCGCGAAGGACTTTATGAAAGGTGTAAGCCATGCCGCCGCCGATGATGATCTTGTCCGCTTTTTCGAGCAGGTTCTTGATCAGCGGTATCTTGTCGGCGATCTTCGCCCCGCCGAGAATCGCAAGGAGCGGCCGGGCGGGATGATCGACGACTTTCGCGAACGCGACGAGTTCGGCTTCCATTAGAAACCCGGCCGCCTTGATCGGCAGCGATACCCCCACCATCGAACTGTGCGCGCGGTGCGCGGTGCCGAAGGCGTCGTTCACGAAGACATCGCCCAGTTGGGTCAGCGACGCCCGGAACGCGGCGACAGCGGCGGGATCGGCTTTTTTGGCGGTGCCGTCTTCGAGCTTCACTTTGCCTTCTTCCTCAATGTGGAAGCGGAGATTCTCGAGCAGCACAACCGTTCCGGGGGCGAGTTTCGCGCAAGCGGCCTCGACGACGGGACCGACGCAGTCATCGAGAAACGTCACGGTCCGGCCGAGGAGTTTCTCCAACTCCGTGGCGATGGGCTTGAGTGAGAACTTGGCGATCTTCTGGCCATCGGGCCGGCCGAGATGCGACATGAGCACCACCGACGCGCCTTTTTCCAAAGCGAACTTGATCGACGGCAGCGCCGCGACAATGCGCTGGGTGTTGGTGATGGCACCGGTGACCTTGTCTTGCGGGACGTTGAAGTCGACGCGCATGAGGACGCGCTGGCCGGAGAGGTCGAGATCGCGGATGGATTTGAATTTTGGCATGGGCGGAAGAAGTGGTGGGGGCGAGTGACGAGCAGTGGGCAGATTCAAACTCAGAAAAGAAAAACGAGTAGGAGCGGCGATCGCGGCGGGATGCCTGCTTCTCGCTACTCACTACTCGCTGCTGGGGAGCGCCGAGCGCGCTTAGAGCTTCGCGGCGATCACCTTGGTGAGATCGACGACGCGGTTGGAATAGCCCCACTCGTTGTCATACCAGGACACGAGCTTGAAGAACTTCGAGTTCAGCTCGATCGAAGAACCCGCATCGTAAATCGACGATTGTTTGTCGTGGATGAAGTCGGAGGATACGACCTCGTCGGAGGTGTAGCCCAAAATGCCTTTCAGGTAGGTCTCGGACGCGTTCTTGATCGCGGCGTTGATCTCTTTGAGGGAAGTTTCTTTGGTGCTGCGGAACGTCAAGTCCACGACGGAAACTGTCGGGGTCGGCACGCGGAAGGACATGCCGGTGAGCTTTCCCTTGGTCGCTGGCAACACGAGCGCGGTGGCCTTGGCGGCACCGGTGCTGGACGGGATGATGTTGATCGCAGCGGAACGCCCGCCCTTCCAGTCCTTCTTCGACGGACCGTCCACGGTTTTTTGGGTGGCGGTGTAGGAGTGGATCGTGGTCATGAGGCCTTCTTCGAGCCCGAAGCCCTCTTTGAGCAGAACATGGACGAGCGGCGCGAGGCAGTTCGTCGTGCAGGAAGCGTTCGAGATGATGTTGTGCACCGCGAGGTCGAGCTTCTCGTCGTTCACGCCCATGACGATGGTGATATCTTCGCCCTTGGCCGGCGCAGAGATGATGACCTTCTTGGCGCCGGCGGTGATGTGACCCTTGGCTTTTTCCGCTTCGGTAAAGAGGCCGGTGGACTCGATCACGATATCAACTCCGAGTTTTGCCCACGGCAGTTCGGCCGGAGATTTGGCGGAGACAACCAGGATTTCTTTTCCGTCGATCACCAAAACATCGTCCTCGGCTTTATCCGGAGAAGATTTCTTAGACGACACGGTGCCGGCAAATTTGCCCTGCGTTGAGTCGTATTTGACGAGGTAAGCGAGATTATCGGCGGGGACGATATCGCCGACGGCGACCACATCGAGGGTGGTGCCGAGCAGACCTTGCTCAACGAGAGCGCGGAAAACGAGGCGACCGATACGTCCGAAACCATTGATTGCGACTTTGACTGCCATTTTAGACTCCGTGTTTTTAGGTGTTATTTACTAGTTCGTGACCGACTGAATCCGCGCGGGCGCGGAGACCTGACGAAAGAACAGTGCGCCCCTAGGCTGGCAAGGGGTTTTGAGGACGGACGTGTCACCTATTCGTCACTCACCCATAGCCCGCAACCCAGGGCGGGAAGGGTCAGATTCGCCTCGACCGGAGCCAGCGCCACCCGGCTGGTTTCGGCGTAAAAACACTCGTGATCCGCGAGCTGGCGCCACGCACCGGTGCCGGAAAGCCCTGCGCCCACCGCGAGGGTCGCTTCGCCCAAGGTCGCGTTGATCGCAAACAGCAATCGGGCCGATCCGATCGAACGATCCGCGTTGTAAACCACCGCCAAAGCCGGCGAAGCCTCCGAGTGGATGAACTGAAAAAAGCCTTCGCCCGGCCGGGAGTAATGCCGGAGCAGCCGGCCGCGCTCGCTCCGGCGAAACGCAATCCAATCAGCGAAGTAAGTGTGCGTGCTCAGATGGCGAAACAGCCGACGATAGTCCAGAGCGTTGAGATCACCCCGCAGGTAGGTGTTGGTCACCCCTTGCTTGGACCTCAGGAAATCCTGTCCCGCCGCCAACATGGGAACGCCGAGCGACATGAACAACACCGCCGCCATCAAGTGGGTGCGGCGACGATCGTTGGCGGTGGGAGAAGAGCCGTTGTTGCCGGGATTCTCCGTGATGACATCGATCCAGCAGCGGTCGTCGTGCGACTCGGTGTAGTTGACGGTCTGCGCGGGCCATTTGGCAAAATACCACGGTGATCCCCGCAAAAAATACTCCAGTCCCCCGGCCGTGCCGCCACCGCGCACGTAGTCGCGGACGAAATCGCGGTAGCCATCGTTCCATGACGCCCAGCCCGTGTCGCGTAACGCCCCGGCGATGTGACCGCGAAAGCTCCAAGGCTCCGCGATTAGAATCACATCTGACTTCACCCGCTTCAGCGCCGTCTCAATTTCCCGCAAAACGCCGGCCCCGATCAGCTCGGCGAGATCGAAGCGGAAGCCGTCGATTCCGTAGGCCTCGATGAGATGGATGCAGCTGTCGATGATGAGGCGTTTGGCCATCGCGGAACGCGCGCGGACGTCGTTGCCGCAGCCGCTCCAGTTGGCGAGATCGCCGACGGCATCCTGTTCGAAATAATACAGCCGGTCGATGAACAGCAAATGCGCGGGCACTCCCACGTGATTGTAAACCACATCAAGAACGACCGCCATCCCCCGCCCATGGAAGGCCCGCACCAAGTCCTGCAGCTCCCGCACCCCTGACGCGCGCGCCGGCGTGAGCGCGTAGCTGCTTTCAGGCGCGAACCAATTGTTCGCCATGTAACCCCAATGATACTCCTCAACCGTCAGGTCGTCGAACTCCTGCACGGGCTGAAGCTCCACACAGTTGACCCCGAGGTGATGCAGGTAGAACTCCGGGCTCTCGACCCACTTTCTCAAACCGGTGAATCCCCGGCGCTCCTCGGCCGTGGCCTTGACCGGCGCATGGGTGACGAGATCACGCACATGAGCTTCCACCATGACGAGATCGTGCCAAGCCGGCGTCTTAAAACTCCGATCGCCCTCCCCGATCCATGCCCGGTCGAGCACGATCCCGGGACCGTCATGCTGCAGCACAGCGAGCGCGTAGGGATCGAGCACGGGCATCATCGGATCGAATCGGCCCGCGCCCTCGCGCACGCCATCAACCTGATACCAGTAAAGCCAGCCGTGAAGATTACGGCCCAACGCGATCTCCCAAACGCCCGCCTTCCCATCGGCGTCGGGCCGGCGAACCAGCGCCTGCTGTTGGGCCTGCGGTCGCCCGGCCAAGTCGGCACAGAAAAACAAGGTAACGCTGCGAGCCCGCGGAGCAAAAAGCCGGAATACTGTCGCTTCGCCCCGCACGATCGCACCCAGCGGCAAATCGGATTTGAGGTCGAAAAAAAAGCTGCGGGGAGTAATCGGGACCGCATCAATCCCCGGGCGATTGGCCCACGCGACCAAGTTGGTTTCGGCCAAATCCAGAGGTTGGCTGAGCGTAAACCGCCACAGGTGCCGCCCCGTGCGCTGGGGATCGATGACTCGGTTGAAATTACCGGCTCCGTCGCCGAAGGCGTTGGGAGCATCGTCGGGCAACCCGAGCCAATGGTGCTCTCCCGTCACAAATTTAAACCGTTGGCCGGGCGGATTCAGCAGCTTCTCGGCCGCCCCGGTCCAAAGCAGCACGTCTTCACCGTCGAGACTCCGCGCTTGCAGCCGCCACTCCTCCCGTCCCACCGCCGCCTGCCAGCCGTTGAAATCGCCCGCGACGTAAATCGCTTCGCGCCTCGGATCAATTTCCGCGCCGTGCTCCGGCGTAAGGGCAAAGACCAACTCGCCGGTGGCCTGCACAAAATAACCGAAAGCCACGGCCGCCATCAGCCCAGAGTCCATCGCCAACCCCGCTGGCGCCGGACACTGGTCGCCAAACGTGAACTGAGGCGACCGCGCACCCCGCCAGTCGCGATCCAGTTCGATCACGCCCATGCTGGGCGATTCGAGCCAAGCTCGGACGATACGATGCGCAGGTTCAGCCATATGGAAGGAAGAGCATTTGCCGGGCCGACCGTCGCACAAGCGGAAATCCCGGAACGGCAACTTCGCCGGGTTCATTTGACAAAGCGGCGGGCCGCCGCGTCGTCTTCCGAGCAATCAAAAAAATGGCGCCCGCCAAAAAAATCCTCGTCGCGCTTTCGGGCGGAGTGGACAGCTCCGTCGCCGCCCTCCTGCTCAAGCGGGAAGGCCACGACATCGCCGGGGCCTACATGAAGAACTGGATCAACGAGGACAACGTCGTCGGCCATTGCCCGTGGCTGCAGGACATCGAAGACGCCCGCCGCGTCGCGGACAAAATCGGCATCGAGTTTCAAGTCGTCAATCTGATGCGCGACTACCGGGAGCGCGTTGTCCACTACCTGCTCGACGGCTACGCCCGGGGCCAGACGCCGAATCCCGACGTGATGTGCAACCGCGAGATCAAGTTCGGCGTGTTGCGGGCCTGGGCGAAAGATCACGGCTTCGGCGCGGTCGCGACCGGCCACTATGCCCGCCGCATCGAGCGCGAAGACGGCCGCTGTGAGCTGCTCGAGGGCGTCGACAAAAACAAAGAACAGTCCTACTTCCTCGCGCTTCTCGATCAACCCCAGCTCCGTGACGCCCGCTTTCCGATCGGCCACCTTGAAAAACCCGAGCTTCGCCAACTTGCACGCGAGGCCGGGCTGGCTACGGCGGAAAAAAAGGACAGCCAAGGAATCTGCTTTATCGGCGAAGTGAAAATGCACGATTTCCTCCGCGCCTACGTGCCGGAGAAACCGGGCCCCATTCTTCGCGCCGGCGACGAGCATGTGCTCGGCGAACACCGCGGGCTGCACTACTTCACGCTCGGCCAGCGCAAAGGTATCGGTATTCCCTCCAACACCGATGGCCAAGCTTACGTGGTGGTCGGCAAGCGCGCCCCGGACAACGCCCTGCTCGTGGCTTTCGACCAACTCGATGCGCCTGGCCTTTTTCAGCACGCCGTGAGCGTGCACAGCCTAAGTTGGACCGGCGAACCGATCACCGCGCCGCGTGCCCTCGAAGGCCGCGTGCGCTACCGCGATCCTCGGGTTCCCATCACGTTCACCCCGGAGTCCGACGGAACCGCGCAGGTTTCATTCCGTGACCCTCAGCGTGCGCTCGCCAGCGGCCAGATCTTTGCTCTCTACGACGGTGAGCGTTTACTCGGCGGCGGCGTCTATCGCTGAAGGCGTTCGCGGCTTTCAAGATTCGCCTCGACGTCGATACGAGTTAGCAGTGCCGGACGCAGCTTCATGTCGCTGAGCAGACCCCGTTGATCAGTCTGATGCGGGCTGCCGCGCTACGCAAAAGCGGCCCTCAAGATTCGGCGCCTAGCTATGGCCGACGCCAAATTGTTCCCTGAGGATTTCAACCTCTTCAGCCGCGGGAGCGGAGTCGGCGGTGCCAACAAAAAGGCCGATAGACAGGAGTGAAAGTGAGCGGAGCCGCATCAGCATCCCGGAGAGCAGATCGCGCGCCGACAGTCTGTCGCTCTACCGCACCGAAGCCCGCGCCAGGCTGATGGCAAAGGCGATGAACACCGCCCCAAGGACTCGGTCCACCCAGTGTCCATAGCGCAGAAACGCCGCGCGCACGGCCGGCCGGGTAAACAGCACCGAGACCAAGCAAAACCAGCCGGTCGTGGCCGCCACCATCCACGCGCCATAGCCCGCCTTGATCACCGTGGGCGTCTCGGCGCTGATCACGGTCACAAAGAGGGCGACGAAAAAAAGCGTCGCCTTGGGGTTGAGCGCATTGGTGAGAAACCCGGTGAGCCAAGCCGCCCGGGCGGTTGGCTGAGCGCGAAATTCTTGAACGCTCTGGTCCGCAACGGCAGGATCCGAAACCGGCGGACGCGACGGAGAGCGCAGTGCCTGCCAACCGAGCCACGCGAGGTAGGCGGCGCCGGAGTATTTCACGAGGTCGAATGCGACGGCCGAACTTTTAAGAATCAGGCCGAGCCCGAGCAGGGAATAGGTGACGTGGAGCGTGATGGCCATGCCCACCCCAATACTGGTCCAGATCGCGGTGCGCCGGCCGTGACGCAGGCTCTGGCGCAGCACGATCGCGAAATCCGGGCCCGGACTCGCCACCGCGAGAAAATGAGCGAGCGCGACCTTGGAGAACTCGAGCCAAATGAAGTCCATGAACGACTCTAAATTTTGAGCGAAATTTCCTCAAATAAGGCCGACTTCAGTATCGCGTCGATTTGCTTGCCCTGCACGAACGCGCGAACCGCCGGATCGCCGGGATGTTTCTTCTCCACGCTGGCCAGAAGAGTGCGGGCCTCATCGACCCGACCGATCAGCGCGAGCGCGTAAACTTGCTGTAGGTAGGGTTGCGGGGCCTTTGGCTCGAGTTTGTAAGCCGCCTCAAACGCATTGAGCGCCGATTCGTAGGCTTTCTTCGCCGCTGGCCGTTGGCCCAGACGCACCCTCATCGTTCCAAGACTCACGCAGTAGTTGCCATGATCGAATTCAAGGGCCGTCGCTTTGGCCAACAGTCCTTCTGCCCGCGCATAGTCCCGCAGCTCCATGGCGAACTGGGCCTCACTAAAGAGATTCGCCGACTCTTTTCGCTGGAGCGAAGTGATATCAGCCGGTTTGGGTTTGCAGCCCACAAGGGCCAGCACCACCCCGGCAAAAACGAAAAACGGCATCAGATTGGACATGCCCAACAAACACGCCGGGATGGATGCCGGGCGTCAATCGCCGCAAGAAGCGGAAGCCGAACCCTGCCCGCTCTAGGTTCAGCTGTCGGGCGACACCGTGGCGATCGCCTCTTCCAAAGTCGTGAGCCCTGCCTTTGCTCAACAGCTAGTGGTATCACCCATGAGATGAAGCCGGTTCCCCGTCTTTATCCGGGTTAATTCGGGTGCATCCGTGGTTAAAAAACTTGGAGGGTTGGGCTGCGACGGATTCAAGGATTATAGACGGGCGGCGGCCAGGCGGCCGTGTGGATCGCGCCGCGACCCGGAGGCATCAAGGCGTGCGAGAGTCTCCGGGCCCCCATCTTTTTGACCCGATCTTTCTGACTTTCCCGGGCCTTTTCAGGCCAAGCGTAGATCAGAAAATGGGTCACAAAAAAGCCGAACATTCGATCGGCCCACCGGAAACAGCGAGGAACCAGCTATCGTCTTCACGCACGACCTTCCTCTCATCCGCCAGAACCCCAAGAACCGTGCTCTGTCACGGCCGATTGGTGGCGACGATTTCAAGTCGTCGCTCGTTCGCCTGTCCCGAATCCTCAATCTGGACGAGATTGTGCTCAACCAACGCCGCGCCGAGGCGACGATTGGCGTTCATCAACAACGTTCGATGTTAGGTGGACCTAGCGAACACGAATCAGGGATGATTTAGAGCGAGGCCTTAAGCGATTTCTTTTCCCGCACGCGAAACGCGGAAACCCGCTTCAACAACTCTTTTTTGAGTTTATCGAGACCGGTGCCCTCGCGGCAGGATATCTCGGCGACGTCGACCTTATGGCGTTTTTTAAACTTCACGAGTTGGGCCGCCGCCTCGGGCACGTCCATTTTGTTTGCCGCAACCAGACGCGGTTTTTCGAGCAGGGCGGAATCGTAAAGCTTAAGCTCGTTCAACAGGTGCTTGTAATCCTCGCGCGGATCGCGGGCATCGGTTCCGGCCATGTCGATGATGAGCACGAGCACCGCACAGCGTTCGATATGACGGAGGAAGCGGTGACCAAGACCACGGTTCTCATTTGCACCCTCGATCAAGCCGGGGATATCGGCCAGCAGCAGGTGACGATGGCCTTTTTTCACGTCCAGAAAATCGATCACTCCGATCTGTGGATGCAACGTGGTGAACGGATAGGCGGCCATCTTGGGCCGCGCTTTGGTGATCGCGTTCGTCAGCGAGGACTTGCCCGCATTGGGAAAACCCACCAATCCAACATCGGCGATGCTCTTGAGCACGAGGCGATAGACGCCGCGCCCGCCATCGAGCCCATCATTGGCCCGTTTCGGGGCGCGATTCGTGGAGTTCTTAAAATGGGTGTTTCCCCACCCTCCGTTGCCTCCTTTGCATAGAATCACGCGTTGGCCCTCCTCCACGATTTCGGCCACGGGCAGTTCAGTCGCCTCGTCGATCACCACGGTGCCGAGCGGCATCCGCAGTTCGGCGGATTTACCCTCGCGGCCATTGCAATCCTTGCCTTGGCCATGCTCGCCACGCTCGGCGTTCCAGTGCGGCTGAAACTTATAGTCGACAAGATTGTTGGTGTTGACGTCGCCCACCAAGATCACGTCTCCGCCACGTCCACCGTCACCGCCGTTTGGGCCGCCCCACGGCTCATATTTCTCTCGCCGAAATGACACGCAGCCGCGCCCGCCGTCACCGGCCTTTACCTTGATTACACATTCATCGACAAACATGGCGTCACGATGCAGATGCTTTCCCCTTTGCCAAGGGGGGTCTTGTTCCCTCCCAAAACGCAGGTCAAAGCGCGATCTTGATGCCCTTACGCAAGTAGGTCGGAACGTCGAGATCCTGACCGTCAAATAGGTTGCGATCCGTTTTCTCGAAATGTCCGCGACTTTCTACTTCACCGAACCCGAATTCGTCTTGGTCGCGTTTTCCGGCCGCCGTCAAATCCAGTTCAGTCGGCACCACCCGGTCGCCGGTCGCCGCGGGTCGAGGAACCGGCGCCGCCTCAATCTGGGCCGTTCCCGGTCGGGGCCTCGCCGCCGATGCTAGGCGCCGCTGCAAGCCGCTTCGGCCGACGAGGTCACTGGTCCCGATCACACAAATTTCAACGCGCTGCTGCATTCCTTCGTCGATCACCGCGCCCATGATCAGATGCGAATCCCGGCCGAATTTCTCGGCGATGGCGCTCATTAGGTCGTTGACCTTGGGCAGCGTCAGATCGGTGCCTCCGGTGATATTGACGAGCAGACGGTCGGCCTTACGGGAGAATTCCGGTGTGTGCAGCAGCGGGCACAGCTTCAGGCTCTCGATCGCATCGGCCGCCGCGTTTTCGCCGGCGCCTTCGCCTAAACCGAACAACGTTTTTCCGCCGCGTTGTTGAAACGCCTGGCGCAGGGTGGCGAAGTCCAAATTGATGAGGCCCGTTTTCATCAGCATCGCCCAGATTGATTTTACACCCCGGCCGATCCACTCGTCCGCCCGGGCAAACGAATCCAGCACCGTCTCGTTTTCTCCCGCCTCCTGGAGTAATATGTCGTTCGGCAGCGGGATGACGGCGTCGCAAACCTTGCGCAGGGCGATCAAGCCTTCTTCCGCTTGTTTAAGGCGGCGGCCGCCTTCGAAGCTGAAAGGCATCGTCACGAACGCGATCACAAGGGCTCCGGTCTCGGCCGCGATTTCCGCTACTGCGGGCGCTGCACCGCTTCCGGTGCCACCGCCCATCCCGGCGATGAGAAAGACAAGGTCGCAATCTTTCACGACCTTGGAGATCTTCTCCCGATCCGCTTCCGCCGCCTCACGGCCCAGTTCGGGATCACCGCCGGCCCCGAGGCCTCGGGTGATGCTCATCCCGATCAGCACCTTGTCCTGAACCGGAGAGCTGGCGAGCGCCTGATAATCAGTGTTGATCACCGCGAGCTGCAGGCGCTCGAGATTCTCCATTTTCAGGCGGTCGACCGCATTGGCCCCGGCACCGCCAACGCCGACGAGCTTGATGGCAACATTACGGTCCGCGAGAAGTGGGTGTTCGAGGGGAAGTTCGTGGAGATTCATGGTGCGAATCAGGAAGTGGCAAACAGACGAGACACACTGTGGAGGAATCCGGCTTTGCGTCGGATCGGCGCCGATTTTTCACCCTGAGAGCTAACCCCGTAATAGAGCAGACCAAGCGCCGTGTGGTAACCGGGATCGCGGAGATTCTCGGCCACCCAAGACGGCGTTTCGCCCAAATGCGCCGGCACTCCGAAGACCTTGGCCGCACACTCGGCGATTCCGGGAAGTTTGGCGGTTCCTCCGGTCAGCACGACGCCGGCCTGACACGTCTCGGTCGAGAACGAGTGACCCAGCTTCTTCTTCACAACTTCAAGCAACTCCCAGGTGCGGGCCGAGGTGATTTGCTCGATTGCTTGGCGGGGGAATTGGCGGTCGCCGATGGCGAAATTCCCATCGAGCCAAACCTTCTCGGACTTGTCGCGGGCTTGAACCGTCGCGCGCCCGTGTCTGAGTTTCAGTTTCTCCGCCTGTCCTTCCGTGAGACGAAGCCCGAGGCTGAGATCGTTGGTCAGGTGCGTCCCGCCCACCGGCACCACCCCCGTGGTGTGCCCGACGCCATCTCGGTAGAGCACAAAATCCGTAGTGCCCGCGCCGATGTCGATCGCGAGCACTCCGTTTTGGCGCTCTTCGGCTGTCGTCACCATGTGGCCAGACGCCAGGCTCGCGAGGACGAGCTCCCGCACTTCGAGATTAAAGCCCCGGATCACATGAATATTGTCCGCGAGTCGCTGCTCCTGGCCGTGAACAGTCCAGTAGCCGACCTCTAATTTTTGCCCGACAAGATTCTCGGGCGAAGTCGGCACCAACCGGCCATCGACGCGGAAGGGGCGGCGAATGTTGTGCACTACCATTCGGCCGGCCGGCAGCTCTTTGGATTTGGCGAGATCACAAACGGTGCGGATGTCGTCGCGACCAATCATGTTGTCCGAAGACTTCACGTTCACGGCGGCTTCGTTGTAAAATCCGTCGAGGTGACCGCCGGTCTGGGCGAGGAAGACGAGCTCAATGCGTTCGCCGGCGTCGCGCTCGGCAAGTTCGAGGGCACTGTGCGCGCAATCGCTCGCCGCCTTATAGTCAACGACGGAGCCCTTGATCACACCGCGGGAAGCGCATTCACCGCGGCCGATGATGGCGAGTTCCCGGCCGTTATATTCGCCGATCAGAGCGGTGATTTTCGAGGTGCCGATTTCGACGGCACCGATAAAACTAGGCTTAGAGCTCACGGGGCTTTTTTGAAGAAGGGGAGAAGTTGCCGAAGGCGGGAGAAAAAGAAGTTGAACCCCGGCGGGGCGCGGTGGCGGGTGCCGTCTTGGTCGAAGCGGACGTTGCCACAGGAACCAAGGGCACGTCCAACGTCACAATCGCATCGCGCCCTCCGCCGAGCGTGATGCGTTTGAAAGTGGAACCTCGCTGAGCGAGCCGGTCCAGAATCAGATCTAGCTTGGCGATCTGGGAAAGAGTGTCCGCGCTGGCGCTGAATACCATTGAGGCCCCTGAAGCCGTGCGGACCTCGACCTCCGCATCCGTGTTCAACGCGGCCAAAGAGACGATTCGCCACGTCTTGTAGAGGTGTTCCGCCTCGAGCCGCGCTTTGCCGAGCAAATCGGCCACGACTATCATGCCCGCGACCGGGACGAAGCCCTCACCGTCCCGGACCAATTTTGTCGGCTCCAACCACGGCAGCGACTCTACAATCTCGGCCGGAAAGCCCACGCCGGAAAAAACCACGCCATCGCGGGCCACCAAAAACTGACGCGGCTCGGCTCCGGGTAGTTGGGCCATCATCCGCACCACCGGGGTGCGCTCGGTCAGTTGCACGCGCAACGTGGAGGGGAAAACTTTTGTGAGCACCGCCGACTGAACCTGACCCTGCGCCAGCAACCGCGCCCGAAGGCCGTCCAAGTCGAGCCCCATCAGCGTCGCGTTGCGCGGTAACGCGAGCGTGCGGGCGAGCCAGGTGGCGTCACCACCGAGATAGCCGGTCGTCTCGAGTTGGGTTGAACTCAGTGGCGCCGCCGCAGACACCGAAGGTTTGCCGAAGGTCTCATGCGTCACCCGAAAAACCTGCCAGCCACCCACGCCCACACCGGCTATCACCGCAAAAACGAGAGACGAACGGACGATCGACAACATGAAACGCTGCCGCCCGCCGCGCGACATGGCGCGGGGCTTCGCCGGCTGGGGAATGTCTCTCCAGCTCCGGGCTGTAGGAAAACTGTTGTTGATCAGACTCACAGAAATTAGCGCGACGCCGCCTCCGAAAAACGCCCCAGCGCAGGCAACACCAGCTCGCGGACCAAAGCCGTGAAATCCAAGCCCGCACAGCACGCACTCATCGGCAGCAAACTCGTCTCTTTCATGCCGGGCAGTGTATTAATTTCCAGCAAATAAAGCTCGGCGTCTCCAACTAAAATGAAATCGACGCGCGCGTAGTCGCGACAACCGCAGGCGGCAAACGCCGCTTCAGCCGCACGCTGTGCGGCCAAGGTCATCGACGCGTCCAACGGCGCGGGCGCAAAATACTCCGTAGCGCCCACCGTGTATTTGCTGGCGAAGTCATAGACGCCCGACTTCGGCCGGATCTCGACCACGCCCATCGCCGCGCCGCGCAAAACTCCGACCGAGAGCTCGCGACCGACGAGCCGCCGCTCGGCTAGCCACGAACCGGGAGTGAGTCGCGCCAACGCGCCCGCGAGTTCTTCGCGGCTGCGGTTGATCGTCAAACCGACGCTGCTGCCTTGGTCATTGGGCTTGAGCACAACCTCTGCTCCGAGTTCGGCGACCAAAGACTCGGCCGAGGGGGCGCTCGCCGCTTCAAACGAAACCCCCGCCCCGATTCGGACGCCACGTTTGGCGGCGGCCCGCTTGGTGAGCGTCTTGTCCATCGTGAGCGCGCTGCTGGCGGCGTCGCATCCGGCGTAAACGATTCCGGCAGCGTCGAGCAGGCGTTGCATTGATCCATCTTCGCCGAATGTGCCGTGGAGGGTTGAGAAAACCACGTGCCGCGATGGATCGAGCCCGGCCGGCAGCGCGTCCGAGTTGAGTTCGAAAAGCTGCGTGGGAAACGACCGCGCGAGCGCGACCGCACTGGAGCGACCGGAGCCGAGCGAAACGTCTCTCTCGGATGAAATCCCACCGGCAAACACAGCGATGATCGGGGTTGGCGTCATTTTAAAGCGATGAAAAGTTTAAAGCACGTCGCGCCATTCCTTGCCGTAAAGCAAAACCTCCGGTTCGAGCTCGACTCCATGGGCGTCATCAACGCGCTTCCGAATCTTTCGCACCAAAGCAATCAGATCGGCACTGGTGGCCGACCCGCGATTGACGATGAAATTAGCGTGAATGGGTGAAACCTCCGCGTCCCCTACCCGCTCCCCTTTGAGGCCGCTTTGGTCGATCAGCCGGCCGGCCGAGTTCCCGGGTGGATTCTTGAAAATGCAGCCTGCACTCGGGTCCCGCGGCTGGGATTCCTGCCGCTTTTTTTTGTAGACGTCGATCTGCCGGGCAACCGATTCCGTATCGGCAGGCGCGACCGGCCGGAGCAAAGCGCCGAGCGCGATCGCAGTTTGAAGTTCGGCGCAGTGACGGTAATCGACGTGCATCTCGGCGCGACTCGCGGTGCGCACCGTTCCATCCAGTGAAATGAACCGCATCTCCTCCACCACATCGAACATCCACCCGCCCATTGCCCCGGCGTTCATCCGCAAGGCACCCCCGACATTACCCGGAATTCCTTCTAAAAACTCAAACCCCGTGAGTCCGGCTTTGGCCGCCAAGCCGCATAAGTTTTTCAGCCGAAGACCGGCCCCGACCCATAAAAGCCCGTCGTCGCGCGGCTCGAAAACCGCCCACGCTTCGTGCGCCAACGAGAGAACAAGGCCAGCAACGCCTTCATCCGGGACCACCAGATTCGAACCCCGGCCCAGCGGGAAAACGGGAATGCCCGCTGCGGCCGCCGCGACCATCAGCGTCTGAAAATCACGAACCGAACCGGGCTCGGCATAGAGCCGCGCGGCCCCCCCGATCCGGATCGTGGTTTTCGCCGCGAGCGGTTCTTCGCGGGTAAACTTCGTAGTTTCACCGAGGCGCGGGCGAACCGCCGCCAAGAATTCGTCCCAAAACGCGACGTCACCCGGGAGTCTCGAAACCGTTGCAGTCATCATCCGGCGAAAGTGTTTGTCGCCCGGCGGGGCTCCCCGCTCGGCGCGGTGAGTGTTTCCAAATCCCGCAACATCAGGTCGAGCGAGTTCGCCCGATCCATTCGCCGGAGATTGCCGCGAAATTTTCGGAGCAACCAATCGTTGAAAATCAGCTCAAGCACCTCAGCCCGGAGATGCCCAAGACCCGACTGTTCGACGACGATGCCGCCGCCTTGACGCTCGAAGAATGAGGCGTTGGCGCGTTGGTGGTCATCCGCCGCGTGGGGAAACGGGATGAGAATGGCCGGGCTTTCACATCGGATGAGTTCGGCGATTGAGCCGGCTCCAGCCCGGGAAACCACCAGATCCGCCGCCGAGAGCAGTTCGGCCACGCGGTCGCTGAAAGGGATAAACACCGAGCGCACCGGCGAGCCGAGTTTCGATCTCAGATCGAGATTCTCGGCCGTGCCCTTCCCCAGGCCCGTCACGCAACAGAGCTGAACCGCCTCGTGTGCGAGCGAAGCGACGTGGTCACGGGCCCACTGGTTGAGTGCACTCGCCCCTTGGCTACCACCGAGGAGAACAAGCAGCTTTTGCGCAGGATCCAATCCGAGAGCGACCCGCGCTGCGGTCTGCGGCGTACGCACGATTTCACGGCGGACGGGCGGTCCCGCATATCGGGTCGCGGCGGCACGGACACTGCCGAGGTGCACCCCGGGTGGCAGATAGACCCGGGTCGCAAATCGACCGAGCGTGCGGATCGCAAGACCCGGCACCCGGTTGGACTCATGCAACATCACTGGCAAACCCGCGAGCCGCCCCGCCAGCGCCACGGGTGCTGAAGTGAATCCGCCAAAGCCGACGATGCCATCCGGCGAACGTTCGCGAATGAGCCGCCGACAAAACCGCAACGCCCGCAATTGAGAAACGATGCACCGGGCCAGTTGCAGCGGGTGCCAGGCAAACCCCAAGCCGGGAATCCGGGCGAAATTCAAGTGCGGGTATTTTTCAATCAGCCGCGCGTCGACTTTCTTCTCGCTGATCAGGAGCGTCGCAGAGTGACCGCGCTCCGCCAGCCCCTCGGCCAACGCGATGCCCGGTGAGAGATGACCGCCCGTGCCGCCGCAAGAAATGAGAAAGTGGCTCATACAGATACTTCGCGCATCGCGCGCGAGTCTTCGGCCAGAACCGCGCGGCCCCAGGTGCGCTGGGTGTTGAGAAAGATGCCGACCAGCAATCCCATCAGCAGCAGGTTGGAGAGACCGGCGCTGATAAACGGAAGCGACATACCCTTGGTTGGAAAAACCCCGGTAACCACGCCGAGATTCACGATGGCTTGGAGGCAAATCAACATGAGGCAGCCCACCACCAGCAGGAAGTGAAACAGATTGGGGGCGCGCCGAAGGTGGACCAATCCCGCGATAAAAATCACTGCAAAGACTACAACCACACCCAATGTGAACCAAAGACCCAATTCCTCGCCGATGACGGCAAAGATGAAGTCGGTATGCGCCTCGGGCAGAAAGTTGAGTTGCTGACGTCCCTGGCCGAGACCGGCGCCGTCCGTGCCTCCGGCCGCGTAGGCGGCCAGTGCTTGGTAGAGCTGATAAGTGCCGCCCTGCTTATTGCCCTCAACATCGAGAAAGGCCAAAAAACGGCGCAAGCGGTTGGGATTGTTGACGACCAAAATGGTGAACGCCGAGACGACCAAAGCGACCGTGGGCACGATGTAGCGCCACTTGGCGCCGGCGAGGAACAGCATGGTAAGGCCAAC
>Ga0209617_10000129_pt1 | contig 29284 bp, 26 predicted proteins | sample LakEriepJuly2011_2_FD_187459 | JGI IMG/M metagenome (GOLD analysis project Ga0209617, IMG submission 187459) | Freshwater microbial communities from dead zone in Lake Erie, Canada - CCB epilimnion July 2011 (SPAdes) (version 2) | ecosystem: Environmental > Aquatic > Freshwater > Lentic >...
ATCGGCGGTGGAGAAGGTCTGTGCGAACTTGGTCGGGATGGTCGTGTTCTTGCCGATCATCTTGGTCATGACGCCGCCCAGGGTTTCGATGCCCAGGGACAGCGGGGTCACGTCCAGCAGCAGCACGTCGGTGCGGTCGCCGGCCAGAACCTGGCCTTGCACGGCAGCGCCCACGGCCACGGCTTCGTCAGGGTTCACGTCCTTGCGGGGTTCCTTGCCGAAGAATTCCTTGACCTTCTCTTGCACCTTGGGCATGCGGGTCATGCCGCCGACCAGGATCACGTCCTGGATGTCACCCACGGCCACGCCAGCATCCTTGATGGCCATGCGGCAAGGCGCGATGGTGCGCTCGATCAGCTCTTCGACCAGGCTTTCCAGCTTGGCGCGGGTCAGCTTGACGTTCAGGTGCTTCGGGCCAGTGGCGTCGGCCGTGATGTAGGGCAGGTTGACGTCGGTCTGCGAGTTGCTGGACAGCTCGATCTTGGCCTTCTCTGCGGCTTCCTTCAGACGCTGCAGGGCGAGCACGTCCTTGGACAGGTCCACGCCCTGGTCCTTCTTGAACTCGGCGATGATGAAGTCGATGATGCGCTGGTCGAAGTCTTCGCCGCCCAGGAAGGTGTCGCCGTTGGTGGACAGCACTTCGAACTGCTTCTCGCCATCGACGTCGGCGATCTCGATGATGGACACGTCGAAAGTGCCGCCACCCAGGTCATACACGGCGATCTTGCGGTCGCCGGCGCCATGCTTGTCCAGGCCAAAGGCCAGGGCCGCAGCGGTGGGCTCGTTGATGATGCGCTTGACGTCCAGACCGGCGATGCGGCCGGCGTCCTTGGTGGCTTGGCGCTGGGCGTCGTTGAAGTAGGCCGGCACGGTGATGACGGCCTCGGTGACTTCTTCACCCAGGTAGTCTTCGGCGGTCTTCTTCATCTTGCGCAGCACTTCGGCCGACACCTGAGGAGGCGCGTACTTCTTGCCGCGCACTTCCACCCAGGCGTCGCCGTTGTCGGCGGCTGCGATGGTGAAGGGCATCAGGTCGATGTCCTTCTGCACTTCCTTCTCGGTGAACTTGCGACCGATCAGGCGCTTGACCGCGTACAGCGTGTTGCGCGGGTTGGTCACGGCCTGGCGCTTGGCCGAGGCGCCGACGAGGATCTCGCCGTCTTCCTGGTAAGCGATGATGGACGGCGTGGTGCGAGCACCTTCCGAGTTCTCAATCACCTTGGTGGTGTTGCCTTCCATGATGGCCACGCACGAGTTGGTGGTGCCCAGGTCAATGCCGATGATCTTGCCCATGAGGGTGCTCCTAAGAATCTGTGAATCTGTGGTGTGCCCGGCCGGCTTCTGCGTTTGAGGCAGTTTGCGGGGTTGGACGGGCGGTGCTTGATGTGGATGTGCGAGCGACTGCGGCGTTTTCAAGAGGCGTTTGTGAAAGCCTTGTCAAAAAAAGGCCTTCCAGTGCGCCTCATGGCGCGTTCACTTCGGTGCGGCGACCGTGACCAGCGCCGGGCGCAACACGCGGTCCGCGATCAGGTAGCCCTTTTGCAGCACGCCGACCACCGTGTTGGCTTCCTGCTCGGCCGGGACCATGCTGATGGCCTGGTGGATGTTGGGGTCGAACTTGGTGCCGGCAGCCGGGTTCAGCTCGATGACCTTGTTGCGCTCCAGGGCCGAAGCCAGCTGGCGCAGGGTGGCGTTCACGCCTTCCATGACCGTTTCGACCGGGGTGTCGGGCTTGGCGGTGTGGGTGGCCAGGGCGGCTTCGAGGCTGTCGCGCACGGGCAGCAGGCTCTCGGCGAAGGATTCCACGGCGAACTTGCGGGCCTTGCTGATTTCTTCTTCGGCGCGGCGGCGGATGTTTTCGGCTTCGGCCTTGGCGCGCAGGTAGGCGTCGGACACCTCGGTGTGCTTGGCTTGCAAGTCGGCAAGCTGTTGCTCCAGCGTCAGCGGGCTGGTTTCAGCGCCTGCGTCGGCGTGTTCGGGCGTGGGGGTGGTCTCGCTCATGGTGGCAGGTGTGTCGGACGTATTGTCGTGGGGCGCGTCGTGCGCGGGCATGCCGAAGCACATGGGGATGCGGTGGCGGAATGCAAGCCCCGCAGAAGGGCGAAAATGTAACCGAAGCGCGGTGTGGTCACTCGTCCAGGTAGGCAGACCAGCGGTCCCAGTCGGCCAGTTGGCGGCGGTCGCGTTTGGTCGGGCGACCATGCTCGATGGCATCTGCGGGTTCCGACGACATCCGCCGGCGTTCGGCCGCTTCGGCTCGCGCAGCCGTGCTTTCGGGTGTTTCGGCATAGAGCCGCTGGGCCTGTGGCGCAGGGCCGCGCACGGTGCTCAGGGCCTGGACGACGACGGTGCGCACCACGACGGCCTGGCCGCTGCCTTGGCGCACGCAAAGCACGTCCCCGGCCTTGAGTTCGCGCGAGGCTTTTGCCACTTGGTCGTTGACTTGCACGCGGCCCTTGTCGATGTCTTCGGCGGCCAGGCTGCGGGTCTTGTAAAAACGCGCCGCCCACAGCCATTTGTCCAGGCGCAGGCGCTCGGTCAGTCCGGGCAGGGGTCGATCGTCGTCGGTCGTCATTGGGCGTGGGCTGGTGATGTCACTGTCGGTGCTGGCGGGCGAGGAAGCGCGCCGGGTCCATCGCATCCCGCAATTCTGCTTCGACGGGGCAGGCAGAGCCAGTCACCCAGTGCGCCAGAAGTTCCCCGGCGAGCGCTGCCCAGGTGATGCCGCGTGAGCCCAGACCGCTCACCACGTAGAGGCCGCCTTGCGTTTGGCCTCCCATACCGCAGCGCTCGCGCGGCAGCATGCGCACTTGTTCGCGCCGCATGTGGTGACCATCGTGCAGGCGGTCGGGGTGCCAGGGCATGGCCCCGATGAGCGGCAGGCGGTCGGGCGTGGTGGCGCGCCAGCCGACGCGACCGTCGAGATCGGATGGTTCGCCCGGCGTTGCCGCAGCGTCATCAGCGCGCACCCGCAGAGCGCCCAGGCGCTCGGCTTGTCGCAGGTTGTGGTGGTGGTCGATGTCGCGCAAACCCGCGTGAGGGTCGTGGTGCTGGGTGGTGGCGCCACACAGCAGGCGGCCGTCTGGCAGGGCGAGCGCATAGCCACCACCTGCCACAGGCAAGCGAGGCAGGGTGATGTCGAGCATTGCGCTGGCGTCCGACGCCGGCGGCAGCAAGGTGATTTGCCCCCGCACCGCGCTCATCGGCAAAGGTGCCGTGGCCTGGGCCGGCGGCAGGGTGTCCAGCAAGGCCAGAGCCTGCCAGGCGTTGGCCAGCACGAGGGTGGGAGCCTCGGCCCGAACGCGCCCGTCCGGTCCGCATGCTTGCCAAAGTCCTCGAACTTCATCGCGCTGGATGCTTGTCACGGGACACGACCATTGCGTTTGCAAGGCCGAGCCAGCCCGCGCCTCGGCGTCTGCCAAAAGCCACTGCGCGTACGCCCCCGGTTGCAGCCAACCGCCTTGCAGGAAATGCCAGCCGCCGCTGGGCACCTGCAGCCCAGACAGCGCCTGGGCCTGGGCCTGGTTCACCCAGTGCGCTTGTTCAGACAGCCAGGGTTGGCGCTCCAGCAGCGCTCGCGCACCGGCCTCGTCCATGCGGGCGTCCAGACGCAACAGGCCTCGGCCTTGTCCGGGCAGCTCGCCGCGGGACAGCGCTGGATGCACGCGCGCCCAAGTGGCCAGGGCCGCGGCACGGTGCGCGCGAGCATGGATGCCATCTTCCCCGTGGACGATGCTGTGGAACAAACCACCGGGGTTGCCCGACGCCCCCTGTGCCGGACCCTCCGCAGCATCCAGCAAGGTCACGCGCCAGCCTTGCCGTGCCAGCGACCAGGTCGCGCTGCACCCTGCCAGGCCGGCGCCGATGACGAGCGCGTGGCGCTGGTCCGGTGCAGCGGCAGGCCACAACCCCCCGGGCGAGGGCGGTGGGACGAACCTGGGTGCGTACTTGGCGCACGATTGAGCGTTGGACGTGCTGGCGGGCGCTTCAAGCTCGAAATGGGCGCTTGCCAAGGCGCTGAGCACTTCCTGTGCGGCGGATTGGGCCATCAGCGTGGCACCCGGTGCTGCCAGTCGGTTCAGCCGAGAGACCCACCTCGCCGCCAGTGCTGGGGCGTGGGGTTCGTCTCCACAACCCCCCAGGCAGAACGCATCCACCGATGCCACCAGGCTGGGCATCAAGTCCCCGGGCTCGCCCACGCCCAGCATCAGCCGCAGGTGTTGCTGCGGTCTCAGCGTGGATGCCATGCCGTCGAGCGTTGCGCTACGGGCATCGTCCAGCCACAGGTGGTGCCACCCAGGCGTCATGGGAGGCCACACCCCGGCCAGGTGGCAACTCAGGCGATCCAGACCCCGGGGCTTTGGATGACTGGGGGCGATGGCGATGACCGTGAGCCGATCGCAGCGCTGGGGGTCGGCCAGCCAGGCCGCCCACAAAGCCAGGACATGCTCGCTTTGATCACATCCCGTCGTCAGGATGACGAAGTGCTCGCGACCCCGCCAGCGCGTGGGCAGGGCATGGCCCGCCAAGTGACCGTCGCTTGGGCTTTGCGCTGGCATCCCTTCCATCATCCCCGGTACCGCTGCATCAGGCTGTGTTCACTGCGCCAGCCAGCCGCCGTCCATGTTCCAGGCGGCACCACGCACCTGGTCGGCACCGGGCGAACACAGGAAAACGGTGAGCTCGCCCAGTTGCGCCGGTGTGACGAACTGCAGTGAGGGTTGCTTCTCGCCCAGCAGGCCTTTTTGCGCCTCGGCCACCGACACGCCTTCGCGCTCGGCCTTGGCGTCGATCTGCTTTTGCACCAGCGGCGTCAGCACCCAACCAGGGCACACCGCGTTGGCAGTGATGCCGGTGGTGGCCGTTTCCAGTGCGACCGACTTGGTCAGGCCCACCAGGCCGTGCTTGGCCGCCACATAGGCCGACTTGCCGGCCGATGCGACCAGGCCGTGGGCCGAGGCGATGTTGACGATGCGGCCCCAGTTCTTGGCACGCATGCCCGGGATGGCCAGGCGCATGGTGTGGAAGGCCGAGGTCAGGTTGATGGCCAGGATGCTGTCCCACTTCTCGACGGGGAAGTCCTCGACATTGGCCACGTGCTGGATGCCCGCGTTGTTGACCACGATGTCCACGCCGCCGAAGTTGGCCTGGGCGTAGGCGAACAAGGCTTCGATCTCCGCGGGCTTGCTCATGTCCGCACCGTGGTATCCCACCTTGATGCCATGGGCCTTGCCGGCTTCGGCCACAGAAGCCTTGGGCGCATCGACGTCGCCAAAGCCGTTCAGAATGATGTTCGCGCCCTGGGCTGCGAGCTTTTCGGCGATGCCCAGCCCGATCCCGCTGGTGGACCCGGTCACAAGGGCGGTTTTTCCGTTCAACATCTGGACCTCCGGTTCGCTTGAAGAAACAACGTGAAGAAACACAATGGTGGCTGGGCCGATTATCTGACGATGCCTGAGGACGACGATGCAAAGTGCTGAAAACTTGACCCCGAGCCCATCGCTGCACCACGTGAGTTGCCCAGGTGCCAGCCGCAACGATGCGCAGGCGCACCGAATGGCCTACTGGCGCTGGGGCGACCCGGCCAACCCGCGCGTGCTGATGTGTGTGCACGGCCTCAGCCGCCAAGGGCGCGACTTCGACACCCTGGCGCGCGAACTCAGCGCGCATTACCAGGTCATCTGCCCCGATGTGGTGGGCCGCGGCCACTCCGACTGGCTGGCCGATGCCAAGGGCTACCAAATCTTCACCTACGCCTCCGACATGGTCGTGCTGGTCCAACACCTGCGCGCCTCATTGGGCCTGGCGGCCGAGCAGGCGCTGGACCTCGATTGGGTCGGCACCTCCATGGGCGGCCTGATCGGCCTGGGCTTCTCGTCGGTGCCGCCGCAAGTGTCGGGTGCACGCCTGCGCCGCTTCGTGCTCAATGACGTCGGACCGCGCCTGCGCGTCGAGGCCTTGCAGCGCATTGGCGAATACCTGGGGCGCCCGCTGCGTTTTGCCAGCGAGCAGGAGGCGGCTGATTACCTCTGGAGCATCTCCGCCGGCTTTGGCCCGCACACACCGGCGCAATGGCTGGCCTTGTCGCAGCCCCTGCTGCGCCCCGCACCCGATGGCGACGGTCTGGTGCTGCACTACGACCCCGCCATCGCCGACCCGTTCAAAGGCTTCAGCGCCGAAAGCGCGGCCAGTGGCGAGGCTGCCGTCTGGCAGGTCTATGACGCCCTGAAGTGCGAGGTCTTGCTGTTGCGCGGGGCCAACTCCGACCTGCTCGATGCCGACACGGCCCGCGAGATGTCCCAGCGCGGACCGCGAGCGCGCCTCGTTGAGTTCCCCGGTGTGGGCCACGCGCCCACCCTGATGGCGCCCGACCAGGTGAGCGTGGTCAAGGAGTTCCTGCTGGCATGAAGACCGCAACCCTGGACGTCCAGGCCCCCGAAGCCCGCAGCGCCGCGCATGCGGCCATCGTCGATCTGGCCGAAGTCAGCCAGATGGCGGAGGAGGGCGATGCCGCTGCTGGCGCTCTGGCGAGCCAGCACAGCATGCTGCAGCGCGCGCGCGCCTTTGCCGAGCCACTGCTCACGGCTCAGCGCTTTGACACCGGCGAAGACGCCCTGGCCCATGCCGACGGCGTCAGCGCCATCCTGCACGGCGTGGGGGCGTCGCCCTCGCTGCGTGCTGCGGCCTACCTCGTCTATGCCAGCGACTACCTCGCGCAGCCCCAGGACGTGCTGAGCCGTGCCTTCGGGCCCGATGCGGCGGCCTTGGCTGCGCACACCGTCAAGCTGGTGCAGGTCCAGCGCAATGCCCGCGACACCCTGTCGAACGAAGCCGATGCGCCCCTGGACGCCGAGCAGGTCGAGCGCATCCGCAAGATGCTGCTGGCCTTCTCGCGCGACCTCCGCGTTGTGCTCCTGCGCCTGGCCTCACGCTTGCAAACCCTGCGCTTTTACGCCGAGACCAAGCTGCCGTGCCCGCGCACGCTGGCCCGGGAGTCCCTGCAGATCTTCGCGCCGCTGGCCAACCGCCTGGGCATCTGGCAGATCAAGTGGGAACTGGAGGACCTGTCCTTCCGCTTCCTGATGCCCGACACCTACCGCGGCATCGCCAAATCGCTCGACGAGAAGCGCCTGGAGCGCGAACGCCACATCGAGCAAGTGCGCCAGCAACTGGCCGATGCCTTGCGCGACGCCGGCATCTCCGCGCAGGTGCAAGGCCGTCCCAAGCACCTCTACAGCATCTGGAAAAAGATGCAGGGCAAGGCCCTGTCCATCGACAAGGTCTTCGATTTGCGCGCGCTGCGCATCATCGTGGCCGACGTCAACGCCTGCTACGCCGCGCTGAGCTGTGTGCACGAGCTGTGGCAGCCACTGCCCGACGAGTTCTCGGACTACATCGCGCGGCCCAAGCCCAACGGCTACCAGTCCTTGCACACGGTGGTGGTGGACGCGCAAGGCCGCTCCATCGAGATCCAGATCCGCACGCAGGCCATGCACGAACACGCCGAAAGCGGCGTGGCAGCCCACTGGGCTTACAAAGAAGCGGGCACCAAGGGCTATGCCGGCGTGCAAGCCGCGGGCGACTTCGAAAGCCGCGTGGCCGAAGCGCGCAAAACCGTGTTGCGCCAGCTGCTGGCCTGGGAGCGCGACCTCGCCGATGGCGCGCAAGGGGAGGGCAGCACAGGCGCTCGCGGCCTGTTCGACGACCGCATCTATGTGTTCACACCGGGCGGTGACATCATCGACCTGCCCACCGGCGCCACCGCCGTCGACCTGGCCTACACCCTGCACACCAACCTCGGCCACCGCTGCCGTGGTGCGCGCGTCGATGGCGCCATGGTGCCGCTGCAGACCGCACTGCAAAGCGGCCAGACGGTGGAAATCGTGTCGGCCAAAGAGGGCGGCCCGTCCATGGACTGGCTCAACCCCGAGCTGGGCTATTTGCAAAGCCCGCGCGCGCGCGCCAAGGTGCGTGCCTGGTTCAATGCCCTGGCGCAGCAAGCCACCATCGCCCGCGGCCGCGAAGCCGTGGAAAAGCTCTTGCAGCGCGAAGGCAAAACCGCCGTCAAGCTTGACGATCTGGCCGCGCAGCTGGGCTTCCGCAGCGCCGACAACCTCTTCGACGTCGTCGGCAAGGACGAGTTCTCGCTGCGCAACATCGAGCAGGTCTTGCGGCCGGCCGAGCCAGCGCCTGATCCCGATGAGGTCATCGTCCAGAAGATGCTGCGGGGCGAGCCTGGCGACCGGGCCGGCGAGGGCAAGGGCATCCTCGTGGTGGGCATGGACTCGCTGCTTACACAGCTGGCGCGTTGCTGCAAGCCCGCGCCGCCCGATGCCATCGGTGGCTACGTGACACGCGGCAAGGGCGTGGCCGTGCACCGTGCCGACTGCAGCAACTTCCGCCACATGGCGACCGCGCACCGCGAGCGCGTCATCTCCGTCACCTGGGGGCGACAGGCCACGGCCGAATCGGCGCACTACGCGGTGGACGTCTGCATCGATGCCCAAGACCGCCCAGGCCTGCTGCGCGATGTCTTCGACGTGCTGGCCCAGGGCAAGACGGCCGTGCTGTCCATGCACAACCAGACCACGCGCGACCAGCTGCACATCGTCCTGACACTGCAGACCTCCGACACCGGCAAGCTGGGCGGGCTGTTGTCTAAGGTGTCGCAAATCAGCGGCATCTTGCGCGTTCGCCGAAAATAGTGCTATAGTCTTGGTCTTGCAGGCGCTTAGCTCAGTTGGTTAGAGCACCACCTTGACATGGTGGGGGTCGTTGGTTCGAATCCAATAGCGCCTACCAAACATGAAAGCCCCAGATTCGAGAGAGTCTGGGGCTTTTCTCATGGGCGCTTGGTTGACCGTCTGCAGGCGCATTCACATCGCGCCGCCTGCTCCTACAATGCCTCGAGCAACAGGAGAGTCCAGGATGAGTGCAGCCCCCCGCAAGCCAGCCGCCCACGCAGTCAGCGACCACACCGAAGACACGGACGACGCCACCCAGTCCGCCGTGCCGGACGCAGAAGCGCCCGCGAAGGTGCCACCCGGTGTGCGCGCCATCAAGAAGTACCCCAATCGCCGCCTGTACGACACGCGCACCAGCAGCTACATCACGCTGTCTGACGTGAAGGACATGGTCATGTCCTGCGAGCCTTTCGCGGTGGTGGACGCCAAGACCGGCGACGACATCACGCGCAGCATCCTCTTGCAGATCATCCTGGAGGAAGAGTCGGCGGGGATGCCGATGTTCACCACCCAGGCACTGGCGCAGATCATCCGTTTCTACGGCCACACCATGCAGGGGCTGATGGGCAATTACCTGGAAAAGAACATCCAGTCCTTCATCGACCTGCAAGCCAGCCTGACCGAGAACTCGGTGCTGAAGATGCAGCAACCACTGATGCAGAACTTCATGGGCGGCTACATGGAGCAGTCGCGCCAGATGTTCTCGCAGATGCAGGAACAGATGGCCAAGCAGACCGAGACCTTGATGGGCAACCTCGGCGCCGGCCTCACGCCCAAGAAGTGACCTGGCTGGCTGCGGGCTTGCCCGCGGCGCTCACAGCAGCGGCTTGAGCCCAGCCCAGACGTGCTCCAGCATCAGCGGGTGGGCCTTGGCCAGCGGGTGAATGCGGTCGGCCTGGAACCAGTCTGCGGCATCCGGCCGATCGGCCACATCCTTGAGCAGGAAGGGCACCAGGCCGCTGTGTGTGTCACGCGCGACCGTGGCAAACAGCTGGGCGAAGTCTTCCGTGTACTTGCGGCCGTAGTTGGGCGGCACGCGCATGCCCACCACCAGCACCTTGGCGCCGGCATCCTGGCAGGCCTTGACCATCGCGCGCAGGTTGTCTTCGGTGCTGCGCAGCGGGAAGCCACGCAAGGCGTCGTTGGCGCCAAGCTCGATCACCACGTGCGTGGGCTTCTGGCTTTGCAGCAAGGCGGGCAAGCGGCTGCGGCCGCCCGAGGTGGTCTCGCCGCTGATGCTGGCGTTGAAAACTTGCACCTTGCGGCCCTGTTGGGCCAGTCGCGCCTCCAGCAAAGTCACCCAGCCGGTGCCGCGCGCCAAGCCGTATTCGGCCGAGAGGCTGTCGCCCAGCACGAGCAGGGTGGCAGGGCGGTTGGCTGTGGCGCCGTGTGCTGAGCTGCCCAGAGCGATGGCACCCGCGGTCAAAGCCCATCGCAACACATTGCGCCGCTTGTTGTGGAAAACTTCTGTCATGCTGTCTGTCATGCCTGAATCGTCTGTCTCTGTGCCTGCCGCCCCGGCCGCAGCCCCCGCCATCGTTGTGCGAGGTCTCAGCAAGCTGGTGGACGATGCGTCCGGCCCCTTGACCATTCTGAACCACATCAACCTCCGTGTTGCGGCAGGGGACACCCTGGCCATCGTCGGGGCGTCGGGATCGGGCAAGAGCACCCTGCTGTCCTTGCTGGCAGGACTGGACGTGCCCAGCGCCGGCGAAGTGTGGCTGTGCGGCCAGGGTCTGTTCGAGATGAGCGAAGACGAACGCGCCGCCCATCGTGCCCGCCACGTCGGCTTCGTCTTCCAAAGCTTCCAGCTGATTGCTCACCTCAGCGCGCTGGAAAACGTCATGCTGCCGTTGGAGCTGCGGGGTGTCCGCGATGCCCGCGAACGGGCCACCGCGATGCTGGAGCGGGTCGGCTTGGGCGCTCGCCTGAACCACAAACCGGTGCTGTTGTCGGGCGGCGAGCAACAGCGTGTGGCGCTGGCGCGTGCCTTCGTGGTGCGCCCGGACATCCTCATGGCCGATGAGCCGACTGGCAGCCTGGACCACGCCACCGGCCAGGCGGTCATGGACCTGATGTTCGAACTCAACCGCGAAATTGGCACGACGCTCGTTCTCGTCACCCACGACGCCCAAATCGCCCAGCGCTGCGCCCACAGCGTGCGCATTCAGGCCGGTCAGATCGCCGCCTGACAAAGCGGCTGACGGCTGCTGCAGGTGACGCCAGCGGTTACGATGCCGGCATGAGTCAGAAACTGCTGTTCGGCTTCCATGCCGTGTCCGTCCGCCTGAAAGTGGCGCCCAATTCGGTCCGCGAGATCCACGTGGACGCCACCCGGCGCGACCAGCGCATGAAGCAGTTCCTGGCCAAGGTCGAGGAAGCGGGCATGCGCGCCATCGACAGTGACGACGATCGCCTGCAGCAGATGGCTGGCACGCACCGCCACCAAGGCGTCGTGGCCCGCGTGGACGCCGTGCAACTGGCGCGCTCCCTCGATGACCTGCTGGACAGCCTCGCCGAGCCGCCCTTGTTGCTCGTGCTGGATGGCGTGACCGACCCGCACAACCTGGGCGCTTGCCTGCGCGTGGCCGATGGCGCCGGTGCGCACGCCGTCATTGCCCCGAAGGACCATGCCGTCGGCATCAACGCCACGGTGGCCAAGGTGGCCAGCGGTGCCGCCGAGACCATGCCCTACTTCATGGTGACCAACCTGGCGCGCACGCTCACCGAGCTCAAGGAGCGCGACATCTGGGTGATTGGCACCTCCGACGACGCCCCACGCAGCCTCTACCAGGCCGATTTCAAGGTGGCCAGCGCGCTGGTGCTGGGCGCCGAAGGCAGTGGCATGCGCCAGCTCACGCGCAAGCATTGCGATGAACTGGTCAGCATCCCGATGATGGGCGGGGTGTCCAGCCTCAACGTGTCGGTGGCCAGCGGCGTGTGCCTGTACGAGGCGCGTCGCCAGCGCATCGCCTGAGCGCTGTTGCATCGAGACTTCAGTCCAGCCCCAGCCCCAGCACCCTCGCGCGATGGGCTTCCTGGCGTCGCTGGACCCTCTGGGCCCACACGCTCAGTGCCAGAGCGAGCAGCATCCACGCCAGCCCCGGCCAGTGCAGCAAAGTGAAGCCCTGATGGGCGATCACCCAGCCGCCCCCCGATGCACCCAGCGCATGCCCCATGTAGATCGCCGAGGTGTTCAGCGCCATCAAGGCCGGTGCCAGCCTGGGTGACAGGCCGCCCAGACGCGCCTGCTGGCCAGAGTTGGTCGCAAAGCCGCTGAGCGCCCAGGGTAGCAACACCAGGGCCAATGCGGGGAGGCTGCCTGCCAGTGGCCACAGCAGCAGGCTGAGCGCCATCATGGCAAGTGTGAGGCTCACTGCCGGCGCGGCACCGACTCGGTCCACCATGCGGTTGAGCACCACATTGCCCGTCAGGGCCAGTGCGCCGAACCAGCCAAACATCAGGCTGATCTGCTCGGGGCTGGCGCCAAAGACCTGGCGGTAATAGGGCGCTGCATAGGCCAGCAAGGTGAACTGGCCGGCACTCTGGCAGGCCGTGACCAGCACGAGCGCCATCAACAGGGGTGATTTGAAAACCTTGCCCCACAGTCGCAGGGACAGTGCCGGGGGCCGGATGCCATGGGGCAGCGACCGGTTCACAAGCAGCGCGGCCAGCAAGGCGCCGGCAGCCACGCAGCCCATCGCAACACGCCAACCCATGCGTTCGCCAATCCATGCTGACATGGGCATGCCGGCCACCGAGGCGATGGACCAACCCATGAAGACAAAGGTGATGGCGCGTCCGCGCCGCGCTGGGGTGCTCATGAACGCGGCGGTGGCGGCCGCTTGGGGCGTGAACACCGCGGCCGACAGCACGGTCAGCGCGCGGATGGGCATCAGCCAGTGGTAGTCAGGTGCCAGCGCCGACAGCAGGTGGCCCAGCGCGTACCAAAGCATCGCCCAGGTCAGCAGCTTGCGGCGGTCCATCTGGGCCACTCGCCAAGCCAGCAGTGGCGCCCCCACGCCCATCATGACGGCGGCCACGGCGATCAGCCGACCCCCCTCGGTGACGCTCACCTGAAGGTCGTGTGTGATGTCGTTGAGGGTCCCCGCAGTGACCATCACGCCACAACCAATGATGAAATTTCCGAACAGCAGCGCCCAGCTGGCCGATCTGAGGCTCTGGCGTGAAAGTGCGCGTTCCAACTCCATCGCGCTTCGGGGTCAGTGCTGCACGCGCAGGGCTTCGGGGTTGACGATGTGGGTGGGCTGCCCCGCCATGAAGTTCAGCAAGTTGTCGAACGCAAGGCTGAAGTTCAATTCGTAGCTGTCCTGTTCGACGAAGCCAATGTGCGGCGTGCACACGGCGTTCTCCAGGCGCAGCAGTGGGTGCCCTTGCAGGATGGGCTCGCTCTCAAAGACATCGATCGCAGCCAAACCTGGACGGCCTCGGTTGAGCGCCATCACCAAGGCGTTGTCATGGATGAGCTCTGCGCGCGAGGTGTTGACAAGCAGTGCCGTTGGCTTCATGCGGCTGAGATCCTCCAGGGTGACCAGGCCGCGCGTGGTGTCGCTGAGACGCAGGTGCAGGCTCAGCACGTCACAGGCCTCGAAGAAGGCTTCACGCGTCGGCGCGGGGATGCAGCCGTCGGCCTGCGCTTTGGCGCGTGAAGCTTCGCTGCCCCACACTGTCACGTGCATGCCGAAGGCCTTGCCGTAGCTGGCCACCAACTGGCCCACCTGGCCATAGCCCCAGATGCCCAGGGTCTTGCCGTGTAGCTGCACGCCAAGACCGAAATTGCTGGGCATGGAGGCCGACTTCAAGCCGGACTGCTGCCAGGCGCCATGTTTGAGGTTGCCGATGTACTGCGGCAGGCGCCGCATGGCAGCCATCACGAGGGCCCAGGTCAGCTCGGCCGGGGCCACGGGCGGGCCTTCGCAATGCGCGACCGCGATGCCCAGGCGAGTGCAGGTGTCGATGTCGATGTGTGGGCCCAGGGGGCCGATCTGACAGATCAGCCGCAGCTTGGGCAACTTCTCCAGCAAGGCCTTGGGGAACTGCGTGCGCTCCCGGATGGCGACCAGCACTTCCGCATCGCGCAGGCGGACGGCCAATTGACCGGTGCCTTTGACGGTGTTGGTGAAGACTTTGGCGGACAAGCCGTCGAGCTTGGAGGCGCAGCGCAATTTGCGCACCGCGTCCTGATAGTCGTCCAAGATGATGATGTTCATGGGGCTGTTTGCGATCCAGCTGCCCATTGTGCAACGCTTGCGTGGCCGAACGTGTGCGCGGTGTTGCGCGATGTGAGCATCGGTGTCTGGTCGGCGAGGCCGTGGCGCGCGGCCACGCCTTCAAGGCTCACCAGGTTGTGACTTTGCCGCGGTGGTCGTCGCCGCGCCGCGAGGCGCGCACAGGGAAATGGCTGTCCAGCGCATCCAGTCTCAGCTGGGCCTCCATTTGGCCGCGGTGCACGGCGATGACCTTGAAGACATCGGCCCGCAAGTGCCACAGCTCGCGCAGCGAGCGGGCGCATCCGATTTGGTCGCGCACGTGGTTGGCCCGCAGGGACTGCAAATCCCACAGCGAGGCAATGAACTCAGACTGGATGCCGCGCAGGCCCGAGACGGGTGCCAGCTCACGCGGCGCCTCGTCCATGTCCCACAACCAGCGCCAGAACCTCCGTGCCCAGACCACGCCGACTGGCGCGCTCTGTGCAAACCGAGAGGGCGGGGCGACTTGGTGGCGGCGGGGCGTCGCATCGAGTGCGCCATGCACAGACACCACTTCCGCCTCGCCAGGCTTGACGGACGTCAGCACCGCACGCTTGTGGGCGTGGGTGTCGATGTGCGCGGATTCGTCGTTGGAGAAGAAGAAAGAAGCCATGTCGCCCTCGCTGCGCGGTCAGGCCCGCGCTGTCAGCTCTGTCTTGTGGACATCGGCCATCCTAGGCCGAGCTTGAGGGCGTGATCTTGCGAAGAGAGGGGGAGAATCCGACGAAGGGCGGCTAACAGCGCTGCGTCAGGCCACCAGGGCAGGGTGCCAGCGCACCGGCTGGGCGTCGGCCTTGGGGCCGCTGGTGGCGCGGGCGTCGGCCACGATCTGCGCAGCGGTCATCACCTGGCGTGCGCAATCCTCGCAGCAGCCGCAGCACGTGGCCACGCGGGTGGCGCTTTGCAGGGCCTCGAACGAGGTGCAGCCGCCCTGGACTTCGGCGACGATGGCGCGGTCAGAAACGCCGTGGCAGACACACACGATCATGGCGGCACTCGGGGCGACGGGGCGCCCATGGAACTCACATGCGGCTCATTATGTAATGAGAATGATTCGCATGCAAGTGCTGTCAGATCCCTGTCCTGTGAACAGGGGATCTGCGTGGCGCGTTCAGCTCGCCACGTCGCCCATGATGGACTGCAGGTAGTTCGCCTCGCCCACCTTGCCCAGCAGGTCGATCTGGGTTTCGAGGAAGTCGATGTGCTCCTCGGTGTCGTCCAGGATGTGCTGCAGCAGGTCACGGGAGACGTAGTCGCGCACCGACTCGCAGTGGGCGATGCCGTCCTTGACGGTCGCTTGCGCGGCCGTTTCCAGCTGCAGATCGCAGGCCAGGATCTCGGGCACGCTTTCGCCGATCAGCAACTTGCCCAGCGCCTGCAGGTTGGGCAGGCCGTCCAGCATGAAGATGCGCTCCATCAGCTTGTCCGCGTGTTTCATCTCGCCGATGGATTCTTCGTACTCCTTCTTGGCCAGCTTGTCGAAGCCCCAGTGTTTGAGCATGCGGTAGTGAAGAAAGTACTGGTTGGTCGCTGTCAGCTCGTTCTTGAGTTGGGCATTGAGCAGTTCGATGACCTTGGCGTCGCCTTGCATGGGAGTCCTTCTGTGCGGTGAAACTGTCGATGATTGTGGACCAGGGTGACCCACTTGTGAACAACGTGACGGTATCGGGTCACAAGGGTGTAGGCCACATCGGCTATACTCCTAAGGTTTACCCGCAACCACCCCCCGCCCGGTCACACCCCTCGTTTCCTTCACTGGAGTCGATCCTGTCGCGCCCCTGCCACGCCTTGTTGCGTCGCGGTTCAGGCTGGCAGCGAAGAGCCGGGCGCGCACAACAAACGGAGAATGAACCCGTGCTGCCCGTCCTGCCCCAAGCTCTTCTGGCCCTCGCAGACGGCACGGTCTTTCCAGGCACCTCGATCGGCGCTGCCGGTCACACCGTCGGCGAAGTGGTGTTCAACACCTCGCTCACCGGCTACCAGGAAATCCTCACCGACCCGAGTTACTGCCGACAGATCGTGACCCTCACGTATCCACACATCGGCAACTACGGTGTCAACGGTGAAGACGTTGAGGCCTCGAAAGTCCATGCCGCTGGTCTGATCATCAAAGATCTGCCCATCCGCACTTCCAATTTCCGCCAGACGCGCACCCTCTCGCAGTACCTGCAGGACGAAGGCACGGTTGGCATCGCCAACATCGATACCCGCAAGCTGACCCGCCTGCTGCGCAGCAAAGGCGCTCAGAACGGTTGCATCGTTGCCTTGCCGGTGGGCGAAGCCATCACTGACGCCGTCATCGCCGATGCCGTGGCCCGCGCCAAGGCCGCCCCGAGCATGGCTGGCCAGGACCTGGCCCAGGTCGTCACCCGCACCGATGTCGGCACCTGGGACGAAACCGAATGGAAGCTGGCCAACGCCGAACTTGGCGGCAAGCCCGGTTTCGGCAAGCAGACAGCACCGAAGTTCCACGTCGTGGCCTATGACTTCGGCGTCAAGCGCAACATCCTGCGCATGCTGGCCGAGCGCGGCTGCAAGGTCACCGTGGTGCCGGCCAAGACGCCTGCGTCTGAGGTGCTCAAGCACAAGCCCGATGGCATCTTCCTGTCCAACGGCCCAGGGGACCCGGAGCCTTGCGACTACGCCATCGCCGCCGCCAAGGAGCTGATCGAAACCGGCATCCCGACCTTCGGCATCTGCCTGGGTCACCAGATCATGGCCCTGGCCTCCGGCGCCAAGACCTTCAAGATGAAGTTCGGTCACCACGGCGGCAACCACCCCGTCAAGGACCTGGACACCGGCCGCGTCAGCATCACCAGCCAGAACCACGGCTTCGCGGTCGATGAAAAGACGCTGCCTGCCAACCTGCGCCCTACGCACATCTCGCTGTTCGACGGCACGCTGCAAGGCCTGGCCCGCACCGACAAACCCGCTTTCTGCTTCCAGGGTCACCCGGAAGCCTCGCCCGGTCCGCATGACATCAGCTACCTGTTCGATCGTTTCACCGCGCTGATGGAGAAGAACAATGCCTAAGCGCACAGACATCAAGAGCATCCTCATCATCGGCGCCGGCCCGATCATCATCGGCCAGGCCTGTGAATTCGATTACTCCGGCGCCCAGGCTTGCAAGGCCCTGCGTGAAGAGGGTTACAAGGTCATCCTGGTCAACAGCAACCCTGCGACCATCATGACGGACCCGAGCACGGCCGACGTCACCTACATCGAGCCCATCACCTGGCAGGTGGTCGAGCGCATCATCGCCAAGGAGCGCCCTGACGCGATCCTCCCGACCATGGGTGGCCAGACCGCGCTGAACTGCGCGCTCGACCTGCACAAGCACGGCGTGCTCGACAAGTACAAGGTCGAGATGATCGGTGCCAACGAGCACGCCATCGAAAAGGCCGAAGACCGCCTGAAGTTCAAGGACGCGATGACCTCCATCGGCCTGGGCTCGGCCAAGTCGGGCATCGCCCACACGCTGGAGGAGGCCTGGGCGGTGCAAAAGCGCATCCAGGCCGAGATCGGTGGTGCAGGCTTCCCCATGGTGATCCGCCCCAGCTTCACGCTGGGCGGCACGGGTGGTGGCATTGCCTACAACCCCGAAGAGTTCGAAGAAATCTGCAAGCGCGGCATCGACCTGTCGCCCACCAACGAGCTGCTCATTGAAGAGTCGCTCATTGGCTGGAAGGAATACGAGATGGAAGTGGTCCGCGACAAGGCGGACAACTGCATCATCGTGTGCTCCATCGAGAACCTCGACCCGATGGGCATCCACACCGGTGACTCCATCACCGTGGCCCCGGCGCAAACGCTCACCGACCGCGAATACCAGCTGCTGCGCAACGCCTCCATCGCGATCCTGCGCGAGATCGGCGTCGAAACCGGCGGCTCCAACGTGCAGTTCTCGATCAACCCCGTTGATGGCCGCATGGTCGTCATCGAGATGAACCCGCGCGTGTCGCGTTCGTCGGCTTTGGCTTCGAAGGCCACCGGCTTCCCGATCGCCAAGATCGCGGCCAAGCTGTCGGTGGGCTACACGCTCGACGAGCTCAAGAACGACATCACCGGTGGCGCCACGCCCGCGTCGTTCGAACCCTCGATCGACTACGTGGTCACCAAGATCCCGCGTTTCGCCTTCGAGAAGTTCCCCGCTGCCGACAGCCGCCTGACCACGCAGATGAAGTCCGTGGGCGAAGTGATGGCCATGGGCCGCACCTTCCAGGAATCGTTCCAGAAGGCCCTGCGCGGCCTGGAAACCGGCATCGATGGCCTGACCGAGCGCAGCACCGACCGTGAAGAGATCGTGCAAGAGATCGGCGAAGCCGGCCCCGAGCGCATCCTCTTCCTGGGCGACGCCTTCCGCATCGGCATGAGCCTGGACGAAGTCTTTGAAGAAACCAAGGTCGACCCCTGGTTCCTCGCCCAGATCGAAGACATCGTCAAGACCGAAGCCGACGTGAAGGCCCGCAAGCTCGAATCGCTGACGACTGCTGAAATGCGCTACCTGAAGCAAAAGGGCTTCTCGGACCGCCGCCTGGCCAAGCTGATGGGCACCAACCAGCACGACGTGCGTCGCGCGCGCCACGCCCTGAACGTGCGTCCGGTCTACAAGCGCGTCGACACCTGTGCCGCCGAGTTCGCCACGCAAACCGCCTACATGTACTCGTGCTACGAGACCGAAGGCGGCGAGTGCGAAGCCGAACCCACGGACAAGAAGAAGATCATGGTGTTGGGCGGTGGCCCGAACCGCATCGGCCAGGGCATCGAGTTCGACTACTGCTGCGTCCACGCCGCCCTCGCCATGCGCGAAGACGGCTACGAGACCATCATGGTCAACTGCAACCCCGAGACCGTCTCCACCGACTACGACACCTCCGACCGCCTGTACTTCGAGCCGGTGACGCTGGAAGACGTGCTCGAGATCGTCGACAAGGAAAAGCCGGTTGGCGTGATCGTGCAGTACGGCGGCCAGACGCCTTTGAAGCTGGCACTCGACCTCGAAGCCAATGGCGTGCCCATCATCGGCACCTCGCCTGACAGCATCGACATCGCCGAAGACCGCGAGCGCTTCCAGGCCCTGCTGCACAAGCTGGGCTTGAAGCAGCCGCCCAACCGCACGGCGCGTACCGAAGAAGCGGCCTTGGAACTTGCGCAAGAGATCGGCTACCCGCTGGTCGTGCGCCCCAGCTACGTGCTGGGTGGCCGCGCCATGGAAATCGTGCACGGCGACAAAGACCTGGAGCGCTACATGCGCGAAGCCGTCCGCGTCTCCGACAAATCGCCCGTGCTGCTGGACCGCTTCCTGAACGACGCCGTCGAAGTGGACGTCGACTGCATCTCCGATGGCACCGACGTGATGATCGGCGGCATCATGGAGCACATCGAACAAGCGGGTGTGCACTCCGGTGACTCGGCCTGTTCGCTGCCGCCTTACACGTTGTCGCAAGAGATCCAGGAAGAGCTGCGTCGGCAGACCGCTCAAATGGCCTTGGCGCTGAACGTGGTCGGCCTGATGAACGTGCAGTTCGCCATCCAGGGCGACGTGACGAAGGGCCTGGACCAGGCCACCGTTTACGTGCTGGAAGTGAACCCGCGTGCCTCGCGCACCGTGCCTTACGTGTCCAAAGCCACTGGCCAGCCCCTGGCCAAGATCGCCGCGCGCTGCATGGCCGGCCAGAAGCTGGGCACGCAGAAATCGCCCGACGGCAAGGCCCCGCGCGAAGTCGTGCCGCCTTACTTCACCGTCAAGGAAGCCGTCTTCCCGTTCAACAAGTTTCCAGGCGTGGACCCCGTCCTTGGCCCTGAAATGCGTTCGACCGGCGAAGTCATGGGCGTGGGCGCCACTTTCGGCGAAGCCATGCTCAAGTCGCAGTTGGGTGCGGGCTCGCGCCTGCCCACCAAGGGCACGGTCTGCATCTCGGTCAAGGACGGCGATAAGGCCCGTGCCGTGGACGTGGCGCGTGAGCTGGTCGCCCTGGGCTTTGGCGTCGTGGCCACCAAGGGCACGGCAGCGGCCATCGCGGCAGCTGGCGTGCCGGTCAAGCCCGTGAACAAGGTCAAGGACGGACGCCCGCACATCTCTGATGCCATCAAGGCCGGCGAGATCCAGCTGGTGTTCACCACGGTGGACGAAACCCGCACGGCGATTGCCGACTCGCGCAGCATCCGCACGGCCGCCTTGGCCAACCGCGTCACCTACTACACCACCATGGCTGGCTGCGAAGCCGCCGTGGAGGCCATGAAGCACCAGGATGACCTGGTGGTGTATTCGGTGCAAGAGCTGCACGCCAAACTGCACTAAACTGACGACATCCGGGGCGCATCCAACCGCCCTGGCTCGCTGCACACACGTGGGCCGCACCCGGCCACCCTCAGGGGATGGTCAAGGGATGCGGCTCACGTTCATTTCGGAAGACACACAGCCATGTCCACCATCCCCATCACGAAGAACGGCGCAGAAAAACTCAAAGAAGAACTGCACCGCCTCAAGCACGTCGAGCGTCCCGCCGTTGTGGTTGCCATCGCCGAAGCGCGCGCTCAGGGTGACCTGTCGGAAAACGCCGAGTACGACGCCGCCAAGGACAAGCAAGGCTTCATCGAAGGCCGCATCCAGGAAATCGAAGGCAAGCTGTCTGCAGCCCAGATCATCGATCCGTCCACGCTGGACGCGGGTGGTCGGGTGGTGTTCGGTGCGACCGTCGAAATGGAGATCGAGGCCACGGGCGACATCGTGACTTACCAGATCGTCGGTGACGACGAGGCCGATCTGAAGGAGGGCAAGATTTCCATCGGCTCCCCCATCTCCCGCGCTTTGATCGGCAAGGAAGCGGGCGACGTGGCCGTGGTGCAGGCCCCGGGTGGCGCGCGCAACTACGAAATCATCGAAGTCCGCTACGTCTGATCACCAAGGGCTTTGGCATGACCGTCGTGCGTGTGCAATCGCTGCTGTCAGGGCTGTGGGCCGGTTTGTTGCTGGCCGTGGGCGGTGTGGCTGCGCCCAGCCTGTTCGCGGTGCTGGAGCGCCAGGCGGCTGGCACGGGGGCAGGGCAGATCTTCCAGATGGAAGCCCGCATCAGCTTGGGCATGGCCATCCTGCTGTTCGTGCTCGAACGTCGCCGCGTGCGTGACCTTGTTGAAGAAGGCCAGAGCACCTCGGCCATGAGTGCCACCTTGCTGATGGCGCTGGGCGCCTTGTTCCTGACGGTGTTTGGCGGCTTCGTGCTGCACCCACTGATCCAGGCGGCCAAGGCGGGCCAGCCCACAGCCTTGTCGTTCGGCGCGCTGCACGGGATCTCCGCCGCCTTGTACTGGGCCAAGACGCTGTTGGTGCTGATTTTGGCCTGGCGCTTGTCGGCACGCTGAGCCTGCGTTGATCCATGAAAAACGGCACCCGCAGGTGCCGTCGTGGAGCAGGGTAGGCGCTGATGCGTCCAAGATTGAAGCGGTCTGGCGATCAGTCCGGTTTTTTGCTGGCCACGCGCTTCTTGGCGCGCTTGATCAAGCCGCCAGCCGTCACGCGCTGGTTGCCCATGACCATGACCTTCTTCACTTCGGGGCGACGCAGGCCACTCTTGGAGAACTTCAGGATCTTGACTTCGCGGGGGGCGGCGCCACGCTTGTCGTCATCGACGCGCTCGGAAACCTTCTCAGGGATCGGGCGCCAGATCACCAGCAACTTGCCGATGTGCTGGATGGGCGCGGCGTTGAGTTGTTCGCAGATCTGAGCGAGGATGGCTTCTCGCGCGGCGCGGTCGTCTCCCAGAACGCGCACCTTGATCAGGCCGTGGGCCTTGAGGGCGGAATCGGTTTCCTTCAGGACGGGTTCGGTCAGGCCATCGCCACCGATCATCACGACGGGATCCAGGTGGTGTGCGTCGGCGCGCAGGGCGCGACGCTCGGCAGTGTTCAGTTCAATTGCAGGCATCCCTCTATTATCGAGCCATGAAACTCAAAACCAAAAGCAAAAAGATCAACAAGGCCTGGTTGAACGAACATGTGCACGATCCTTACGTGCGCCAGGCGCAGAAAGACGGGTTTCGTTCACGTGCTGCTTACAAGCTCAAGGAAATCGACGAGTCTCTGAACCTGATCCGCCCTGGTCAGTTGGTGGTGGACCTGGGCGCAGCGCCGGGCGCCTGGAGCCAGTACGTGCGTCGCAAGTTCGCGCCCAAGGACACCGGTGCCGGCGGCGCGGCCGTGGGCGAGCTCAACGGCACCATCATTGCGCTGGACCTGCTCGAGTTCGAGCCCATCGAGGGCGTGCAGTACATCCAGGGCGACTTCCGCGAAGACGAGGTGCTGGCCAAGCTGCAAGAGGCCGTGGGCGGCCGACCGGTGGACGTTGTGATTTCCGACATGGCGCCCAACCTCAGCGGCATCGACGTCACCGACAGCGCCCGCATCGCCCACCTCATCGAGCTCGCCATCGATTTTTCCCAGAATCACCTGAAAAAAGATGGCGCCTTGGTTTGCAAAGTTTTTCACGGGGCTGGCTACAGCCAGCTGGTGGAATTGTTCAAAGCGCATTTCAGGGTGTGCAAACCCATCAAGCCGAAGGCGTCCCGGGACAAATCCTCCGAGACTTTTCTGGTCGGCATCGGCCTGAAACAGGCGTGACGTTGAAGTGACGCGGGCCTGACGCCACAGGAAGCACCGATTTTCCGGCTTTCACATGGGGTCAGGCGGCGGCACAGGGGACTTGACTCGTCTAGAATCATCCCCAAGTACCGCGAAGACCGCGCCAATGTTTCACAACGTTGACATCGGCGCTGTTTTTGAACTGCCTTCAGTGTGTGGGTGCATCCAGCACCCGCTGAAGGTGGCGTGTAAGGGTTGAAGGAGCCGCGGTGAACAATCAATGGTTCTCTAAGATTGCAGTCTGGCTGGTTGTCGCCATGGTGTTGTTCACCGTGTTCAAGCAGTTCGATCGCGCCAGCAGTGTGGGCAGCCAGATGGCTTATTCGGAATTCCTGGAGGAAGTCCGCGCCAAGCGCATCCGCAGTGTCACTTTGCAGGAAGGCATGGGTGGCACCGAGATCTTGGCCGTCAGCACAGACGACAAGCGCATCCGTTCCACCGCCACCATCATGGACCGCGGTCTGGTGGGCGACCTGATCAACAACGGCATCAAGTTCGACGTCAAGCCGCGCGAAGAGCAGTCGCTCATCGTCAGCCTCTTGCTGTCCTGGGGCCCGATGCTGCTGCTGATCGGTGTGTGGATCTACTTCATGCGCCAGATGCAAGGCGGCGGCAAGGGCGGTGCCTTCAGCTTCGGCAAGAGCAAGGCCCGCATGCTGGACGAAGCCAACAACAACGTCACTTTCGCCGACGTGGCAGGTTGCGATGAGGCCAAGGAAGAGGTCAAGGAGTTGGTGGACTTCCTGCGCGACCCGCAGAAGTTCCAAAAGCTCGGCGGTCGCATCCCCCGAGGCGTGTTGCTGGTCGGCCCTCCGGGCACCGGCAAGACGCTGCTGGCCAAGTCCATCGCGGGCGAAGCCAAGGTGCCTTTCTTCACCATCTCCGGTTCTGACTTCGTGGAAATGTTCGTCGGCGTGGGCGCAGCCCGCGTGCGCGACATGTTCGACCAGGCCAAGAAGAACGCCCCCTGCATCATCTTCGTGGACGAAATCGACGCGGTCGGTCGTCACCGTGGCGCTGGCCTGGGTGGTGGCAACGACGAACGCGAGCAGACCCTCAACCAGATGCTGGTCGAGATGGACGGCTTCGAGACCAACCTTGGCGTGATCGTGATTGCCGCGACCAACCGCCCTGACATCCTGGACCCGGCACTGCTGCGTCCCGGTCGCTTCGACCGTCAGGTCTACGTCACGCTGCCCGACGTCCGCGGTCGCGAGCAGATCCTGAACGTGCACATCCGCAAGGTGCCCGTCAGCCAGGACATCCGCGCTGACATCCTGGCTCGCGGCACGCCCGGTTTCTCCGGTGCCGACCTGGCCAACCTCGTCAACGAAGCTGCCTTGTTCGCCGCCCGCCGCAGTGGCCGCGTCGTCGAGATGCAGGACTTCGAGAAGGCCAAGGACAAGATCATGATGGGCCCCGAGCGCAAGTCCATGGTCATGCCCGAGGAAGAACGCAAGAACACCGCTTACCACGAAGCTGGCCACGCTCTGGTCGCGCGCATGCTGCCCAAGACCGACCCCGTCCACAAGGTCACCATCATCCCGCGCGGCCGTGCGCTGGGTGTGACCATGCAGTTGCCCGAGGGTGACCGCTACAGCATGGACAAGCTGCGCATGCTGGACACCATCTCGGTGTTGTTCGGTGGACGCATCGCCGAAGAAGTCTTCATGAACCAGATGACCACGGGCGCATCGAATGACTTCGAACGGGCCACGGCCATTGCCCGCGACATGGTCACCCGCTACGGCATGACCGATGAGCTGGGCCCCATGGTCTATGCCGACAACGAAGGCGAAGTCTTCCTGGGTCGCTCGATCACCAAAACCACCAACATGTCCGAAGAGACCATGCAGAAGGTGGACAAACAGATCCGCAAGATCATCGACGAGCAGTACGCCACGGCGCGCAAGCTCATCGAAGACAACCAGGACAAGATGCACGCCATGGCCAAGGCCCTGCTGGAGTGGGAAACCATCGACGCAGAGCAGATCAACGACATCATGGAAGGCCGTGAGCCCCGTCCCCCGAAGGACTGGAACCCACCAGCCAACAAGCCCAACGGTGGCGCCAAGCCGCCGGTGAGCACCGACGGTGCGCCGGCCGCGGTCTGATCCGCGAGCCTCGCGCTCACACACAACGGGGCTTCGGCCCCGTTTGTTTTTTCAGCTCCCCCACAGGTCCATTCATCGCACTCACACAGCCCCATGCAGCACTGGCAGACAACCCGATTCACCATCGACCTCAGTCGCCCGCGAATCATGGGCATCGTCAACGTCACACCTGACTCGTTCTCCGATGGCGGTCAGCACGCCAGCACGGCGTCCGCCTTGCGGCACGCCGAGCAACTTGTCGCCGAAGGCGCTCACATCCTGGACATCGGCGGCGAGTCAACGCGCCCAGGGGCGCCCACGGTGCCGCCTGCGCAGGAGTGGGCGCGCATCGAGGGCACGCTCAAGGGTGCGTTGACGCTGGGCGTGCCTGTGTCCGTGGACACCTGCAAAACAGAAGTCATGCAGCGTGCGCTGGATGCGGGCGTGGACATCGTCAATGACATCCGCGCGCTTCAGGCCCCAGGCGCTCTGGAGGTGGTGCGGGCTCACGGGCGCTGTGGTGTCTGCCTCATGCACATGCAAGGCGATCCCGGCACCATGCAGCAAGCGCCGTCCTATGCCGACGTGATGGACGAAGTTCGGCATTTCCTGCAGCAGCGATTGACTGCGCTGCGTCAGGCAGGCGTTGCTGACGAGCGCATCACCCTGGATCCCGGCATCGGGTTCGGCAAGGCACCGGCGCACAACCTCGCGTTGTTGCGCCGCCAACCTGAGCTGCTGACGCTGGGCTTGCCGTTGTTGTTGGGCTGGTCGCGCAAATCCACCTTGGGGCAACTGACGGGGCGCCCTGTAGAGCAACGCCTGGTGGCCAGCGTGGCCGCAGCCCTTGCAGCAGTGCACCATGGCGCTCGCATCGTGCGTGTTCATGACGTCGGCGCAACAGCCGATGCGCTAAGGGTGTGGGAAGCCGCAGGATTGCTGGACGCAGGGGAAAACTCGGTCACAATCTGAACGCCCTTCATTCAGCATCGCAGCCATGTCACGACAATTCTTCGGCACCGACGGCATCCGCGGCACGGTTGGCCAGGACCCCATCACCCCTGATTTCGTGCTCCGACTGGGACACGCTGTGGGCCAGGTCTTGCGACGCCATGCTTTGGGTCGACCGACGGTGTTGATTGGCAAAGACACCCGCATCTCGGGTTACATGCTGGAATCCGCGCTGGAAGCCGGTTTTGCGTCAGCGGGTGTGGACGTCTTGTTGACGGGCCCATTGCCGACACCTGGGGTGGCTTACCTGACGCGTGCGCTGCGCTTGAGCCTGGGAGTGGTCATCAGCGCATCCCACAATCCCTTTGCGGACAACGGCATCAAGTTTTTCTCGGCGCGAGGCGAGAAGTTGCCCGACGAGTGGGAGTTGGCCGTGGAGGCTGCGCTGCGTGAGCCTCCTCTGTGGGTGGACTCGCCCAGCCTGGGCAAGGCCCGCCGTTTGGAGGATGCCCGCGGCCGCTACATCGAGTTCTGCAAGAGCACGTTCTCTTCCAACCTGTCGCTCAAGGGACTCAAGCTGGTGATCGACGCAGCCCACGGCGCAGCTTACCAAGTCGCGCCGGAAGTGTTCCACGAGTTGGGTGCCGAGGTGATTTCCATCGGCTGCTCGCCGGATGGGTTGAACATCAATGACGGTGTTGGCGCGACACATCCCGAGGCCTTGGTCGAGGCGGTCAAGGCCCACCGCGCTGACTATGGCATTGCCCTTGACGGCGATGCGGACCGGTTGCAGTTCGTGGATGCCACGGGCCGCCTCTTCAATGGCGACGAGCTGTTGTATGTGATGGTTGCCGACCGCCTCGATCAAGGCGAGGACATCCAGGGTGCCGTGGGCACGCTGATGACCAACATGGCCGTTGAGCTGGCACTGCAAAAACGCGGCATCGAGTTTGTGCGGGCCAAGGTGGGCGACCGCTATGTGCTGGAAGACTTGGTGCGCCGTGGTTGGCATTTGGGTGGCGAAGGCTCGGGGCACTTGATCGCATTGGACCGTCACACAACTGGAGATGGCATCGTCAGTGCGCTGCAGGTGCTTCAGGCCGTGGTGCGCAGCGCTTGCACGGTGGGGCAGTGGCTGGAAGGCGTTGAACTCTTTCCTCAGCGCCTCATCAACGTGCGTTTGCAAGCTGGGCAAGACTGGAAAAACAACGCCACCTTGCAAGCGGTGCAAAAGGAAGTCGAGGCAGAGCTGGTTGGGCGTGGTCGCGTTCTCATCCGCGCGTCGGGCACGGAACCCTTGCTGCGTGTCATGGTGGAGGCGCAGGAGCAAGCGCTGGCCGACCGGTGCGCGCAACGTTTGGCCGACGCAGTGAGTGCTTGATCTGCGCAAGATGCGTTGCTGCTTGGCCGCGATGTGAAAAAGGGCGCCACAGGGCGCCCTTTGCTTTGGTGGCAGACGCGGCACATCGGTGCCGCAGCTGCATCACTTCTTGGGAGGGGTCAGAACTCGGTCGATGACGTGGACCACGCCATTGGGGGCGAACAGATCGGCCTTGGTCACCAGGGACTCGTCCACGGTGACAAAGTCACCCGCCTTGGAGACGGCGATCTTGCCGCCGCCCAGTGTGGCCAGGGGCGCGCTACTGGCCAAGATGTCAGCGGACCTGACGGTGCCAGTCACCATGTGGTGCTGCAGCAGCGCTTTCAGTGCGACGGGGTCTTTGGCCAGCTTGTCCAGCGTGGCGGCCGGTACGGCCTTGAAGGCGTCGTCACTGGGTGCAAAAACCGTGACCGGAGCGCTGCCCGACAGCACGTCGTTCAGGCCGGCCGTGGCCACCAGCTTGTTGAACGTGCTCAAGTCGGTCGTGCTGCTCACCAAAGCTTGCACCGTTGCCGGGCCGCTGCTGCCGATCGAGGCGCAACCGGTGAACTGGATGAGGGCGCCCAAGGCGATGGCGGTCAGGGCCAGGCGGCGGGTGGGACGAAATGTCATGACGAGTCTCCAACAATGTGAGTGCGCTGCAACTTTGGCGCTGCCGGCAAGATAGGTCTCAAATGTGACAAATGCATGAACAAAATGTGAATGCAGCTGTGTGTGACATAGGCTTTGTGCGCCGGGTCTTTGATGACAATCGTGAGTGGATGTGTCACGGTTACGTCACAGAGGGCCGGTAGAGTGCGCAAGGTAAAAATTCGGTTGTCACATGACAAGGAAAGGCACACACATGAGCTTCAAGATGATTCGGACCGCTGTGGCTGTTTCGTTGGCCCTGATTTCGGGCAGCGTGCTCGCCAATGACGTGACTGGCGCGGGTGCCAGCTTCCCGGCACCTTTGTACTCCAAGTGGGCTGCTGCCTACAGCACCGCGAACAAGGTGCAGGTCAACTACCAGTCTGTCGGCTCCGGCGCCGGCATCAAACAGATCAAGGCCAAGACGGTGGACTTCGGTGCATCTGACATGCCTCTGACCGACGAAGAACTGGCCAAAGACGGCCTGCTGCAGTTCCCCACCGTGATCGGTGGCGTGGTGCCCGTCGTCAACATCAAAGGCATCACCCCGGGTCAGCTGAAGCTGACGGGTGAGGTGTTGGGCAACATCTACCTGGGCAAGATCACCAAGTGGAACGACCCCGCCATCGCTGCTTTGAACCCCAGTGTGCCTCTGCCTGACGCCGCCATTGCGCCTGTGCGTCGCGCTGACGGCTCTGGCACCAGTTTCATCTTCACAAACTATTTGTCGAAGGTGAACGCAGAGTGGAAGTCCAAGGTGGGTGAAGGCACCGCCGTGAACTGGCCGACCGGTGCGGGTGGCAAGGGCAACGAAGGTGTGTCGTCCTTTGTGCAGCGCCTGCCGAACTCGATCGGCTACGTGGAGTACGCCTACGCCAAGCAGAACAAGATGTCGCACGTTGCCCTGAAGAACGCTGCTGGCAACTACGTAGAACCCGATGACCTGACGTTCAAGGCTGCTGCTGCTGCTGCCGACTGGAACAAGTCGTTCTACCAGGTGCTGACCAACCAGGCCGGCAAGGATGCCTGGCCCCTGACCGGCGCCACCTTCATCCTGATCCACAAGTCACAGGACAAGCCTGTGCAAGGTGCCGCTGCGCTCAAGTTCTTTGACTGGGCTTACACCGCTGGTGACAAGGCTGCCGCTGAACTGGAGTACGTGCCGCTGCCCGCCGGCGTCAAGGATCTGGTTCGCAAGCAGTGGGGCGCCGTGGTGGACACCGCTGGCAAGCCTGTGTCGTACAAGTGATCGTCTGATCCTTGTTTGAAAAGGCCGGGCGCGTGCACAAAGCAGGCGTCCGGTTTGTGATTGAAGAGACTTCGCTCAAGCTGTCTCTGCGATGGAGTTCGCATGACCGCCATTTTGCCCACTGACATGGATGACGCTGGTGCACAGCCATCCCGTCAAGAAAAGCGCCACCCCATGACCAATCCGCCCTCTCGGCGTGTGAATGCCCCGTGGGCAGATGCCGTTTTCGAATGGGCTGCGCGTGCTGCGGCCTTCCTGACCCTGAGCTTGCTGCTGGGCATCATCGGTTCTCTGGTTGTGGGGGCTTGGCCTGCCATCCAGGAATACGG
>Ga0209617_10000130_pt1 | contig 29223 bp, 20 predicted proteins | sample LakEriepJuly2011_2_FD_187459 | JGI IMG/M metagenome (GOLD analysis project Ga0209617, IMG submission 187459) | Freshwater microbial communities from dead zone in Lake Erie, Canada - CCB epilimnion July 2011 (SPAdes) (version 2) | ecosystem: Environmental > Aquatic > Freshwater > Lentic >...
CGTCAAGCACCCCGAACTGACCATTGTTGGTAGCTCTCCCGAGCCGTTGGTGCAGTTGCGCGATGGCAAAGTGGTGAGTCGACCAATTGCGGGCACTCGCAAGCGTGGTGTCGACCAAGAGCACGATCGCAAATTGGCAGCCGAGTTGAAAGAAAATCCAAAAGAGATTGCCGAACACGTCATGCTTGTCGATCTTGCTCGCAACGATGTTGGCCGTGTTGCCAAGTTTGGAACAATGAATGTAGACGAGTTCATGTCGCTTGAGCGCTACAGCCACGTGATGCACTTAACTTCGCAAGTATCGGGAGAGTTGTTGGATGGACTTGGACCGATTGATGTGTTGCGTGCAACATTGCCGGCCGGCACCGTGAGCGGAGCGCCGAAAGTGCGAGCGATGGAGATCATTGACGAACTCGAGCCTGTCAAGCGCGGACCGTACGCGGGGGTTGTCGGTTACGTGGATTTTTGTGGCAACTTAGATACGGCAATTGCAATTCGCACCATGTTTATTGGTGAGCACGGCGCGTCGTTGCAGGCCGGTGCTGGCATTGTTGCCGACAGCATTCCCGAAGACGAAGACTTGGAGTGCTTCAATAAGACTGCTGCCTTGATGGCCGCCATTCCTGCTGCACGACGCATGACTGCCGCTCGCAATGCCGCTGCCGGCACGCAATGAATAACTCGCAATTGAGTAATTTATGGTTTTGGAAATCAATTGAACGCGATGTGATCACCGTGACTGGTTCGGATGCCAAGACATACCTGCACTCACAACTCAGCCAAGACATCGCATCTATGCAACCCGGCGATGTGCGGATGTCATTGCTCTTGCAGCCGACCGGAAAAGTTGATTCGCTACTGCGAGTGACATGTGCAGCAGCCGATCGATTCGTGCTCGACTGTGATCCGGGATTTGGTGAGTCAACTGTTGCACGGCTGAGTCGTTTCAAGATCCGAGTTAATGCCGAGATCGAATTGCAACGTCAAACTTGGCGCGCAGTGCGCAGCACCGAATCGGCCGCAAAGACAAATATTGCTCAGTCGCTCGATGTCAGTGGCGCCATACCTGCATGGCGGTGTGATGGAACGGCGTTCGATTTTTTTTCACCCACCATGGTCTTGCCTGCAACATTGCGAGAGGGAACCGAAGCAGAATTGCAGGAATCCCGCGTGCGAGCATTGTGGCCAGAGATGGGTGTTGACATCACGACCGAGATGATCCCTGCAGAAACAAGCGTGGTTGATGTGGCGGTGAGTTTTACTAAGGGTTGTTATCCAGGCCAAGAACTGGTGGAACGAATGGATTCACGGGGGTCAATGGCACCTCGCAGATTGTGCAGGGTAATTTGTGCCTCAGATGTAAAGGTTGGTGACGAAGTGTTGGTCGATGGCCAAGCTGTCGGCGAATACACCACGATTTCTGGCACTGTTGCGCTCGCGCTGATCAAGCGAGGGGTTGAGCTCATCGACCCTTTTGGAGAAAATTAGCCCCTCTAGGATGGCTGTATGACTTACATCTACGCTTTTGATCACAAGCACCGCAAATCGCCGATGAGTCTCAAGGACTTGCTGGGCGGCAAGGGTGCCAACTTGGCAGAGATGATGAGTGTGCTTCGTTTGCCAGTGCCACACGGATTTACGGTGACCACCGATGCGTGTCGCGACTATATGCACGGCGGTTGGCCGAAGAGCCTTGACAAAGAGATCACGCTGCAGGTTGCAGCACTCGAGCGCAAAATGAAAGCGCGTTTGGGTGATCCGTCAAGTCCGTTGTTGGTGTCGGTGCGCTCGGGAGCCAAGTTTTCGATGCCGGGCATGATGGACACGGTTCTCAATCTGGGTCTGAATGACAAGAGCGTGGTTGGTTTGGCTCGTACCACTAACGACGAGCGTTTTTCGTATGACAGCTACCGCCGCTTCATTTCGATGTACGGACGCATTGTGCTCGGCATTGATGGTGCAAAGTTTGAGCATCCGTTTGATGATGCCAAAAAGACTGCGGGAGTAAAGAGTGACGCAGACTTGCCAGCATCGGCATTGAAGACATTGTGCGAGACGTACAAACAGGTCGTCAAGGCTGAGACTGGTCGCGAATTCCCACAAGATCCGATGAAGCAGTTGCGTGGCGCGATTGAGGCTGTGTTTCGTTCGTGGAATGGTGCGCGAGCGATTGCATACCGTGTGCGCGAAAAAATCAGCCACGATTTGGGCACCGCAGTAAACGTGCAAGCAATGGTGTTTGGAAATCGTGACAACAACTCGGGTACGGGTGTGGGTTTCACTCGCAACGCGGCGACCGGCGAAAACAAACCGTATGGCGACTTTTTGGTTAACGCTCAGGGTGAAGACGTGGTGGCGGGCATTCGCAACACCGAAACGCTCGACGACCTCAAGCGCCAATTTCCGGCGATCCACGCAGAGTTGATGACAATCTTTGATCGACTTGAGCGCCATTACAAAGACATGTGTGACACCGAGTTCACGATTGATCAAGGCAAGTTGTGGATGCTGCAAACACGAGTCGGCAAGCGCACAGGTGCTGCTGCGCTGCGCATGGCAGTTGACATGACGAAGCTAACTGGCAGTGGCAAGGCAGCGTGGAAGATTTCAAAGAAAGATGCGTTGATGCGCGTAGCGGCCGAGCATCTCGATCAGGTATTGCATCCGCAATTTGCAAATAAGTCAAAGGCACTGACAAAGGGTCTTGCTGCATCGCCGGGCGCAGCAGTTGGTGCTGTGTATTTCACCGCTGACGATGCGGCTGCTGCGGCAGGACGAGGCGAGGCTGTCATTTTGGTGCGCAGCGAGACGAGCCCAGAAGACGTGCACGGCATGATGGTTGCAAAAGGCATCTTGACTGCTCGCGGCGGACTCGTGAGTCATGCTGCTGTAGTTGCTCGCGGATGGGGAACACCAGCAATCGTTGGTGCAGACTCCGTGCACATTGACGGCAAAATGTTCACTGTTGGCGACACAGTTGTACGTGAAGGAGATGTGATTTCGCTCGATGGCACAACTGGCGAAGTGATGATTGGCGCGATGACACTTGCTGCAGCCGAACCGACTAAAGAGTTCCATACAATCTTGAAGTGGGCGGATGAGATACGCAAAGGCAAGCTTGCGGTGCGTGCAAATGCCGATACCGATGAAGATGCGTCTAGGGCGCGCGAATACGGGGCAGAGGGCATTGGATTGTGCCGCACCGAGCACATGTTTTTGGCTCCAGATCGCTTACCAGTCGTGCGACGCATGATTTTGGCAAGTACTCCTGCCGAAGAGACTGCTGCATTGGATGAATTGCGCAAAGTGCAGACCGAAGACTTTGCTGCATTGCTGCGCGCGATGAGTGGATTACCTGTCACTGTTCGCTTGCTCGACCCGCCATTGCACGAGTTTTTGCCACGCGTTGATGAGCTTGAGATCAAGAAGGCAACTGTTGGTCTCACTGCTGAAGAATCAAAACTGATGGAAGCAGCACATTCGTGGGCCGAAGTCAACCCAATGCTCGGAACTCGTGGTGTTCGCCTCGGAGTTGTTAAGCCCGGTTTGTATGCCATGCAGGTTCGGGCTTTGCTCGCGGCTGCCGACATGGTGGCCAGTGAGGGCTTTTCGCCGATTGTTGAAGTGATGATTCCGCTCACCGTGACTAAAGAAGAGTTGGCACTGGCACGCAGTTGGGTCGAACAAGAAATTTTGGATCACTCGAAGCAACTGAAGCCGGCTGCAAAGTCTGGCGTAAAAAATTCAGTCAAAAACTCAGTCAAAAACTCAGTCAAAAAATCGAAGCGTCCCAAAGTGACCATCGGCACGATGATTGAAACACCACGTGCTGCGCTCGTTGCAGGTGAGTTGGCCGAGATCAGCGACTTCTTTAGCTTTGGTACAAACGACCTCACACAGATGACGTTTGGTTTTAGTCGCGACGATGTGGAAAGTCGCATGATGCCTGCATATTTAGAGGCCGGCTTACTGAAGCGAAACCCATTTGAAACTATTGACCAGGTTGGTGTTGGTGAACTTGTGAAAATTGCCGCCGCACGTGGTCGCAAGGCAAAACGCGGAATCAAACTTGGTGTGTGCGGGGAACACGGTGGCGATCCAGAATCAATCGGATTGTTTTATCGCGCGGGACTTGACTACGTGTCGTGTTCGCCGTATCGTATACCTATAGCCCGACTTGCGTCAGCGCAAGCGATCATCGGGGGAAGTAAAGCCGAAACTAAATAGTTTCGGCATAAAACCCGAGAGGTCAAAGGAAGAAAATGCTGAGCACTCTATTTAGCGCAGGTTCACGTAGTGAAAATTTTGTAGACATCACTGTCCCATGGTGGGGATGGTACATGTTGCTTGGTGTAATTGGAACACTATTGCTCGTTGACATTCTGATTGTCCACCGTCGTCCACATGTTGCTCACCTTAAAGAAGCAGCGATCGAATCGATTGTGTGGGTGAGCATCGGCGTTGGGTTTACGTTTGTCATTTGGGCCATGTTTGAAAGGGCGGCTGCTGTTGAGTACATCAGTGGCTACCTCATTGAGAAGAGCTTGAGTGTTGACAATGTGTTTGTCTGGGCAATGATTTTTACTCACTTCAAAGTGCCACGCGAGTATCAGCACCGCGTCTTGTTCTGGGGAATTTTTGGTGCGCTAGTGATGCGTTTTGTGTTCATCTTCCTTGGCGTTGCAATCATTGAGCGCTTTGATTATGTCTTGATTGCCTTTGGACTCTTTCTTATCTACACCGGTGTCGGCGTGTTTCGACATGGTGACGAGGATGAGAAAAATCCGTCAGACACACGTACGATGCGACTTTTCCACCGCTTTGTTCCGACTACTGACGAGTTGGACGGGCAGAAGCTCTTCACCAGGAAGAACGGAAAACGTCTTGCAACTCCGTTGCTCGCAGTGTTGGTCGTAATTGAAATCTCCGACGTGATATTTGCTGTTGACTCTGTACCTGCCGTGCTCGCAGTGAGCAATGAGCAGTTCATTGTGTTTGCGGCGAATGCTTTTGCCATCATGGGTCTGCGCGCGCTCTACTTTTTGTTTGCCGATATCAAGGACCGCTTTGTCTACCTCAAACCAGCCATCTCGGTGCTGCTTATTTATGTGGGTATCAAAATGACTATTGCGCATTGGTACCACGTGCCAACTTGGCTGTCCCTGCTGTTTATTTTGACGGTCATGACCGTCGCCATCGTCGCTTCAGTGGTCCACGACCGCAAGCACTAGTCTGCATGGCGTGGCCATTAGTGATGACGACATAGAGCGGCTGCGCGAAACCGTTTCGCTTGTAGACGTAGTGCAGGGCTATTTGCCTTTGCGCAGAGTGGGTCGCAACTGGGTGGGTCTGTGCCCATTTCATGCCGAAAAATCTGGGTCATTCAATGTGCGCGAAGAAACCAAGCGCTATCGCTGCTTTGGTTGCGGTGCTGCGGGCGACGTTTTTAAGTTTGTGCAAGACATCGAGCATCTTGACTTCGTTGGCTCGATTGAACATCTCGCCAACAAGGCGGGAATAACCCTGACGTATACAACGGGTGGTCAAAGTAAAGATCGCCAACATCGCAAACAACTGATCGAAGTGATGGACAAAGCGGTTAATTGGTATCACGAGAGGCTCTTGACCAGCCCCGATGCGCGTGTAGCGCGGGATTACTTGCGCGATCGTGGTCTCTCGGGCGAAGTGGCGCGTCAATTCAAAATGGGTTGGGCGCCAGATGACTGGGATGCAATGAGTAAAGAGATTGGTGTGTCAATTGATCTACTGAAAGAAGTTGGTCTTGCATTTATCAACAAGCGAGGCAACGCACAAGATTCATTCCGTGCTCGCGTGCTTTTTCCGATATTCACTGATGCGGGTGATGCAGTTGCTTTTGGTGGGCGCATTTTGCCAGGTAGCACCGACCCTGCAAAATATAAGAACTCATCAGAAACAACTATCTATGCAAAATCAAAAACCTTGTACGGCCTCAATTGGGCCAAGCAAGACATTGTTGCTGCCGACGAAGTAATTGTTTGTGAGGGTTACACCGATGTCATTGGCTTTCATCGCTCGGGCATTACGCGCGCTGTTGCTACTTGTGGAACTGCGCTTACCGAGGAGCACGTGCGACTCTTGAAACGGTTTGCCAACAAAGTTATTTTGGCTTTTGATGCCGATGCGGCCGGTCAGGGTGCAGCGGAACGTTTTTATGAGTGGGAGAGTCGCTACAAACTGCAGGTATTTGTTGCCAAGTTTCCAGATGGCAAAGACCCAGGTGAACTTGCTATGACAAACCCCGAAGCACTTGCTGCGGCGATTAAAGATGCCAAGCCATTTTTGGGTTTCCGACTACAGCGCACACTCGATGCTGGGTCGATTGCATCGCCCGAGGCACGCTCGCGCACGGCGCAGCAAGCAATGGCTGTCATCAACGAGCACCCAGATAAAAATGTGCGCAAGATTTATGCAGGAGAAGTGGCCAGCCATGTTGGTATTCCCGCTGCCGACCTGATGCAACTCGCTGAGCGCGGTAGTCGTAAACCCGAAGTGCGCACCAGTCCTACCGTTGACTCATCCCGCCGAGAAAATGCCGAGTTTGTGGCTCTGGCGATTATGGTTCAGGATTGGAATGGTATTGCGACATGGATGAGCGAGGGTTTGTTCTCGGATGACCTCTATCGCAGGGCGTATTTGGCGGTTGCATCAGTGACCGGCAATATTGCGGGAGCACTTGAAGCCGCCGATCCAGATGCTCGTGAAGTGATTGAGCGCGCTGCAGTTGCCGATATTGATTCGGACCCATTTACCGAAGCAAAGAATCTGATCTCTGCTGCTGTTCGTAGAGAGTTGTCAATTCGCAATCGCATCACTGATCCGGACGAGATTCGTGCTGACCGTGATGCTCGAATTTTGCTGGAAGAAATTGACAATCCAACAATGGCAGACGCTGTGGCGATGGAACTTTTGGATTGGTTGGGCAAACGAGTGGGCGAGCACGCATGAGGCATGTGATTGGCAGTGATACTGGCCCAGATGCAGTGCGGATGTATCTGAACGAGATTGGTCAGGTCGATCTACTCAATGCAGATGACGAAAAGCGTCTTGGCAGAGCCATCAAGGATGGACTGGATGCCGATGCACAACTCAAGCGCGGCATAGGCACGCTCGGTGTGCGTGACAGGCGAGCATTGCAGCGTGTGGTGACCGAGGGGATCAAGGCTAAGGATCATATGGTGCGAGCCAACTTGCGGCTCGTGGTCTCGATCGCACGTCGATATGACCGCAAAGAATTGCAATTAGCCGACTTGATTCAAGAAGGCAACATCGGTTTGATGCATGCCGCCGACAAGTACGACTACGAAAAAGGTTTCAAGTTTTCAACGTACGCAACCTGGTGGATTCGTCAGTCAATGACGAGAGCGATGGCGGATCAGGGGCGCAACATTCGCATTCCTGGACACATGATGGAGATTGTCAATCGTGTGCATCGTGCCGAGCGCGAACTTGCTTCAGAGCTCGAGCGTGACCCAACGCCAGACGAAGTTGCGGTGCGCACACAGATGACTGTCGAAAAACTTTTGGACGTAATGCAGCTCGCATTGTCAACAACCAGTCTGGACGCCCCCGTGGGCACCGACTCTGATGACCTGACGGTTGGCGACACCATTGCTAGTGGTGATGCAACTAATGATCCGAGTGAATCAACTGAGCGCCGACAACTGGGCGAGGCAGTAGAGCGAACTTTGAGCGATTTGCCAGAGCGTGACCAAGATATTGTGTCGATGCGATTTGGGATTGGAAAGTATGAAGGTCAGCCGCACACGCTTGAAGACGTGGCGAAAAAGATGAATGTGACGCGCGAGCGAGTGCGTCAAATAGAGCAAAAGACATTGGCTAGGTTGCGCCACCCGCACAACAGCGCCAACCTGCGCGCTTTTCTTGACGACAACTAGTCTGTAGGTATGAAATCGGTTTCTCCATCAGGCACGGCTCGAAGCCGAGCCACCGATGTCAAGGTGGTAACGGTAAACGCTGAGGGCCGTTCGGGCTCCAAGCCAGACTTTGTAGTCACTGAAGAGCCGATGGAGATCAGGGCTGGCGCACCCGGTCAGGAACCTGAGTCGGTTTCGGTCACGATGCGCACGCCTGGTCATGATTTTGAGTTGGCGGTTGGCTTTTTGTTTACGGAAGGCATGATTGTTTCGCCGAGTGATGTTGCAAGTGTGAAGTATTGCGAGCTCAACGGCGAAGAAGAGCAAAAGTACAACATCGTTACTGTTGGCCTCACACGCGCATTCGATATGGCGCTCGCTCGACGAGCAATGGTGACGTCATCGAGTTGTGGCATCTGTGGCACTGAGTCGCTTGATCAATTGCTGACGTGTACAACTCCTGTAGATCGCGAATCCGGTCCCAGATTGACGACTTCAGTTCTGATCGGGTTGCCCGATGCTGTGCGCAAGGTGCAGCCGACGTTTGATCGCACTGGTGGATTGCATGCCGCTGCATTGTTTGACTCCAAGGGAAAAATGAAAGTAGTACGAGAAGACATTGGTCGGCATAACGCAGTCGACAAAGTGATCGGTCATAGCGTGCTTGATAAGTCCGTACCACTCACTCAATATGGATTGTTTTGTAGCGGGCGATTGTCGTTTGAGATTATTCAGAAGGCGGCAATGGCGCGCATTGCATTAATTGCTGCGGTTGGTGCGCCCTCGAGCCTTGCAGTGCAAACGGCAGATGCCTTTGGCATCACGCTGATTGGATTTTTGCGCGATGGTAAGGCAAACATTTACACGCATGATCACCGCATGCAGATGTAGTTCTACGAAAAAGTTGCTTGATCGCTCGCTGTTTTGCGCAACACGTCTTCGTTGAGTGAGATCCCAAGGCCTGGTTCGTCTGAAAGGTGAATCCAACCCTCACCATCGGCTTCGATCGTGTTGGTGAGCATGTAGTCGCGTCGCTCGGTTGTCCACTCTGGCGGGTCAAATGGAAACTCGATGAATGGAGCGCCGACGGTGCCAGCCGTAACGTGCAGGTTGCCCATCACGCCGATGCCAGTACCCCACGTGTGAGGGGTGAAGATTTTGCCGGCTGCAGCAACTTCGTGCGCAAACTTGGCGAGGCCCGTGATGCCTTGAGTGCACACAACATCTGGTTGAAACACATCGAAGCAACCGCGCTGCAGTAATTCGCGAAATTCATATGGCTCGCGCGTGAGTTCTCCGCCAGCAATACGGATCTTGACGCGATTGTGCAGCTCGGTCATGCCGTCGTAGTCGCCGCGATGCAGTGGCTCTTCCATCCAGTACACACCGTTATCCTCGAGCACTTTTGCCACGTCTGTGGCGTGATCAACAGTCCAAGGCGCTGCAATATCCCACGGCATGCGCCATCCCTGATTGCAGTCAACCATTAACTCGAGTGACGAGTCCAGATCATCGCGAATGGCTTTGACAACGGCAAGGTCGTCATCCAACTTTGGTCTGCCAAAACGCACCTTGAGGGCGGGGAAGCCAAGATCGCGGGCTTGGCGTGCGACAGTGACCATGTCGGCGATTGGGCGGTGTACGCCAGAAGATGCATACGCACGAATCTTGTTGCTGAACCCACCGAGCATCTTCCAAACAGGTTCGCCGTTAATCTTGCCAATGAGATCCCATAGTGCGAGATCGAGTGGCCATGGTCGGCCTGCATGAAACTCAATATTTGAGAGCACTGCAGCGTGTCGATCGATGTTGGTTGGATCTTGACCGATGAAATACTTTTGATAGTCGGAAAACCCGTACATCGAATCGCCGGAGCCAATTCCGCATCTGCCAGCATCGTCAAAGACGCGCACGATCGTGGCTGGAAAGTGTGTGCGTGGAACTGTGTCCCACGAAGCAGGGAATGGTGGATCTAACGGCAGTCGATGGTGTGTGATCTCGATGCGCGTGATCGTGCTCATGGGGTAAAGACTTAGGCGCGCATGCGAGAGCCGCTTGGGTCGAGCACAGGCTCGAGTTGCAAGTGGGCCGGACGCATATTGCCGATGATCTCGATCTCGAAGCCAGTCGTTCCCTCTGCAGCCAATGCCGCAGGGATGTAACCGAGAGCAAGCGAGACACCCGAGTAATGGGCATAGCCGCCAGATGTGATCCAGCCAACTACTTCACCATTATGAAACACCGGCTCGTCGCCAAGCACGTCTGCAGGCTTGTCCTTATCGACGTCAACCCTAAACATCACGAGCTTGCGTGCAGGGCCAGTCTTCATCTCTGCCTCGACTGCAGCGCGACCGATGAACTCGTGGTCAAACTTCATCGCGCGTTCCATGCCGGATTCGAGTGGCGTGTAGATAGGGCGGAACTCTCGGTACCACGTGCCGAAGTTCTTTTCGAGACGCATCGTGATCAACGCACGGAAGCCGAACAAACGCATGTCAAACTCTTTGCCGGCATCCCAGATGAGATCAAACAAGTAGCGCTGATATTCTGGAGCAATCCAAATTTCGTAGCCCAAGTCACCTGTGTAGGTCATGCGTGACAACCACACCGGCGCCATGCCGATGTTGACGCGACGGAATGACATAAACGGAAAGTCCTTGGTTGCGAGCGATGTATCGGTCAGTTTTTGCAGGACATCGCGCGAGCGAGGACCGGCAACGGTGAGACCCACCATCGAAAGTGAAAGTGTCTCGAATCGAATTGGAGAACCCTCTGGCAGGTGAGCCAGGAACCAACGTGGGTGATGCACTTCTGCGGCCTGCGAACCGAACAAGAAGAACTCTTCTTCGCCAATTCGCGATACGGAAAACTCACCTTCGATGCGACCCTGTGGGTTGAGCATTGCTGTGAGTACGGTGCGACCAATCTTTGGCAATGCATTGGTGAACAATCCTTGCAACCATGCTGCCGAACCTGGGCCACTCACTTTGTACTTAGCAAAGTTGGAAGCTTCGGAGAACCCAACACGCTCACGCACCGCACGCGACTCTTCGCCAACGTTGTTGAACGCACTCGATCGGTAAAACGTCACTTCTTCAACTGGTTCTTTGCCCTTGTCCTGGAACCACAATGGGTGCTCAAGACCGAAGCCCACACCCATCACCGCGTTGTGCTCGAGCAAGCGATCATAAATTGGTGTGGTGAGCAATGGGCGTGCTGCTGCTAGTTCTTCGTTCGGGAACGTGATGCGGAATCGACGCGAATAGTTTTCACGCACTTTCGCATGTGTGTATGCAAGTGTTGCGTAATCGCCATAACGAGCAACATCCATACCCCAAATATCTGCACCAGGGTCACCATTGACCATCCAGTTAGCAAGCGACAAACCAACGCCGCCACCTTGCGACAAACCGGCCATAACGCCACATGCAGACCACATGCCGCGCATGCCGCGGATTGGGCCAACGAGTGGGTTGCCGTCAGGGGAGAAGGTGAATGGACCGTTTACAAACTTTTTGATACCCGCACGACCAACAGCAGGAAAGTGGGCGAATCCACGTTCAAGTTCTGGTGCAATGCGCTCTAGATCATGTGGCAACAACTGGAACACAAAATCCCACGGTGTTTCTTTTGCAGCCCAAGGGCGGTTCTCTTGCTCGTACGTTCCAAGCAAAATGCTTTGTCCTTCTTGACGAGCATAGATTTCGCCAGCGAAGTCAATGATGTGCGGCAATTCGCGTCCCATTGTCTTGTTGTACTCAATGACTTCGTCCATTGGCTCTGTCATCAGGTAGTGGTGTTCCATCGCCAACACCGGCAACTCAAGACCGCACATGCGACCAACTTCTCGTGCCCACAATCCACCGGCATTGACCACGTGCTCTGCATGAATCGTGTGATCCTTGTCGGTAATGACATCCCATGTTCCGTCAGGTCGGTGGTTGAGACCAGTCACCCATGTGTCGGTGTACACCTCTGCACCACGATTTTTTGCACAGATTGCATATGCGTGTGTGACGCCGTATGGGTCAACCGAACCTTCGTCTTCGTCGTACAACGCACCAACAAAATATTTCTCTTCGAGCAGCGGGTTGAGCGCCTTTGCTTCTTTCATCGACAACATTTCCATATGCATGCCCAAATAGCGACCACGAGCCTGCGCCATGCGCAAGAAGTCGAGACGCTCTGGTGTGTCGGCAAGCATCAAACCGCCGGGCAAGTGAATGCCGCAGTTTTGACCAGATTCTTTTTCAATCTCTTTGTACAAGTTGACGGTGTACTGCTGCAATCGAGCAACGTTTGGGTCGCCGTTGAGCGTGTGCATACCACCGGCAGCGTGCCATGTTGAACCTGCAGTGAGTTGCTTGCGCTCAACGAGCACGACATCTGTCCATCCGGCCTTTGTGAGGTGATACAACACCGATGCGCCTACGACGCCTCCACCGATTACTACTACACGTGCTGATGATTTCATGATGAGTAACTTTCTATGTTTTTTACTGAATGTCTTTTGCTAAAAATCAGTTGCTACGCCACCTTCGGCGAGTCTGCGTGCACGGAACGCATCAAGTTCCTCGACGATTGCTGCATCCATTGCAGGTTTCTCGTAGCCGTCAAGGTAGGCCTGAGCGAGTTGACGCGCCTTTTGGTCGGCGGTTGGCTTGCCAGCCTCTTCCCACGACTCATAGTTGCGCCAGTCGGAAAGGATTGGCTTGTAAAACGCATCGCGGAAACGATCCTGCGTGTGTTGCACACCAAAATAGTGACCGCCCGGGCCAACTTGACCAATTGCTTCGTGCGCAAGCGTTGCTTCATCAACAACGATTGGTTCAAGATAAGCAGCAACCATTGCCAAGAGATCGGCGTCGAGCACAAACTTCTCGAGCGAAGCGTGAAGTCCACCTTCCATCCAGCCAGCACCGTGCATCAACACGTTGACACCGCCTTGGATTGCGCCCCACAACGAAAACACGCTTTCGTATGCGGCTTGCGCATCTAGTGCATTTGATGCACACACATTGCTCGAGCGGTATGGCACGTTGTAGCGACGGGCAAGTTGTCCACCCGCCATTGCAGTGCGCATGTATTCGGGGGTTCCAAATGCCGGAGCACCCGACTGCATGTCGACGTTGGAAGTAAAACCGCCGTAAGCAACTGGCGCGCCTGGTCGTACGAGTTGTGTGAAAACCATGCCAGCAAGTGCCTCGGCATTTTGCTGAGCGAGTGCTCCAGCAAGCGTGATTGGCGCCATTGCGCCTGCCAACGTGAAAGGCGTAATGATGATGATCTGATTGCGCGACGAAAATTCCATAATGCCTTGCAACATCGGAATGTCGAGACGCAATGGTGATGACGAGTTGATGATCGAAAATACTGATGGTTCTTTGTCGAGTGTCTCTGGCGAAACCTGTCGAGCGATGCGCGACATCTCGAGCACGTCTTGGTTGCGTTGACGGCCGAGGCTGTAACAGTGAATTGCTTTGTCGGTCATGGTGAGCATGTCGTATGAACACTCAATGTGACGAATCGATGCGTGCAGGTCAACCGGCTCCACAGGGTAACCAGCAGTGAAATGCACGATGTTGAACATCTGAACAAGTTTGAGTAGATCTTGGAAGTTCTGACGATTGCCCGCATGGCGAGTGCCGTCGAGCTCCATAAAGTTTGGAGGGCTTGCAACCGAACCAAATGCCATCCAGTTGCCACCGATGTTGAGCGTGTGGTCTGGGTTTCGAGCGTGCAACTTGAATTCGCTCGGGCAGGTCTTGATTATCTCGAGCACCATTTCTGGATCGAAGCGCACGCGGTTGTCGGTGATTTTTGCGCCAGCTTTGGCAAGTAAGTCGCGAGCTTCTGGCAACAAAAAGTCCATGCCGTAGTCCGACAAAATACGCAATGACGCTAAGTGGATGCTTTCGAGTTCATCGTCGCTCACCACTTTCGTGGGTGCGTAGTTCATGCGCGGTTGACGAAATGGCTTCTGCTCTGGAAGTAGCGAGCGAGGGCCTGCTGCTTGTCGTTCGCGGCCGCGACGACGTGGACCTCCAGCTTCAACTTCAGGCACGATTAACTCTCCAAATCACAAATTCCAATAGGGCTAAGAGAAAAAGGCTAGTGCTCAATACTTGACTAGTCATAACTAAAGCCGCAATTTGCTCGCTAATACCTTTGTGAAAAGAGAGTGTCAGTGGCTAATGACCGCGGCTATTGACCGCGACGGCGGCGAATTTCGGCAGAAATTGCAGGCACAACCTTGTGCAAGTCTCCGATGACTGCGTAGCCAGCCTTGGTCACAATGTTTGCCTCACGGTCGGTATTGATTGCCAAGATATTTTTCGACGCCATTGCGCCAACCCAGTGCTGAATGGCACCAGAAATACCACAAGCAATGTAAATATCTGGTGCAATACGTGTGCCGGTCTGTCCAACTTGATCAACGTGGTTGCGCCAACCATTGTTGGTCACGGCGCGTGAGCAGCCGACGATACCGCCCAATAGCCCGGCCAATTCCTCGAGAGGGCCAAATGCTTCTGCCGATCCAACACCTCGTCCACCACTGACGACAACAGGCGCTGTGGCAAGTGTGACACCAGCAACTCGCTCGACTCTGTCGCGAACGAACGAATGCATCACTGATGCGTCCAACTCAACATCGACAACTACAACACTGGCAGTTGTTGGTGCTTCCACAGGCTCAACAGTGTGGTTGGCGAGCGTGACGAGTTTGATTGATGCATCGAGTGCAGCATTCTCGAGCAGTGACCCACCCCAACGTGCGCGAGTAACTTGCAGCGGTTGTGCGCCATCAAACGATGTATCAAACTCGGTGCAGTTCATGGACGCTGGAAGGTCGAGACGTGCTGCAACTTGGGCAATAACTTCGTGACCGCGCTCGGTTCCGCATCCGATAACAACCTGGGGTGATATGTTGCGCACAATTTGTGCAACAGACTCACCCCACGCTTCAGGGCCAAAGTCAACAAGTGCTGCATGGTGTGCTTGATGCACAGTTGTTGCGCCATATGCAGCGATTGCATCGCTCAATCCATCGGCATTTGCTCCAACGGTTACTGCTTCCATTGTTGTGTTGATTTGTTTTGCAAGATTGCGACCAGCAGTAAGTGCGCCAAGTGATGCTGGAGTCATCGTGCCACGGTCGTGTTCTACAACGACGAGCACGCTCATTTGAAAACTCCAAGTTCGACGAGCAAGTCGACAACTGCCGACGCTGCCTCAGGGCCAGTGCCAAGAATCTGTGTATTGCTGACGCGCTCGGGTGGGCGCTGCAACTGAATCATTTTGAGTCCACCAACCTCTGCCGAAATTTCGGTGCGCTGTATCTCAACCTTTTTGGAAGCGAGGCGACCCTTCATTGTCGGATAGCGGGGGAGGTTGATGCCTTCACGCACTCCGATACACGCAGGAAGTGGCAGGTTGTAGATCTCAATGCCAGCATCCGATTCGCGACGAACGGTGGCAACGCCATCTGCTACTTCAATGCCTTTTGCACCGTTGACCATTGGTCGACCGAGTTTGACCGCTGCACGCACACCAACTTGGTAGCCGCACGAGTCGGCCGATTCGTTGCCAAACAGGATGAGGTCATAGTTGCCATTCGCGGTTTCAAGTGCGGTAATTGCCGAACTGATTGCTGATGCAGTTCGTTGCGCATCCCAATCCATTCCTTCAATGGGAACCAATACGGCCTTGACTGCACCGACGCTTGCCGCAGTACGTAGTTGCTCTTCTGCTTCGACTCCGCCCAGGGTGAGCACAGTGACTTCGCCACCATGTTTTTCTGCAAGCTGCACGGCCGCTTCGACTGCACATTCTTCGTGCGGGCTGACAGTGAAGCCAAGAAACGCAGTGTCGACTTGCTGGCCATCTTCGGTGATGTTGATGCGCGCGCCAGGGGCTGGCACACGTTTGACACAGACGAGGATGTTCATGGTCGAATAAAAGTTTCTAGCTCTTCATCCGCGCATCGGTTGGGTCAAACAACGGTTGCGATCCAACACGAGCAACGCGCACTGGAAACATCTCGTTCATGTACATCACGCGCAGTTCGTTGCCTTCAACGGCGTGTTCTGGAGTGAGGTATGCAAGCAACAAGTATTTGCCAAGCGATGGTGCTGCACCCGCAGTCGTTACGCGTGAAACGCGGCCCTTGGTGTCGACAATTCGTTCGCCATCTTTTGTCAAGATTGGCTCGTTGCCACCTGTTGGGAATCGCTTGATGCCCGACTTGCTGGTGTTGTCAATCATCTCGAGTGTGCACATGATCGCCGCTGGCTTCTCGTCGCGTGCCTTCATGTACTCGGCTTTGCCTATGAAGTCGGCAGACTTCACTTTGGCGCGGTTGAGGCCGGCTTCCATTGGGTTGTACTCGCTCTCGAGTTCTGCACCCATGAGGCGGTAGCCCTTTTCGATCCGACCAGTAACTGCGTACACACCCATGCCAACAGGAATGATTTCAAATTCCTTGCCGGCTTCGGCAATGGAATCCCACAAGCGCAAGCCGTGTTCCATCTTGGTGTAGATCTCCCAGCCGTTTTCGCCAACATACGAGATGCGGAACATGGTTGCAGGAACTCCGTCAATCAGCACTTCGCGCACCGAACCGTATGGGAAGTTTGCTTGGCTGACATCGAACGGAACCAACTTGCCTTCAGCATTGATGTTTTGTGTTGCCTTTGCCATTGTCTTTTCGGCATTTGGACCCCACACGCCGATTGTGCACAGCGCACTCGACATGTCGGTGAATGTGACCGAACCGTCTTGTGGCATGTACTTGGTGAACCAGTACTTGTCACGACCGCCGTCAAATGCGCCGGTGATAACACGGAAATGGTTTGCGCCGAGTCGCATGATCGTCAAGTCGCCACGGAAACCGCCGCCTTGAGTGAGTAGGGGCGTGTAGACCGAACGGCCAACAGGTACATCGACGTTGTTGACGCACATGTATTGCAAAAACGCCATAGTGCCAGGGCCAGTGAAATCGAACTCGTTAAACGCAGTGAGGTCAACCATGCCAACCGACTCGCGCATCTGCAAGTGTTCGGCATTGGTGATTGGTGACCACCAGCGCGCGTCCCACTCACTTGGGCGTGCCTCACATTGGCCCTTGAACTTGTCGATCAACTTGGCGTTGGATGCAAACCACTGTGGTCGCTCCCAACCACGGGCATCAAAGAACGTTGCGCCAGCGGCTTCTTCGCGAGGGAAGAACGGACTGCGACGCATATTGCGCTGCGTGCCCCATTGCTCGCGTGGGTGCACGATGCCGTATGTCTTGTTGAAGTGCTCATCGCAACGTGCGTAGATGTGGTGTTCTGTTTTTTCGTGCGCATAAAAGCGGCTGATGTCAGACGAGTGTGGGTCGCACAAATGCGGGTAACCGTATGTCATCCACTCGGCAACGAGTTGTGCAATGCCCGGACCTTCTTTGATCCACACTGCAGCAGCAGACCACAAGTTGCGCACTTCAACCGTCTCGCCAAGAACTGGCATCGCATCTGGTGTGAGCGACAGGAGACCATTGATCGCGTATTTGATTTCGGCATCGCCAAGCATCTCCATCAAGTCGATTGCTTGTTCCATCTGCGGATCGAAGTCGTCTTGCGTGAGTGGTAATTCGGTAGGCGACAATGCAGATGCTTCGTTCGAAGGAATGTCGTCGGGGTGCATGAAGATTGCACGGTGGGCGTATGAGCCAACCTCCATCGAGCCAGCGGTTTGGCGCTCGTAACAGAACGTGTCCATGTCGCGGATGATTGGGTATGCAAGCTCTTTGTTGGACTGTTGCAAAATGTCAATTGGACCAACGTCGGCCATTTGGTGAACGGCTGGTGTCAACGGAATATTTGCTCCGGCCATTGCTGCAATGCGCGGGCTCCACACACCGCAAGCCACAACTACGAACTCGGCTTCAATGCGACCTTTGTTGGTGACAACAGCCTTGATGGTGCCATTTTCGACTTCAAGGTCGAGTACTTCGGTATTTGCAAACACTTGCAAGTTGCCATCAGTAACAGCACCCTCGCGCATGAGCGTGCCAGTCTGCAGCGAGTCGACAACTGAAACGCTTGGGGTGTAGAAACCACCGAGCAAAATCTTTTCGTTGATGAACGGCACGAGTTCTTTGATCTCTGCTGGAGTGAGCAACTTGGAGTCGATGCCCCACGACTTGGCTGAAGTCATGCGACGATTAAACTCTTCGAGACGTTCTGGTGTGCGAGCAACTTCGATACCGCCGCATGTGTTGTTCATTCCCAATTCGATGTACTGCTTCTGAGAAGCAAGTGTCAGCATCGCCATTTCTTTGTTGTGGTCGGTTGGGAAGATGAAGTTGGAGGCGTGACCTGTTGAACCACCTGGGTTGGGTAGAGGACCCTTGTCGATCTGCACCATGTCGGTCCAACCCAACTTGGAAAGGTGACCGACGAGGCAATTGCCTACGATTCCGGCACCGATTACGACGCACTTTGCACGGGTTGGAAACTGACTCATGTGGAAGCCCCTCAAGATTGAACTGAATAAACGACTTCCGTAGTATATCACCGCAATATCACCGATCTAAAATCGGTTAGGATGCAGTTTGTGAGTATTTCATTGAGCCAGCAGGCCTACCTGCAGATCCGCGACAAGATCGTGCGTCTGCAACTTGCGCCAGGCGACGTCATCCGCGAAGACGTGTTGCAAGCCGAACTCGGCATTGGTCGTACGCCAATTCGTGAGGCATTGCAGAGGCTGGCTCGCGACCAATTTGTGACTGTTATTCCGCGTCGGGGCATGTTGGTGTCGCCAATCGATGTGATGGAACTTTCGATGCTCTATGAGACTCGCGCAATCTTGGAACCGTATGCCATGCGCCTCGCTGCAGTGCGCGGCAAGCAAGAACATTGGGATGCAATGGCGGCTGCGCTTGAGAGTTCGCGACGACCAAACGTGAGCAATAGCGACTTAATGCGCATCGACCGCAGGTGTCACGAGATTGTGTGGGAGGCCGCCAACAATCGTTTTCTCACCGACACACTCGACATGATGTATGCGCAAAGTGATCGGCTGTGGCATTTGTATATTGCCGATGTGGAAGACATGCGCCATGCACTTGAAGAGCACACCGAGATGTATCAGGCACTGAGTGTGGGTGATGGTGATTTGGCTGCAAAGTTGGCTGAAGCGCACGTGCGAGCCTTTGACGAAGAAATGAGCTTGGCTGTGCGCAAGAATCTTGGCTCGCCACTAAATTAGCGCGCGCTATCAAATTGGCGAAGCAGTAAATCGCTATTGCGTGCTGAGGCTGGCACGAAACTCGCCATCGCGCATCATTTGCTTAATCTCTGCAGGTGGTTCATCGAGTCTCTCGACGACAACCGAATAAATTTTTGCTGTGCAGTCAAAACCATGAGGGTATGGGCCAACAGGTGAGCCAGTGTCGACACCAACATCAAATGTTTCTCCGCTCATTGAATAGACGAGTGGAACTGTTTTGTCAATGCGAGCCGAGCCAACGTTGGTGTTGTTAACAAACAGCGTGACATCACCTCCTGCGCCGAATCCACCGTCGTAGGCAAATGCCACAACGATCTGGTGCTTGCCGGCAGACAGCGGCGTGTTGCTGGTAACTGAAGTGTGCTCGTGGCCAAACCAGTTGTAATGAAAAGTTGGACAACTCTGTTCGTCGAGATACAACGACCAGCCGGCCATGTTGCCGCCCTGACACACAATCACACCGTGTTGGTTATCTGCGGTTGATGATGAAGCGATCTCAATATTTGCGGTGATTCGAAACGAACAGTTCTTGATATTGATCACCGAAGACTCGGGCATGCGCACATGTGCAGGCGTGTAGGTCATCGATGTCAAACCGTCGAGCGAATGCGGCACGGAAAAATCTCCATGGCGCGGCGAGCCCGGGTCGCGCAATGGATAGATTCCGTAATCGTTTGCATGCTGATGAAAGAGGGCTTGCAATTCGGCGAGCTTCTCTGGGTGCGTGGCAGCCAGGTCAACTGCTTGCGAAAAGTCGTTTGCAATGTTGTACAACTCCCACACTTCTTGTGGTCCATCAAACTCAAAACCCTGCAGTCTGATCCACGGCAGTCGACCGTGAAAACACGAAGCCATCCAGCCGTCTGCGTAGATTGCTCGGTTGCCGAGGATCTCGAAGTATTGGCTGGTGTGTGTGCTTGGCACATCTGCAGAATCAAATGTGTATGTCATCGATGTGCCGTGCAGTGGCATCTGCTCGATGCCGTTGACATGTGTTGGTGGCGTAATGCCAGCAATGTCGTAAATGGTCGGCACGATGTCGATGACGTGGTGAAACTGTGTGCGCAAACCACCCTTGTCGGCAATTTTTTTCGGCCACGAAAGCGCCATTGCGTTGCGGGTGCCACCGAAATGCGATGCAACTTGCTTCATCCACTGAAACGGCGAGTCGAGTGCCCATGCCCAGCCGACATTGAAATGGTTTTCGCATTTGTCTGTTCCGAAGTCGTCCATGTGATCGAGCAGCCACTCCGGGTCTTCGGGGACTCCGTTTTGAAACGATGGAGCGCTCCACGCACCATGAATTGTGCCCTCGGCCGATGCACCGTTGTCGCCAGTGATGTAGATGACAAGAGTGTTGTCGGCAATACCCATGCCATCTAGCGAGTCAATGACGCGAGCAATTTGTGCGTCGGTGTGCGCAAGGAAACCAGCAAACGTCTCCATCAATCGTCGCGCAACAGGTTTATAACGGTCGGGGTAGTCGGCCCACGCCGGCACTTGCTCAGGTCGCTTGGTGAGCGTGGTGTCTTTAGGAATCACGCCGAGTTTCAACTGGCGCTCGTAGATCATGTCGCGCAGTGAGTCCCAGCCATCATCAAACTGACCTTTGAATTTGTCGATCCATTCGCGCGACACATGGTGCGGTGCGTGCACGGCAGGAGTAGAGAAGTAACAAAAAAATGGTCGATTGGGTGTGGATGCATGTTGGCGTTGCATCCACGTGATTGCCTGATCGGCCAAATCTTCGGTGAGGTGATAGCCAGGTTTGCCAATATGTGGAGCAATCGGTGTTGTCTGGTCATACACAGGTGGTTCCCATTGCGAAGACTCTGCGCCCATGATCCCGTAGAAGCGATCGAAACCTAAGCCTGTTGGCCAACGATCAAATGGACCTGCGGGGCTTTGCTCCCACGACGGTGCGAGGTGCCACTTACCAAAACATGATGTTGAGTATCCAGACATGCGCAGTACTTGAGCAACCGTTGCTGACTCTGGCGGCATCGCGCTGTCGTATCCTGGGAACGAGTTGGCAATTTCGGTAATGCCTCCCATGTGAACACTGTGATGGTTGCGTCCAGTTAACAGCGCTGCTCGAGTAGGTGAGCAAAGTGCCGTGGTATGAAATTGGTTGTAGCGCAAACCTGTTGTTGCGATCTTGTCGAGTCCGGGTGTCGTTACTGGTCCACCAAAGTTTCCGAATGAGCCGAAGCCAACGTCGTCGAGCATGATCAACAAAATATTTGGGGCACCATCTGGGGCTGTTGCTGTGTTGAGTTTTTGCGGTGTTGACTCTGTGATAAATCTGGAGATGTCTCCACCAAATTCAGGTGTTGGCTTCGGCAGTTTTTGTGTCATTGCTGTAGACCCACAACATCGAAACAGGCGAGTGCGCGCAACACTTGCGATTTGTCTCCGTCGATCTGCATGGACGAAGCTTTGATTGTCTGAGACAAGGTTGTAGTTCCGCTCAAAATGTCAGCCCACACTGCTATGTCGCATGTGACCGAGTGTGTTGCGCCAGCACCGTCGGTTGGCACGGCCACACAATTGCGAATATGCAAACCAGTCTTTTGTCCTTGCGAAAAATTGAAAGCAATATGAATATCGATACCTTCTGCATGAGCTGGTTCAAGTAGTACTCGCAAAATGCTCACCGCAGATGAGATGGGTCCTGACAAAATCTGTCGTTTATTGATGCGGTGTGTATTGAATCTTGTTGCATCGAGACTTCCGTCCAAATGACGTGCTCGAGCAAGACACCAGTTGCGAATATTGGCTGCTGTGGTTCGCTGAGCAACGAGGCGCAGTGCACTTGCAAGAAGTTGTTTGTCTGAGTCGCTCGGGTCTGTGCTGTACGCCAACCACGAAGCAAGTTCAATCCCGAAACGAAGGTCGTCATTATCAATTGCCCCTTGTGCCTGTGAGCGCACAGTTTCCTTGCCGCCGAAGCCCTTGATCATCCGATCTGCGTGATCTTGCGTCGAAAGAGGAAATAGGTTCGCTTCATGACCATCAAAGAAGCCAAAAATTCCGCTTCTAATCTGGCGCACATGGTGTTCGGCTACGCCATACAACTCTGATGTTATGTAGTCGTTGTCGCAATGTTCGGGCAGACGAATATTCGCTGCCAAGTCGGCGCTCGACATACCGCGGTTTGTATGGCGCACTGTTTGGTCCCAGAGGAATTGAATTGAGTCGCGATACTTTGTTGCACGTTCTTTGATGTCATCAGCTCCACTAATCGGAGGACCATGCACACCAGCGAGGTGCTCGGAGTGCAAGCCAAGAAGATGATCAAGACCACGCAACATCACTTGTGGATCTCTGTATTCTTCGCCGCGAATAGCAAAAATGTTGAATAACACAGGCCAGACCAAGTTATTGACGCAAAGCTTCTTCGAATCAAACCAGTAGGTCACCGAATCATCTGCGTCGGACGGTGCAGGTGTTACTTGAATGTCAAGACCAGCAACTTGGATGCTGCACGCAGAATCAAATGTGTTTTGTGGCGCAATGAATCCGTAGGTATGAGGAGCATGCGCAGGGTCACGATAAAACTGGCCAAGACCAACATTGACAACTCCATCAGCACCATCAAGTGGAAGTGTGACTGCAAACTGTTCGACGAGTCCACGACCATATGCGGGTGCAATCTCGGATGTTGTGCGCAGTCGGTTGAATGCAATCTTCTCGTGGCCCCAAATAGGAATTGAGGCTGTTGGATCTTCTTCAAACACTGCTTGCGTGCCACCTACATAGTGAAAGTGTGTGTACAGCACTGCAACGATTGGTCGTGTCGTTACTGCGCGCAATTCTTTTATTGCTGCACGCATTTCCTCAATTGATTCACCGGTGTCAATCGCGATAATGCCATCGGGCGCGTCAACAAATGTTTGGTTGGATAATCCATTGCCAACGAGGCACCACACGCCTGGGCAAATGGTGTAAAACTTTCGCTCAAGCCTTTGCGAATGAGCGATGTGGTCGCGATGCGCAATTTGGCCAGTGGCAAGAGTGACGCTCAGGTCACCGTTTGGCTCAAAGCTACGGCTGGGCTTTTTATGCGACGAAGTCATCCCCGCAACAGTAACTACTTGTAGTGGCCAAGATCCTGTGCGGGGTCACTTGATGCCGTGTCAGGCCAATTGGAATACCAAATATCGGCAGCAGAGGTGCCTACATGCAGTGGCGGACGGTCGAATCCGGCTATCGGCACAAGCAATGGCTCAACCACTACATCCCATCTGGGTTTAGAGAAATAGGGGAATGATTGACGCGGTTTGCCAGAGCGATTGAACACTCGGTGGGGTGTAGAGATCAGTCGACCGCCACTCCACAACTCGAGCATGTCGCCCACATTGAGCACCATGCCATTTGGTGGACAGTCTGCAGACAGCCATTCGTCATTTCGATTGCGCACTTCAAGCCCGCCAATTGGGTCGTGCGCGAGCAGTGTGAGCAAGTTGAAATCTTTGTGTGGGTGAATGCCCCACGAATCCGACTGTGGCGGCATCGGAGGATAATTGAGCAACGTCATATTTGTTAATGGGTCGGACATATATGAGAGCAAAATATTTTGGTCAACACCCAATTGATTGCACAACGCGATGATGAGGCGTTCGCTCACCTTGGTAAGAGCATTCCAGTACGCCATGATTGGGGTTTGCACATCGGCAGGAATATTCGGCCACTTGTTTTGGCCATACAACGAGCATGCAGTGCACACTGGGTTGCTCGGGTCTGTTTCGTTGTGCAGTTTCCATGCTTCGTATTGATCGGCTGCACCGGTGCCCGAGTTGGGTGTGAAATATCCGAGTGGCACAAAGCCTCGATAATTTCCTTTGACGACCATGTCTTGCATCAAGATTTCTCTCGGCGTGTCAAAAACTATTTTGACTGCATCTCGCATGTTGGTGATTACTTCGTCGACCACTCCGTGTCCAACGATGATGGCAAAACCAATCTCGCTGAGTGCTGCATATAGATCGGCAGCATCGTTGTCATAATTGGCGGAGCCTGGCGCGCTTGTTGCAAACGACTCAATCGAGATGATTGGAAGTGACTGGCCCATACGGGCAATCTACTCTGCGCGGTTTTGTACGTGCTGAAACCCGAAGCGGCCTTTGATGCACAAGTTGCCTTGAGTTACTGAGTGATCGCTTGGCGATGTGACCTTGACGATCTCGTTATCTTGCACGTGCAGGGTAAGTGCACATCCAACGCCACAATATGGGCAGATGGTGTCGGTTTGCGTCTGTTCTTCTTCTTTCCATGTGCCGGCTTCGCGCATGTTGTGTTCGCTTGTAAACATGAGTGCGCCAGTAGGGCAGACCTGGATGCAGTTGCCGCAGTAGACGCATGCCGAATCGGTGAGATCCACATTAAATTCGGTCGAGATGCGAATATCGAAGCCACGGCCCGCAACTCCGATGGCAAATGTGTTCTGCCATTGCTCGCCACAAGCATCAACACACTGGTAACACATGATGCACTTTGAATAGTCGCGCACGTACAACTCGTTGTCGATTTTGACTGGCTGCAACACATTTAGGACGCTCAAACCATCAGCAACATGATGATGACCAGTTGTTGCTTCGTCGCGATCAGTGGTTGGCGCTGCAGGCTCGCCAAAACGTGTTGGTTCTGCTTCATATTCGTTGTTCCAACGTGCAACATTTTTTGTCAGCGAAAGATCGACTGATGAACCAAGTAATTCGAGCACGAGCTTGCGACTGTGGTCGGTGCGCTCAGTATCGGTGCGCACCACCATGCCGGGCTCGACTTTGCGTGAGCACGAAGGCACCAATACGCGTGATCCTTCAACTTCGACCATGCATACTCTGCAGGCGTTCTTTGGGGTGATGGTGTCACCGAAGCACAAGGTGGGAATTTCTTTGCCCATTGTGCGACATGCGCTCAAGATGGTTTCGCCTTCGGCAACAGTCACTGACTGATCGTCAATAGTGAGTTGCACCGAGCGGCGCACTTGCAGACCGGTGGTCACTTGAGTGCTCATACTGCAAATACTTTCAGTTTGTTGATGGCCGAATCAATTGCGCTGTTGGCTGTTTGGCCGAGTCCACAGATGGAGGCATCTCGCATCACAGTGCCCAACTCGCGCAATAATTCGATGTCTTGCGACTGGACGCCTTTAGCCAAACGAGAGACGATTTCTTCTTGGCGCACGGTGCCAACGCGACAAGGTACGCATTGACCACATGATTCATCGCGGAAGAAGGCTGCGATGCGACGGAGTTGATCGACCATGTCTACCGATTGGTCGAGCACCATTACTACACCAGAGCCAAGACTTGAGCCAGCTGCGCGGGTGGCTTCCATGGTGAGCGGCAAGTCGAGATCATTAGGGCCAACGAATCCGCCTGCCGCACCACCCAGCAGAATTGCTTGCATCGTGGAACCACCGCGCATTCCTCCGCCAAGATCAATGAGTTGTCGCAGCGTGATGCCAAACTCAACTTCATAAATGCCTGGCTTTGCAACTGCGCCAGAAAGGCAGAACAACTTTCGACCCTTCGAGCCCTCGGTGCCAAGCGCGGCGTATGCAGCACCGCCGTCTTTAACAATGGAGAGAACGTTGACAAGTGTTTCGACGTTGTTGACGAGGGTCGGTTTGCCAAACACGCCAACTTCAACGGGAAACGGTGGCTTGTTGCGCGGTTCTCCGCGGTAGCCCTCAATCGAGTTGAAGATCGCTGTTTCTTCGCCGCAAATGTATGCGCCTGCACCACGAACGATGGTCAGATTGAAATTGAATCCTGAACCCAGAATGTTGTCGCCCAAAAATCCGTGCTTAGTCGATTCGTCAATCGCGTTTTGCACGTTGCGTATTGCGCGTGGGTATTCTCCGCGCAAATAAATAAAACCTTGCTCGCAACCTGTCGCAAACGAAGCAATGATCATCGCTTCAACGAGAGCGAACGGATCGCCTTCCATGATGACGCGATCTTTGAATGTGCCTGGCTCTGATTCATCTGCATTGCAAATTGAATAGTGGGGGAATGCGGGTTGGCCAGCAACTGCGCCCCACTTGCGTCCTGTCGGAAACGCTGCACCACCACGACCAACAAGTCCAGATGTATTGACTTCATCGATTACACCAGTTGCTCCAAGTTGCATCGCCTTACGCAATGCGTCAAAACCACCGTGCTGTTGGTAATCGGTAATTGAAAGTGGATCCACTTTGCCAATGCGACCAAGCAATACGAGATTTAAAGATGCATCTTGTGCTTGCGGAGTAGCCGAAACAACGGTCGCTTCTTCCTCGGGCCATTCACCTTTGGCAAGTGCTTTGATCTGCACTGGGGTTGCAGGCGCAAGTACTTCGTGGCGGGCTGGGTTGCCAGCTTCAATGACGAGTACTGCGGGTGCACGCTCGCACGTTCCGAGACATGGAGATGGGTGTGTACCTTCAGGAAGTTGATCTTCCTTCAGGCCGCCCATTGCGCGACATGCCAAGTCGATGCACACATGTACTTGACGCTTTGGTCTTTCTGTCATCGAGAACAACGCGTAGAAACTTGCGACACCATAAATCTCTGCTGGGGCAACATCGAGTTGTTGGGCGATGTAATTAATCGAGCCGCGACTGATCCAACCGATGCGGTCGTTTACGGCATGCAGAGTTGGCAGCAACATGTGGCGCAGATTGCGCAACGCTTCACCAGCCCGCGAGATGCGCAAGTCTTGCTCGGTTCTTGTCCCGCCTTGGGTGTACTGAGTTGGCTTGCCAAGCACGCTGTCAACAGCATCGCGCTCATCACGCGTTGCTACAGAAGAGTTGACTTTAAGATCCATGGCTTAAAGAGCGTAATGCTGGGCTATTCGCCAGCAACGGGAACGCGCTTGTCATTATTGGAAATTTTGTCGATTCGTACCGCGGCTGCCTTGAATTCGGCAGTTCCAGATTTTGGATCGATTGCTTCGATGGTCAAAAGGTTGGTATTCACGTCGTTGGGAAAATGCGGAGTCATAAATACGAGTCCGGGACGTAAGCCATCGTCAATACGTGCTGGGGCAACGACCGTGCCACGAGGTGAAGTGATGCGCACGATCTCACCATCGATAATGCCCATTGAAACAGCGTCTTCAGGTGACAAGTCAACTGTTTCGGCCATGCGCAACGGACTTTCGAATCCGCCAGACTGCACGCCGGTGTTGTACGAATCGAGTCGGCGACCTGTGGTGAGACGCAACGGAAACTCTGGGGTCGTTTTTTCAACTGGTGGCGAGTCGATGACCACGCTGAATGGTGCAAGGCGACCTCGGTCTTCGAGCTTTTCTGCCCACAACCTGCCGTGAAGAAATGAAGGCTCAATTTTGTCCAGCGAAAAGCATGGCCACTGAATGCCACCCAAGTCTGAAAGGCGCTCGTATGTCATACCAAAGTGCATCGGCGACAAACTGCGCAATTCGTTCCACACTTGCTCGTTGGATTCATACTTCCACGAATGGCCCATGAGTTCTGCGAGGTCAAGAATGATCTGAATGTCATCATGGGCGTTGCCCGGAGGGGTGATGGCTTTACGCACTCGTTGCACTCGGCGCTCCGAGTTGGTGACGGTTCCTTCTGCTTCACACCACGAGGCCGAACCAGGCAACACAACGTCTGCAAGTTCTGCGGTCTTGGTAAGAAAAATGTCTTGCACAACAAGATGCTCAAGATCTTTGAGCAATGCTGTTGCGTGAGCGCCGTCGGCCTCGGATTGGGCAGGGTTTTCGCCAACCACAAAAGCCGACTTCATCTTGCCGTGTTCCATTGCTTCAAACATCTGCGTTAGGTTCCAACCGTTTTTAGGTGGGATGGTGACGTTCCACATTTTTTCAAACTTGGTGCGAGCAACATTGTCTTCAACATCTTGAAAGCCTGGCAATTTATTTGGCAATGCGCCCATGTCGCCACCGCCTTGCACATTGTTTTGACCACGCAATGGATTAAGTCCGGCACTTGGCCGACCAACGTGACCACAGAGCAATGCAAGGTTGATCAACGACAACACGTTGTCAACGCCGTTGTGATGCTCGGTGATGCCGAGTGTCCAACAGATCTGCGCAGTTTTTGCGTTGCCTAAGGCATGAGCAAGTTCACGGATTGCTTCGGCTGGTACACCAGTTACTTTGCTTCCGACTTCGAGTGTCCATTCCTCAACAGACGCGGCGTACTCGGTAAAACCACTCGTGGAGTTTTCGATGAACGAACGATTGGTCAAACCAGCGTGAATAATTTCGCGAGCAATGGTGTTAGAGAGAGCGACATCGGAGCCAACGTTGAGTCCCAACCACAAGTCTGCCCATTGAGCAGTTTCCGAACGACGCGGATCGACCGAATACAATTTGGCACCGTTGTGAATGCCCTTGAGTACATGCTGGAAATAAATTGGGTGAGCGTTGCGAGCGTTTGAGCCCCACATCACGATGAGGTCGGTTGTTTCAACCTCTTGATAACTCGATGTTCCTCCACCTGCTCCGAAGACTGTGGCCAGACCGACCACGCTGGGAGCGTGTCAAGTTCGATTACAGGAATCGATGTTGTTGGTACCAATTACGGCACGTGCAAATTTTTGAACGATGAAGTTCAGTTCATTGGTCGACTTGGAGCATGAGAAGAATCCAATTGCGTCTGGGCCGTAGGCATCCTTCACCGATTGAAAACCGGCAGCGGCACGGGCAAGGGCTTCTGGCCAAGTGGCTGTGCGCAAAACACCGTTGTCGCGCACCATTGGCTCGGTGATTCGAGTCAGGGGGGCGTAATCGTGTCGCTTGGAGTTCTTCTTTCGACCCATATCCATACCCTCACCCTAGTGCAATAAGGGGATCCCGTCATATATCAGACCCCCAGAGCCATATATAGTGACAGGGTCGTTTCGACGGCATCAAATACCCGCCACCACTCAAGCAATATCCCACTCAAGCAATATCAAGGAGCAACCCACAATGTCATTCCCATCCGATCTCGAAATCGCGCGTGCCGGAAAACCTCTTCCACTCAAGGACATTGCGCAGCAGATGGGTA